>OFGD01000354.1_pt1 | contig 34621 bp, 34 predicted proteins | sample 1521671 | NCBI WGS metagenome assembly OFGD01 (sample SAMEA3504114, study PRJEB24116) | mouse gut metagenome | biome: mouse gut; feature: mouse-associated habitat; material: faeces | place: Denmark | collected 2011 | reverse complement strand
TGTCATTCAAAGGAGCATTACCTCGGACGTCAATAATATGTACGGGCTTATCTTATCGCTCTTACAGCTTACCAGCGAGGCGGTGGTCTTTGTATGTCTGGTGATAATCAGCCTTGTGACGGATGTGTGGATGACGGTGACGGTGACGGTGCTTCTTCTGGCGGTGCTGGTAATCATTAAGTGCGTCTTGAAGCCGATTATGAAAAAGGCGGGCGAGGACAATCAGGATTATTACAGCGGACTTTATAAGTGGATAGACCAGTCGGTGATGGGAATCAAGGAAATCAAGATTGCCAACAGGCAGAATTATTTTATCAACGAGTACGCCAAATGCGGCGAGGGCTATGTAAACGCCGTGCAGAGATACAATCTGTACAATGCGACGCCCCGGCTTTTAATAGAAACGGTTGCCATAGCCGGCATGATACTTTATATGATGTTCCAGATACTTAAGGGGACGGAAGTCACGGACATCATGCCTCAGGTGATGGCCCTTGCGGTGGCGGCTGTCCGGCTGATTCCCTGCGCCAACAGAATCAACAACTTTCTGACGTCCATCTCCTATTTCGAGCCCTTTTTCATGGGCGTCAGCGATAATCTTCAGGAGGAAATCCGGGACGAGTCCATTAATTACGATAAAACCGCCTATCAGGAGAAAAAGAATGTTGAAAAGCTGGAAATAAGGGATAAAATTGAATTAAAGGATATTGTTTACAAGTATCCCAACACGGAGGTGCTGATTTTTGACCAGGCCCAGCGGCGGCCTCTGGCTATCACCACCGACAGCGTCTGCGACCTGCCCCCGTCCCTGCTCCAAGCCTTTGGCATTGCAATCTGTCCCTATTTTGTTTGCACCGAAAAAGGGCGCTTTTTGGATGGGGAGGAACTGAAATCCGATGAGCTGCTGATGTACATGGCCCAAGGGAAAAACGGCTTTTCCCAGCCGCCGGAGGTGGAGGACTACGAGAACTTTTTTGCCCAGCGGCTGTCCGAGGCCCAGAATATCATCCATATCACCATGGCGAAGCACGCCAGCCAGGGTTACTTCAACGCCAAGGACGCCGCCCGCTCCTTTGAAAATGTCACTGTGCTGGATTCCGGGCACCTTTCCAGCAGCATGGGACTGATGGTGCTCTGCGCCGCCTCCATGGCGGAAAACCATGTCCCCAAGGATGAGATTGTAAAGGCGGTTAAGCGGCTGCGGCGGTATATCTCTTCGGACTTTATCATCGACAGCACCCATATGATGTGCCAGGCGGGACAGATTCCCAAGCGCATCAAAACCGTCTGCGACGCGCTGCTGCTACATCCAATCATATCGCTGCGAAAGAGCCGGATGGTGGTGAGCGGCGCGGGGATAGGGGATTTCGCCCATATGGCGAAAGGCTATGTCCGGCGGGTGTTCCGGGATTCCCGAAGCATCGACCGGCGGGTGCTGTTTATCACCTACGCCGGTATGGATGCGCAGCGGCTCCAGTATATTCAGGACCTGGTGCAGCAGCACGGACCCTTTGAGCGGATATACCTGCAAAAGGCCTCCTCCGCTATCGCCAGCAACTGCGGGCCAGGCACGTTCGGGCTGCTGTTTATGCGGAAAAACGACGCGGTGGTCCACCTTTCGGAGATGCCGGAATCCATCAAATAGCGCTCTGCCTCGCTTCGGCGGGGCATTTTTGCACACCCAAAATCCGGAAGGGCCTTTTACAAAGGGGGCAGAGGAGCGCCGGCGCCGGAGGGGCGGAAATTTCCTTTTGCCCCGGCTTCCTTTTTTTCCCGTTTTGTGGTATGATGTGCAAAGAACAAGGGACGAAAGAAGGGGGCTCCATGACCATCACCCGCCTGGGGGAGACTAAAAAGGGACGTTTTTCCGTTTTTGCGGACGGGGAGTTTCTCTTTTCGGTCCATAAGGATATTTTTCTTTCCCGAAAGGAGCTGGAGCTGGGCCGGGAGGTATCGGTGGAGCTTTTGGAGGAGATACGCCTGGAGGACGAGGCCTATTCCTGCAAGGAAAAGGCCCTCACCCTCCTGGAATATTCCGCCCACAGTGCCGGACGGCTGGCGGAAAAGCTTCGGCGCTTCTACCCGCCGGAAACGGTGGATATCACCATCGAACGCCTGGGGGAGCTGGGCCTTTTGGATGACCTGGATTACGGCCGGCGGCTGGCGGCGGACCTTCTGAACCTGCGGGGCTACAGCCTGGGGCGGGTGCGCCAGGCCCTGTTCCAGCGCCGTCTGGACCGGGAGACCATCGAGCAGGTGATGGAAGAGCTGGAGGATATCGACCAGGTGGGGCCCATTGTGGCCCTGGTGAAGAAAAAATATCTTTCGAAGCTCCGGGAGTGTCAGGGCCGTCAGAAGGTGGCTGCCGCCCTCCAGCGCCGGGGCTACGGCTACGACGAGATACGGGAGGCGCTGGCCCAGGTGCTGGAGGAACTGCCGGAGGACGAGGAGGAAGACGGGCTTATCTATGATTCAGAATAGCTTCCAAAAGGGGCTGGGGGATGGCACTCCCATCGGTCTGGGGTATTTCTCCGTCTCCTTCGCCTTCGGCATCTCGGCCGCGGCGGCGGGGGTACCGGTGTGGGGGGCGGCCCTCATCTCCATGAGCAACGTCACCTCCGCCGGGCAGTTTGCCGGTCTTTCCCTGATGGCTGCCGGGGCGTCCCTGGCGGAGCAGGCCCTCACCCAGCTGGTCATCAACCTTCGGTACGCCCTTATGTCCCTTTCCCTCAGCCAAAAGCTGGACCCGGCCATCGGCCTTTTGGAGCGGCTGCTGATGGCCTTCCTCAACACCGACGAGGTCTTTGCGGTGGCCTCCTCCCAGAAGGGGATGGTGGGCCGCCGGTACTATTACGGCCTGATGATTGCCCCCTACCTGGGGTGGAGCGCCGGGACGGTGCTGGGGGCGGCGGCGGGCTCCATCCTTCCTGAAGCGGCCCGTTCCGCCCTGGGCATCGCCATCTATGGGATGTTTTTGGCCATCATCATTCCCCCGGCAAAAAAGCATCCCGCTGTGCGGCGGGTGCTGCTGCTGGCCGTTTTCCTCAGCTGCCTAATCGCCTGGAGCCCTCTTTCCCAGGTAATCAGCAGCGGGTTTTCCATTATCCTCTGCACCCTCGCCGCCGCCGGGGCGGGGGCCTGGCTCTTCCCAAGGGAGGAGGCGGAGGGCCATGGACAATGAGCATCTTTGGCCGGACAGCAGCTGGCCTGGAGAGGAGCGTGTAAAAAATGCCAAATAATTTCCTCCTCCAGGTGGCGGTGATGGCGGCGGTCACCTACCTCATCCGGGCGGTGCCCCTGGCCCTTTGCCGGGGGCAGCTCCAAAGCCGCTGGCTGCGGGATTTCCTCTACTACGTTCCCTATGCGGTGCTGGGGGCCGTGACCTTTCCCACCGTCTTTTCCTCCACCGCCAGCCCCCTTTCGGCCCTCCTGGGAGTGGCGGTGGGGATTGCCCTAGCCTGGATGGAAAAGGGGCTGCTTACCGTCGCCGTTGCCGCCTGCGCGGCGGTGTTCCTTGCAGAGCGTTTTCTGTAAAGCCATAGACCTTTTCGCCACTATTCTGTGTTTCCACAGAACCCAAGGAGGTTTCTGAAGCCATGAAGCGTACTTTGATGGCCCTGGTCCTGCTCACCGCCCTGGTGGCCCTCTTTTTTGGACTGGCCCCCCTGGTGGGCTACCGCATCTTTAACCTGGGGGTGTTCCTCCTGCTCCTGTATGGGGTGGGGGCCATCCTTCTGCTTGTTTTTTGGGATGCCTTCCCGGATATGATGTTCCCCGGCTACCCCAAGGAGCAGTATCTTTGGTGGCGAATTACCCGGAGTATTTTGGCCGGGATACTGGCCCTGATGGTGGCAGGGGGGCTGTTTCTTTCTGCGCTGATGTTCCGGGCGGGGAAGATGAACCTTCCCCCGGAGGGGGAGGAGCCCACCACGCTGGTGGTGCTGGGCTGTCTGGTGCGGGAAAACGGCCCCAGCCTGATGCTCCGGCGCCGGGTGGAAACCGCCCTGGACTATCTCCGGAAAAACCCGGAGGCGGTGGTGGTGGTTTCCGGCGGCCAGGGGGAGGAGGAGCCCATGAGCGAGGCCCAGGCCATGGAGGAATATCTCCTTGCAAATGGTATAGAACAGGATAGAATATACAAAGAGGATAGGTCCACCAACACCCGGCAGAACATCGCCTTTTCGGCGGAGATTATCCGGACAGAGGCGCTGCCGGAGCGGCTGGTGACCGTCACCGATAGCTACCACCAGATGCGGGCGGGAATCTATGCCAGAACCCAGGGCTTTACAGAGGTGTACGGCTGTTCCAGCCGCTGTCCCTGGGGACTGCTGCCCTCCTATGGGGTGCGGGAGATGCTGGCTATTGGCCAGGCGGTAATATTGAATGGAGGCAGCTTATGGTAAAGGTGGGGATGGTATCCCTGGGATGCAGCAAAAACCAGGTGGACGGGGAGCGGCTGCTGGCCCTGTTGGGGGGCCGGGAATACCAGCTGTGCGCCGACCCGGCCCAGTGCCAGGTGGTGATTATCAACACCTGCGGCTTTATTGAGGACGCCAAGCAGGAGAGCATCGACACCATCCTGGAATTTGCCCAGGAGAAGGGCCGGGGAAGCCTGCGCTGTATTGTGGTCACCGGCTGCCTGGCGGAGCGCTACCGGGAGGAGCTGGCAAAGGAGATCCCCGAAGCGGACGTGGTGCTGGGCATCGGGAAAAACCACGAGATTGCCTCCGCCATTGAAAGGGCGCTGGCCGGGGAGCGGGTGCTGGCCTTTGGCGCCAAGGAGGAGCTTTCTTTGGAGGGGGAGCGGGTGCTGGCAAATCCCCCCTATTTCGCTTATATTAAGGTAGCGGAGGGCTGCGACAACCGGTGCAGCTACTGCGCCATCCCCCTGATTCGGGGTGGCTTCCGCAGCCGCCCCATGGAAAACATCCTGGAAGAGGTGCGGGGACTGGCGGTCCAGGGGGTTCGGGAGATAAACCTGGTGGCCCAGGACACCAGCCGGTACGGGTTGGATTTGTACGGAAAGTATAAGTTGCCGGAACTAATACGGGAAGTGTGTAAAATTGATGGGGTCCGGTGGGTGCGCATCCTCTACTGCTACCCGGAGCGCATCACCGATGAGCTGATTCAAACCATGGCGGAAGAGCCCAAGGTGGTAAAATACATCGACCTTCCCGTTCAGCACGGCAGCGGCAAGGTGCTGCGGGAAATGAACCGCCAAGGGGACCGGGAGAGCATCCTCCAGGTGCTCCGGCGCATCCGGGCCGGTATTCCCGGCGTGGTAATCCGCACCACCATGATTGCCGGCTTCCCTGGGGAGACAGAGGCGGATTTTGCAGAGCTTCAGGCCCTGGTGAGGGAGGCGAAATTTGAGCGCCTGGGGTGCTTTGCCTATTCCCAGGAGGAGGACACCCCCGCCGGAGAGCGGGAGGACCAGCTGCCGGAGGAGCTGCGCCGCCGCCGGGCAGACCTTATTATGGAGCAGCAGGCGCCCATCGCCTTCGCCTGGGCCCAAGGCTGCGTGGGACGGGAGCTGGAGGTGCTGGTGGAAGGCCGGGAGGATGGCCGGTACTGCGGCCGCAGCTATATGGACGCCCCGGATATTGACACCAAGGTGTATTTCACCGCAAAAAAGTCCTGCCGTCCCGGAGAGTTTTGCCGGGTGCGGGTCACCGGTGCGGAAGGCTATGACCTTTTGGGAGAGGAGGCCCTGTGATGAACCTGCCAAACAAGCTGACGACCCTTCGGATCGTGATGATTCCCCTGTTTTTGCTGGCCCTTTACCAGGACTGGTGGCTGGGGGCCCTGCTCCTGTTTGCCCTGGCCTCCCTCACCGACGCCCTGGACGGCCACATCGCCCGGAGCCAGGGGCTGGTTACCGACTTCGGCAAGTTTATGGACCCCCTGGCCGATAAGCTGCTGGTGACCTCCGCCCTGCTGGCCTTTGTGGAGCTTTTAAACGTTCCCGGATGGGTGGTGTTTCTCATCATTGGCCGGGAGCTGGCAATCACCGGCCTGCGGACCATCGCCGCTGGAAAAGGGATTGTGATGGCCGCCGACAAGTGGGGCAAGCTCAAGACCGTCAGCCAGATGGTGTGGATCTGCTATGGCCTTGTGATGGGTTTTTGCTTCCACAGCCTTTCCATCCATGGCGATACCGCCTGGGGGATGTTCTTCGCCTTCCAGGCGGGGATGGTGGTGGTGCTGTGTACCACCCTCTTTTCCGGCTGGAACTACCTTTGGAATAACCGCGGCCTTTTTAGTCAAATGAAGTAGGAGGGATATGCTGTGAAGGTATTCAATACGCTAAGCCGCAAGAAAGAAGATTTTATCTCCATGGAGCCGGAGAAGGTGAAAATGTACGCCTGCGGCCCCACCGTGTATAACTATATCCATATTGGAAACGCCCGGCCCCTCTGCGTCTTCGACGTGCTGCGGCGGTATCTGGAGTACCGGGGATACAAAGTCACCTTCGTGCAGAATTTTACCGATATTGACGACAAAATCATCAACAAGGCAAACGAGGAGGGCACCGATTATAAAACCATCAGCGAGCGGTACATCGCCGAATACAAGGTGGACGCCGCTGGGTTGGGGGTCCGGGAGGCCACCATCCACCCCAAGGCCACCGAGACGATGGAGAAAATCATCCAGACGGTGGAAGAGATTGTAGAAAACGGCTACGGCTATGTCCTGGATGGCAGCGTCTATTTCCGCTCCCGCCGTTTTAGGGACTACGGCAAGCTGAGCCACCAGCCCCTGGAGGAGCTGGACGCCGGCAACCGCATTGAGCTTACTGAGGGCAAGGAGGACAGCCTGGACTTTGTTCTTTGGAAGGCGGCAAAGCCGGGAGAGCCCAGCTGGGATTCCCCCTGGGGGCCGGGCCGTCCCGGCTGGCACATCGAGTGCACCGCCATGATTAAAAAGCACCTGGGGGAGCGGGGGATTGACATCCACTGCGGCGGACAGGACCTTATCTTCCCCCACCACGAAAACGAGATTGCCCAGGGGGAGTGCTGTGGAAAGCTGGGGGAGACCCCCTACGCCCGGTACTGGATGCACAACGGCTTCATCAATGTGGATAGCCGCAAGATGAGTAAAAGCCTGGGGAACTTCTTCACCGTCCGGGACGTGGCGGAAAAATACGGCTACGAGCCCATAAAGTTTATGATGATACAGGCCCATTACCGCAGCCCCATCAACTACACGGTGGAGGTCATCGAGCAGTGCAAGGCTGGGATGGAGCGGCTCTACACCTGCCGGGAAAACCTGGACTTTGCCCTGGAAAAGGCGGGGGAGGGGAACGATGCGGACTTCGCCGCCCAGGTGGAGGCTCGGCGGCAGCAGTTCATCCAGGCGATGGACGACGACCTGAACACCGCGGACGGTCTGGCGGCGGTGTACGAGCTGGCCAGGGACATCAACAGCTACATCGCCGCTCCCCGCGGCAAAGAGACCCTGGAGAATGCGGCGAAGGTGTTCGACGAGCTGTGCAGTGTGCTGGGCATCCTCTACAACCGCAAGGAGAAGGGCAGCCTGGACCAGGAGATTGAAGAGCTGATCGCCCAGCGGCAGCAGGCCCGCAAGGAGAAGAACTTTGCCCTGGCGGACCAGATTCGGGACGGTCTGAAGGTGCGGGGCATTGTGCTGGAGGACACCCCCCAGGGGGTGAAGTGGCACCGGGCGGAGTGAGGAGACGGGGGTTTCTTCCAGTTTTCTTGCAAAGGAAAAAGCGCCAGAACATCGGCCAAAAGGAAAAGAGAAAAGACAGCCGGGGTTTTCACTCTGGCTGTCTTTTTGTCTGGGCGCAGTGGCCCCAGGCGGCAAAAGGTCCCGCCTGCCCTACCGGCTTTTTCCAGTCCGGGGGAACCATCCGGAAAGAGTGGCCCTTTCCAGAATGTGCTCTTCCGCCACCTCCAAAAACCGCCGTTTTCCCGTGGAGGGCGGCAGCTCCAGGCGGCAGTCCAGGGCCAGGAGGGTAAAGCGGTAAAGGTGCCGCCGCCACCGGGGCGGCTTGGGACCGGCGTAGCGGCGGGGACCGTAGGCGGTCCCCTGGGAGGCGGTACACCCCAGCACCTCCACCGCTCCGCCAGGGGCAATGCCCTCCGGGATATGCTCCGCTACCGGCAGGTTCCAGATGAGCCAGTGGGGGAAATCCCGGAAGAGGGGGTGGGAGGTATCCTCCAGGAGGATAGACAGGGAGACGCTCCCCTCCGGGATGCCCTTAGCGGTGAAGGGCGGGGAAAGGTCCTCCCCGCGGCCGGTGTGCCTTGTTGGGATGATGCCCCCCTCCGGGAAGGCGGGGCTGTGCAGGGTTAGCATAGGGTCATTCCTCCTTCTGGAATACCGCAATCATATTGCTGTTGGGGAAGGGCAGCTCCCTGCCGTCCTCCCCGGTGATGCGCACCCGTTCCGCCAGGTGCACCACATACCCCGGCTGGAGGTACTGGGTGAAATACACCAGCCGCAGCCCTGGCCCGCCGGGGGCAGAAAGCGCCGCCGCCAGCTGCTGCCAGTCCTCCTGGGAATAGTAGCCGTACCACTCCTCCACCTCGAAGGGGAGGGATTCCCTCCCCCAGGTGACGGTATACAGCAGCTCCATCATGGAGTTTTGGGGCAGGCGGTAGAGGTGGGGAATGCCGGTCTCCTTTGGGGTTTGGGCCAGCAGAGGGAACCCCTGGAACTGCCGCAGATAGTCCTGGGCCAGCGCCTCCAGCTCCTCGTCCAGAAATTCCAGCAGCACCGGTGGGTTTTGCTCCGCTGCCACCCCGTCCCGGATGATGACCCGCCCGCCAGGGGAGAGCAAAGCGGAGGCGGTTTCCAAGATTTTGGGGATGACCGCCTTGTTGAACCGCCGCCCCTGGTAGGGGGTGTAGGAGAAAATTTCGTGGATGATGGAGCAAAAGACGATGGTATCAAAAGATCCGGTTTCCTTGGGGTCCAGGGCCAGAAAATCCCCATGGAGCACCTGCCAGGGGAGGCCCTCCGCCTCCGCCCGCTGCCGGAGGCGCTGACACACCTCGGCAGAGATATCCGCCCCTGCCAGGACGCACCGGGGGCGCTCCCTGCCGATGAGCTCCAGCAGGACGCCCCCACCTGGTCCCACGTCCAGCACCCGGCCGCCATCCTGGATGAAATCCAGCAGCCGGCGTTTGTCATCGGCGGCGTTGTTCATATGGGCCAGATATTGCTCCTCGTTTCCCACCCGCGCAAAGATATCCGGCCGGTAGCCCAGCTGGTCGAAGACCGCCAGAATGGCCCGGTTGTGGGTGATATCGGACATCACCAGCGCCTGGTAGAACTGGTCGATGGCCTCCCCGATGGGGGTGAGGCTGGTTTGGAGGGCAATTTCCTCCCCGGACCGGGCAAAGGAAAAGGCGATGTGGCCGGTGGGGGAAAGACGGCCGGTGGCAATGGCCCGCTCCACCATGGCTAGGATGCAGTGGTTGGTGCGCCGCTCCCCAAAGGCGGCTTCGGCTGTAGCGTAAAAATAAAGGCGCTCCTGGAGGCTTTTGAGGGAGAGCATCGGCCCCGGATGCCAGCTCAGGAAGGTTTCGGCGGGGGAGCGGACTGGCGGCTCCTCCAGGGGGAGGGAGGCGGCCAAAGCGTCCAGAAAAGCAGGTCCCCGCAGGGTTCCCATGGCCCGCAGCACCCCGTCGGCATACCACAGGTCCCGCCTTTGAAGAAGCTCCTCCGCCTGGGGGGAAAGGCGCACCGGCCCGCCGCAAAGGCGCTCCGCCCGCCGGGCAGGGGAGAGGGCGGGGAACCGTTGTCCCGCCGCCAGGGCGCCCAAGGCATTGCAGCAGTGCTCTGCCAACTGGGGGGATACCCCCGCCAGCACGCACCGCGAAACCAGGGCCAGCTCCCGGCAGAAGCGGGAAAAGGGATACCCGCTTTTCTGGCAAAGGCTTTCCAGCTCCGCCAGTCCTTCCAGGGATGCAAAGGGCTGGGTACCGCTCCCTGGGGAAATCTCCCCCTGGAGGTACTGCCCCAAAGCCCCGTGGAGCCGAATCAGCAGGGAAACCGCCCCCTCCTCTTCCGTGGGAGGCCGCCCCAGGCTCATAAGGTACAGAAGGGCGGAGCCTTCCCCGTGGTCCACCAGGGAAATGCCCTGCTCCTGCCACCGCTCCCGCTCCCTGGGCATTCCGCCTTTGGCGGCCTCCGCCCAGCAGAGGACCAAAGCGGCGGTGTTCCGCTCCTCTTCGCTCCAGTTCCCAGCGGCACAATCCAGATGCTCCAGGGTGCGCCGGGTGTATTGGAGGCTCTCCCGGCTGTCTATACCGGCAAGATGGGAGTAGCGGGCCCGGTTATAGTCGTTCTGCCGGGTGGCGTAGAGATACCGTAGCCAAAGGAGGTCCGGCCGCCCCTTCCAAACCCCCATGTCCCCGCCTTCCGCCCGCCCGATGGCCTCCAAGGCCTGGCGGCACCGGTCCTTTCTCATGGAGCAATCCCCCTTAATCCTGCATTTCCGTTGGTTTCATTATAGCGCAGGGGTGTGGTAAAGGCAAGGCCGGCATGGGCTGCGCCCGGCCTTCTTTTGCTTCTTTCGAAACCGGCGTGCCGCCGGTGTCCCGCCCTACCTGGCCTTCGGCCTTACTTTTTTCAGAAATCCCGGCGAGTGCCTGGAGACTAGGCCTATTTTATGCTATAATAGCGGGGAAGAACAACAAGTTTAAGGAGAGCTTCGCCTATGGCAGAGATACAAAAGCTGATAATTGCCGACGCCCACGCCCATATCTTCCCCGGAAAGATTGCAGAAAAAGCGGTGGGCGCCATCGGTGCCTTTTACAGCATCCCCATGCAGCACCCCGGTTCCCCGGAGGCCCTGCTGGAAAGCGGAAGGGCTATCGGAGTGCGAAAATATCTGGTTTGCTCCACCGCTACCCGGCCGGGACAGGTGGTATCCATCAACGATTTTATCCGGGAGAGCTGCGCCGTCCACCCGGAATTTGTGGGGTTCGGCACCCTCCATCCCAGCTTTCCGGACATCCCTGGGGAGATTCGGCGTATCCGGGAGATGGGCCTGCGGGGGGTGAAGCTCCACCCGGACTTCCAGCAGTTTTCCATTGATGACCCTGCTGCCTTCCCCATCTACGAGGGCTGTGCCGAAGGGGGGCTGCCCATCCTCTTTCACACCGGGGATGATCGGTACGATTGGTCCGCCCCCGCCCGGATGGCGGTGGTGGCGAAGAGATATCCTGCCCTTATCTGCATCGCCGCCCACTTTGGAGGCTATAACCACTGGCAGGATGTGGAGCTGTACCGGGATTTGCCCAACGTCTTCTTCGATACCAGCAGCACCCTTTTTAAGCTCCCCCAGGAGCGGGCCCTCGCCCTCATCGAGACCATGGGCCCCCAGCGCTTCTTCTTCGGCACCGATTTCCCCATGTGGGACCACCGGGAGGAGCTGGAGCGCTTCCTGGCTCTGGGGCTCCCGGCGGAGGCGCGGGACGCCATCCTGTACCGGAATTTCCAGCGGGTTTTTGAGGTGGCGGTATGAGGGAGCTGGAGAGCCTGCCCCCTTTGCTGCTGGAGTGGTACGGCCGCTGTGCCCGGATCCTCCCCTGGCGAAGCGAGCCCACCCCCTACCGGGTATGGGTGAGCGAGGTGATGCTCCAGCAAACCAGGGTGGAGGCGGTGCGGCCCTACTTCCTGCGGTTTATGGACGCCCTGCCGGATATCCCCGCCCTGGCCGCCTGCCCGGAGGATGTGCTGCTGAAGCTGTGGGAGGGGCTGGGGTACTACAGCCGCGCCCGGAACCTCCAAAAGGCGGCCCAAAGGGTGGCCGGGGAATACGGCGGAGCGCTTCCCGCCTCCTTTGAGGCGCTGCGGAGCCTGCCGGGCATCGGGGATTACACAGCAGGGGCTATCGCCTCCATCGCCTTCGGCCTCCCCTGCCCGGCAGTGGATGGCAACGTCCTGCGGGTTCTTCCCCGCGTCACCGCCAGCCGCCGGGATATTGCCAGTCCCCATGTAAAAAAGGAGATGAGCCAGGCCATTGCCGCCATCCTTCCGGACCGGCCGGGGGATTTTAACCAGGCGCTGATGGAGCTGGGGGCCTGTGTCTGCCTCCCAGGGGGGGAGCCCCTCTGTGGGGATTGCCCTGTGGCGGGGGTTTGCCGGGCCAGGGAGCTGGGCCTTGTTAAAGAGCTGCCGGTGAAGGCCCCCAAAAAGCCCCGGCGGGTGGAGGAGCGGACCATCCTGGTGGTGCGGGATGAAAAAGGGCGCATCGCCCTGCGCCGCCGCCCTTCTCCCGGCCTTCTGGCGGGGATGTGGGAGCCGGTGAACCTTTTTGGCAGGCTGGACCGGGGACAGGTGACAGACGCCCTTTTGGAGATGGGGCTTTTGGTCCGCTCCCTCCAATCCCTGCCGGATTCCCGCCATATCTTCAGCCATGTGGAGTGGCAGATGAGCGGCTGGGAGGTCACGGTCACCGGTACAGGCAAGGGGGAGGCGGGCCTTCGATGGGTCACCGGGGAGGAGCTTTCCAGGGATTGCCCCCTGCCCTCCGCCTTCCGGGCTTATCTGTAAAAAATACTTAGTAAAACAACATAAAGCCCCCGGCCATAGAAGGCTGGGGGCTTTTGGTTAAAAGGCTACCTTCAGCAGCAGGGCCACACCGCACAGAAGAAGGACGCAGGGCACATAGACATACCGTCCCAGGCAATGCCACCAGAGGCCGGGGGCCTTTTTGGAGCCGCGGTGGATCTCCTTCAGCAGTTCCTTCCGGGGGAAGATCCAAAACCAGGAGACAGCCCCCAGCGCCGCGCCGATGGGGATGATGTAGATGGAAACTACGTCCATCCAGGGACCCCACTTGTAAATCGGCTCCATATGCAGCCCGATTCCTAGGCAGATTACACAGAGAATCCCCAGCATCACCCGGCGGTCCAGACGGGGGAACCGGTGGAGAAGGGATTCCCCCACCGCCTCGAACATATTTTGCAGGGAGCTGACGCCGGCAAACACCATGGCAATATAAAGGATTATGGCAAAGAGCCGCCCCAGGGGGATGCTTTGCAGGATTCGGGGCAGGGTGACAAAGAGCAGGGAGGGCCCCGCTCCCACATCCAGGCCGTAGGCGAAGCAGGCCGGGATAATCACCAGCGCCGCCACAAGGGCCGCAATGGTGTCAAAGAGGGCGGTCCGCCTGGCCAAAGCCGCCGCGTCCTCCTTTTCCCCCAAATACGCCCCATAGACAATCATCCCGCTGCCTGTGATGGAGAGGGAAAAGAGGGCCTGTCCCATGGCCCAGATCCACACCATAGGCTCCAAGAGCTCCTCCCACCGGAAGGAAAACAGGTAGCGGTAGCCCTCCGCGGCGCCGGGCAGCAGGGCCACCCGCACAGCCAGTATCGCAAAGATCAAAAAGAAGAGAGGCATCATCACCTTGTTGGTCCGCTCAATGCTCCGGGCCCCCAGCAGCAGGGTCAGCAGGGTTCCGGCTACCACCACCACGTGGAAGGGGATAACCGAATATTCCGCCAGGGAAAAGGACTCAAACCACACGCCGGTGTCCACCTTCATCAGGCTTCCCCCCAGCGAGGCCGCAAAGCCCTTCAGCACATAGGCGATGATCACCGCGTAGCCGATGGCGATGCACATGGAACCGGCCAGAGGCAGCCAGCCCACAAGGGCTCCCCACCGCCCCAAAGCCGGTTTCCGGCGCGTCCAGGCCATCTCGTAGGTGCCCAGGGTGCCGGTGCGGGCCCGGCGTCCCATGGCGTATTCGGCGGAAAGCCCCACGGTGCTAAAAAGCAGAATAAAAATCAGGTAGGCCACCAGGAAGGCGCCGCCGCCGTTGCTGCCCACCTTGGCCGGGAACCCCCACACGTTAGCCATTCCCACCGCGGAGCCTACTGCCGAAAGGACAAACCCCCAGCTGCTGGTAAACTGCCGGTGCTTCTTTTCTGCGCCCATAAAAAACCCTCTTATCCTCTGCCCGCCTGCCGCGGAGGGCAAAAGGATCCTTCCCATCGTTTTCTTGTTATTAGGATAGCGGCTCCCTAAAAAAATGTCAATAGAGCCAGAAGATAAACTGTCCCCGCCAGGCCTTTTGGGCGGGGGGGCCTTTTGGGGCGGCCTGTAAAATCCTGCATTCTGGTTTGAGAGAATCCGCCAGGACTTGCAGATTTTCCAGCCTTTCCGGCATATGTTTATGGAAGAAAGGAGTGGAAATCTATGTATCTCAGCCTTGTGTGGGCCGCCCTTTGCAACCTTCTTTACTTTGCCCTCCATGTCACCTATTCCGGGAGCTTCCCCAAACCCCTCACCCCCCGCCAGGAGCGGGAGTGTTTGGAGAAGATACGGCAGGGGGACCTGGCGGCCAAAAATATGCTTATTGAGCACAATCTGCGGCTGGTGGCGCACATTGTCAAAAAGTATTACGCCATTTCCGGGGAGCAGGAGGACCTTATTTCCATTGGGACCATCGGGCTTATTAAAGCGGCGTCCACCTTCGACTATGAGAAGTCGAAAAAATTCTCCACCTATGCAAGCAAGTGCATCGAGAACGAGGTTTTGATGCACTTTCGCTCCCGCCGCAAGAGCGCCTCGGATGTGAGCCTCAGCGAGCCGGTGGACACCGACCGGGAGGGGAACAGCCTTACCCTGATGGATATTATGAGCGAGGAAATCGACATGGTGGGGCAGATTGACCTTCAGCTGAAATCCGCCCAGCTGCGGCAATACATCGAATCCTTCCTGGACGATAGGGAGCGGGAGATTATCGCCTTGCGGTACGGCCTGGGAGGGCGGCGGCCCCTGACCCAGCGGGAGGTGGCAAAACGCCTCGGCATCTCCCGCAGCTATGTCAGCCGTATTGAAAAAAAGGCGGTGGAGGTGCTGCGCTGGCAGTTCATGTCCAGCTCCCCTGGGGAGTTTGGGGAGCACAGCGGGGGATAGAAGAGAGGGGAGTGCCCAAATTAAATTTGCTGTATTATGGGAACCCTTGCCGTTCTTCTTTTTGCTTCTTTTTCTTCTTTCGCAAGAAGAAAAAGAAGGCTGGGCTACCGCCTAGACTGACATAAATTGGACACTCCCCCAAGATACCCCTTGACAGCGCGGGGGCTCCTATGCTATGCTGTTTTACATCCACATAAAGTCAGGAGTTGGGAATTTGAGAAAGTAATTTGTTCCAAAAACGGTACGCAGCCGGTAGGTTGGGTTTTGTCCCGGCCTTTTTTCCGGCGTGCCGCAGATTCGGAGCAAATGGCTTTCCCAGATTCCCGGCTTTTTTTCTGTCCTCGCTCTTTGACAGTGGCTCTATCCACGGCTAAGGAAGGGGCGGACAGCCAGCTGCCGGGAGGGAACTCTGCGGCAGTTTTTTGTTGTTTGGGGCGGTTTTCTTGCCGCCCCAGGGAGGTATCTGCCATGTCTCAAATATCCATCCAAAACCTTTCCTTTACCTACCCAGGCTCCTATCTGCCGGTGTTCCAGGGGCTGTCCCTTTCCCTGGATACCCGGTGGAGGCTGGGGCTGGTGGGGCGCAATGGCCGGGGGAAAACCACCTTGCTCCGGCTTCTGTCCGGGGAGCTGGCCCCAGATGGCGGCTCCACCCTTCTCTGTCCCGCAGCCACCGATTATTTCCCCTTCCAGGTGCCGGATGAAAGCCTTCCCGCTTTGGAGGCGGCCCAGGAGGCGGTGGCGCCCTTCCGGGCCATGGAGGCGGAGATGGAGCGCCTGATTGAAGAGGGGAGCCAAGAGGCCCTCCAGCGGTACGGGGATGTGCAGGAGCAGTACCAGGAAGCGGGGGGCTATGTCATCCAGGAGCTGCTCCGGCGGGAAGCCGGCAAGCTGGAAATTCGGGAGGGGGCGCTGGAGCGGCCCTTTTCCAGCCTCTCCCCAGGGGAGCGGGTAAAGCTGCTGCTGGCGGTGCTCCTGCTGCGTCCCAGCCGGTTCCTGCTGATTGACGAGCCCACCAGCCACCTGGATGTCCGGGGCCGCCGGGTGGTGGGGGAGTACCTGGCCCAGGGGGGCAAGGGCTTCCTGCTGGTGAGCCACGACAGAGACTTTTTGGACGCCGCCACCGACCACACCCTGGCCCTGAACCGGACCAGCGTCCAGCTGCTCCAGGGGAATTACTCGGTTTGGGAGGGGGAGAAGGAGCGCCAGGATGCCCTGGAGCTGGCCCGGCGGGAAAAGCTGGTGCGGGAGGTATCCCGCCTGGAGGAGGCAGCCCGGCGGACCTCCGGCTGGTCGGACGCCCTGGAATCCACCAAAAAAGGGCTGGGCCAGGACAGCGCCAGCGGCCTGCGTCCCGACCGGGGGCACATTGGGGCCAAGTCCGCCCGGATGATGAAACGGGCCAAGGCCATCGACTCCCGCCGCCAGGATGCGTTGGAAGAGAAAAAATCTCTCCTGAAGGATTTGGAGGAGACCGAGACGCTGAAGCTCCATATCCTGCCTGCCCGGCGGAGCCTTTTGCTCCGGGCGGACGGCCTTTCGGCGAATTACGGCGCCGGGCCGGTTTTCCCGCCGGTTTCCTTCCAGCTGGCGCCAGGGGAGCGGCTGGCCCTCACCGGGCCCAACGGCTGCGGAAAATCCACCCTCCTGGGGCTTCTGCGGGGTGCTAGCATCCCCCACACCGGGGAGCTTTGGCTTCCTGGGGAGCTGGTGATTTCCCACCTGCCCCAGGATTGCTCCGGCCTTTCCGGTTCCCTGGAGGATTACGCCAAGGCCCAGGGGGTGGACGGGGACCTGCTGCGGGCCATCCTGCGCAAGCTGGATTTCCCGCGGGAGCTGCTGGCCCTGCCCATGGAGGGCTACAGCCAGGGCCAGAAGAAAAAAGCCGCCCTGGCCGCCAGCCTGGCCCGTCCCGCTCATCTTTTCCTGTGGGACGAGCCCCTCAATTACATCGACCTTCTTTCCCGCCGCCAGCTGGAGGAGCTTCTTCGTACCGCCGCCCCGGCCATGGTGCTGGTGGAGCACGATAGCCGTTTTGTCCGGCAGGTGGCTACCAAGGAGCTGGCCCTGGGCCAGGGATAGGGGAGAGGCGGCATGAAAATTTCTGGAGGGGCTGGAAATTTTAGAACAAGCTGATATACTATATAAGCAGTAAGATTTATCTGGAGGACGGCTATGGTATTCAGCAGTATCTTGTTTCTGTTTCGCTTCTTCCCAGTGGCGATGGCGGTCTATTATCTGGCCCCCCGCCGGTATAAAAATCTGGTGCTTCTAATCGAAAGCCTGATTTTCTACTCCTGGGGGGAGGTGCGGTATTTTCCCATTATGGTGGCCTCCATTCTGGTGGACTACATCGCCAGCAACGGCATCCAGAAGCACCGGGGGAATAAAACCGCCTGCCGGGCCTTTCTCACCCTTTCGGTGGTCTTCAATTTGGGGATGCTGGGCTTCTTCAAGTACACCAACTTTCTTTTAGGGAACCTGGGGTCGCTGACAGGGCTTTCCCTCCCCACCCTCTCCCTCACCCTGCCCTTGGGCATCAGCTTTTACACCTTCCAAACGATGTCCTATACCATCGACGTCTACCGGGGGAAGGTTCCGGCGGAGAAAAACATCATCGACTTTGGCGCCTTTGTGGTGCTCTTCCCCCAGCTTATCGCCGGGCCCATCGTCCGGTACACCGATGTGAACCGGGAGCTGAAAAGCCGCGTTATCACCCTGGCGGATGTCCAGGAAGGCATTGATATCTTCATCCGGGGATTGGGGCGGAAGGTTCTTATTGCCAACAACATCGGCGCCCTTTGGACCGAGGTTTCCGCCATGAACTTTGACGCCATCTCCACCCCCCTGGCCTGGCTGGGCATCCTGGCCTACACCTTTCAGATTTACTTCGATTTCTCCGGCTATTCCCAGATGGCTATTGGTCTGGGGCGGATGCTGGGCTTTCGTTTCCCCCAGAACTTTAACGACCCTTACATCGCCAAAAGCGTCACCAGCTTTTGGCGGCGGTGGCATATGACCCTGGGCTCCTGGTTCCGGGAATACCTTTATATCCCCCTGGGGGGCAACCGCTGTACCTTCCCCCGCCAGGTCTTTAATCTCTTTGTGGTGTGGGCCGCCACCGGCCTGTGGCATGGGGCCAGCTGGAACTTCGTGCTGTGGGGGCTTTATTTCTTCGTCTTCCTGGTGCTGGAAAAGCTCTTTCTCCTTTCCCATCTGGAAAAGAGCCGTCTTTTGGGCCATGTCTACCTGCTCTTTTTGGTGGTGATCAGCTGGGCCATCTTCGCCATCACCGACTTTGCCGCCCTGGGGCGTTTCCTCACCGCCATGTTCTCCTTCCGGGCCGGGGGCGAGTGGGTCTACTACCTGCGCAACTACGGCGTCACCTTTCTGCTGGCGGCGGTCCTTTCCACCCCCCTCCTGGCACAGCTGGAGGCCCGGTGGGGCAGGCGGCTGGGATGGCTGAAAAATCTCAGCCTGCTGGTGGTGCTCATCGCCAGCATCGCCTACCTGGAGGACGCCACCTATAACCCCTTCCTCTACTTCAGATTTTAATGAAAGGAGCGTGTACCCCATGAAGCTGAAAAAATTTTTGCGGGAGTACCCCCTCCTGCTGCTCTTCGCCCTGGTGATGGGAGGACTGTTTCTTCTGGACCTCTGCTTTACCAGCAACCCCTACAGCGAGCTGGAAAACCGCAAGCTGAAGCAAAAGCCCGTCTTCTCCCTGGAATCCCTGGTGGAAAACCGCTACACCAAGGAGTACGAGGAATATATCAACGACCAGTTTGTGGGCCGGGACCAGTGGATTACCCTAAAGTCGGTCTTTGAATCCGCCCTGGGCAAGACGGAAAACAACGGGGTGGTGTACGGGGCGGACCGGTACATCTATAACAAGCTCCTGGATCCCGCCCTGGGGGAGAACCGCCAGAACGGCGCCGGTTTTGGGGGGGACGGCTTGGATACGCCCGCCCTGCCGGTGGTAAACGCCGCCCAGCTGGGGCGCAACATCGGTTTTCTGAATACCTTTGCCGTCACCTATCCGGGGCATATTACCGCCGCCATCGCCCCCAATTCCTACGGTATCCGGCCGGAGGGCCTGCCGGCGGGGCTCTCCAACGTGGAGCAGCAGGGGGCAATCGGGGCGCTGTACCGCCAGTTTACAGGGGATGACCTTTCCACCCTGGACCTGGTGACCCCCTTGCGGGAGGCGGCAAAGGAGCGGCAGGTCTCCTACCGCACCGACCACCACTGGACCACAGAGGGGGCCTGGGTGGGCTACCAGGCCTACTGCGAATCCCGCAACCTCCCTTACGTCACCCTGGAGGAGCTGGCCCCCCTGCGCCGGGAGGAGCCGGGCTTTTTGGGCACCTACTACAACAAAAGCAAGAACTTTAACGCCCTGCCGGATACCCTGGTGTGGTATGATATCCCGGTGGAGGATGTGACCATCGACGGGGAGCGCACCGTCCTCCAGACGGACGGCTCACAGGCGGAGGTCACCGGCCTTTACCAGCTGGAAAAGCTCCAGACACGGGATAAATATGCCGCCTTCCTCTACGGCAATAATGGACTTACCGTTATAAAGAGCGGGAACAACAAGGCCCATCGGGAGGGGGAGACCAGCCGGGTGCTGCTGGTGAAGGACAGCTACGGCAACTGCCTGGCCCCCTTCCTCACCTACAGCTACGATGAGGTGTGGGTGGCGGACCTGCGGAACATGACCTTCAAGGTCAGCGAGGTCCTGGCGGAAAACCAGTTTGATGATGTGCTGATTCTCTATAACTTCGACACCTTCCAGGAGGATCGCAACTTCTCCCGCATCACCTATTAGCTGGGCCGGGCCGGCCGGCTCCCAGACGGGAGGATGCGTTATGACAACGAGAGAGAATGTGCTCCGGTACGCCCTGGAGCAGTTTGGGACCCAGCCGGAGTACCTCTGGCCCAAATCCCCAAACGATGGGGTGCTGCGGCACCAAAGCGGCGCCAAATGGTACGGCGTCCTGATGAATCTCCCCCGCCAGAGGCTGGGAATCCCCGGCGAGGGGACGGTGGATATCCTGAACCTGAAGTGCGGCCCTGTGCTGCTGGGCTCCCTTCTGGGAAAGGAGGGCTACCTTCCCGCCTACCATATGAGCAAGGGGAACTGGGTGAGCATCCGCCTGGACGGCACAGTGCCGGAGGAGGATATCTTCTGGCTGCTGGGCATTAGCTACGACCTCACCAGACCGAAAGGACGGAAAAAGCCATGAACGACATCAAGATGCAGCTTTCCACCAGCGGGCCAGGGATTGCCCTCTTTTCCCCAGGGATGACCACCGGCATCCCGGAGGGAAGCAACTTTTTGATGGAAGAATTTGTCCGCCCGGAGGACATCGGCCGCCATGTGCGGGCCGGGGATGTCACCGCCTTCTGCACCGGCAGCCCTGGGAACTACCACCTGCGCTTTTTGGGGGGCTACCCGGACGAGGAGACCGGCGGGGAATACCCGGTGGCTCTCCGCCTGGGGGTGGAGATTCGGGGCGGGGAGATTTGGGTCACCGATCTCTTTTGGCTTTCGGACTTCCCCAAAAGCTGCCCGCCAGACCAGGTGGTGAAGCTGCCGGACGGCTTCTACCATGTCACCGTCCTCACCCGGAAGCCGGAATCCGGCCGCTGGGGGGATGACCAGACCATCCTTATCTACCTCCAGCCCCTGCCGGAAATGCCCCAGCTGATGTGGCAGGGGGCGCCGCTGCTGCTCCCTTCGGAGGAATGGTGAATACCCAAAGGCAGAGGGGAAGAGGGGCGGAAAACAGCTTGACGATGAGACTGTACATAAAAAATAGACAGAGCAGCTGGTGTGTTGTTTTGTTTCTTCTGTGCCTGCTTGCCCGGTGTGCGGAATACTTCGGGCTTCGGACAGACCAAACGCTCCTTGGGGAAAATATTCTGCACAAGGTGTTTGGAATCGCCGCGCTGGCGGTGCTGCTAAAGATGGCAGGGCGCCCTTGGAGCGACATCGGTTTCCGGAAGGAGCGCTGGATAGAAAACCTCCGAAAGGGCTTGCTTCTTGGGGGCCTTTGCTTCGCTGTTTCCTATGGGGTTGAGCTGGCGCTTCTTGCAGCCCAGGGTGTCCCTGCCCGGCTGGAGCTTTACGTCAGCGGATTCTCCCTAACCGGTGCCTCCGCCAAAAACCAGGGGACTACCTTCTTTCTCCTCTGCCTTTTTGTTAATCTTGTCAATGTGTGGATGGAGGAGGGCATCTTCCGGGGACTGTTTATCAAAGCGTTCGCTGCAAGATGGTCTTTTAGGGTGTCCAATCTGGTAGCCGCCGCTTTGTTTGGCGTGTGGCACCTGGTGATGCCGCTGAGGAGCTACCTGGATGGCGAAATGACCTTTGGGGCGATGGTTGGAATGGGGTGCGGATACCTGGTTCTTTCGGGGCTGATGGGGGTGAAATGGGGCCTTCTTTACCGTGGGACAGGGAGCCTGTGGGCGGGAATTGGCGACCACCTGTTTAACAATACAATTGCGACCAATATGCTCCATGTGGTCACCGCAAACGGCGCCGATGAGTGGCAGATTCTCCGGGTCCTTCTGGCCCAGCTCCTGTCCTTCGGCCTTGTATGGATTTTGTACCGTCAAAAAGGGCGGCGGGAGAAAGCCTCCGGCGGTGGTTGATTTCTCCCCAAAGCTGTGTTATAGTAAAGCAACAAAGCAAATGAAAAAGGAGCTGCTGTGTCATGAACCCGACCCGTGAAAAAGCCTGGGAGCTTCTCACCCAGTACAACGAAAGCGATTCCCTGCAAAAGCACGCCCTGACGGTGGAGGGTGTAATGCGCCACTTTGCCGGCCTTTACCCTGGGGAGGACCCGGAGCTTTGGGGGGTGGTGGGGCTGCTCCACGACCTGGACTACGAAAAATACCCAGAGCAGCACTGTGTGAAGGAGCAGGAGATTCTCCGGGAGGCGGGAGCCGACGAGGTGATTATCCGGGCCACCGCCAGCCACGGCTACGGCCTCTGCTGCGACATTGAGCCCCAGTCCCAGATGGAAAGGGTGCTCTTCACCATTGACGAGCTTTCCGGCCTCATCACCGCCGCCGCCCTGATGCGCCCTTCCCACAGCGTTATGGACATGGAGCTGAAGAGCGTGAAAAAGAAGTTCAAGGACAAGCGCTTTGCTGCCGGGGTCAACCGGGAGGTGATACTCCAGGGGGCAGAACGCCTGGGGATGGACCTGGACACTGTTATCACCGAGACCATCAAGGGGATGCAGGAGGTGGCGGAGGCCATCGGTTTGGGGATGGCCCAGTAATCCGGTTGTCATCTCCCGAAAAAAAGCCTTGAGTTTTCCGGTGGAACTGTGTATAATAGGGAAGAGCCGGTCTGTGGCAGGGGCCGGCTCCCCAGCCAACCAAAGGATAGACAAGCAGGGGAATGCTTTGTGCCATGCGGTGAACCGGCCCTGTGCGACGCGGCGTCGTGAACCATGTCAGGCGGGGAACCGAGCAGCATTAAGCGATGTCCTGCGGGTGCCGCAGCAAGCCGGTTTCCGCATGGCAGAGGGTATTCCCTTCCTCCCCCCAATTGGGGGAGAGGGTGTCTGTCCTTTTTTGGTAGCCGATTATAAGGAGGTGGAGCGCCCCCATGTATCAGGCCCTTTACCGCAAGTGGCGGCCCCAGAGCTTTGAGGATATGGTGGGGCAGGAGCCTATCACCACCACCCTGAAAAACGAGATTCGCCAGGGCCGCCCCGCCCACGCCTATCTGCTGGTGGGTAGCCGGGGCACCGGCAAGACCAGCTGCGCCCGGCTTATTGCAAAGGCGGTGAACTGCCTTTCCCCACAGGACGGGAACCCCTGCGGGACGTGTGAAATCTGCCGGGGTATTGACAGCGAGGACATTCTGGATGTGGTGGAGATTGACGCCGCCAGCAACAACGGGGTGGACAGCATCCGGGACCTGCGGGAGGAGACCAACTTCCTCCCCAATATCGCCAAATACCGGGTTTACATCATGGATGAGGCCCATATGCTCTCCCAGGGGGCGGTGAACGCCCTCCTTAAGGTGCTGGAGGAGCCGCCGGAGCATGTCATCTTTATCCTGGCCACCACCGAGATTCAGAAGATGCTCCCCACTATCATCTCCCGGTGCCAGCGGTTCGATTTTCGCCGCATCCCCAGCGCGGCCATCGCCGGCCGCCTCGCCTATGTGGCGGGGGAGGAAGGCTTTTTGCTGGAGCCGGAGGCAGCGCAGCTTATCGGGCGGCTGGCCGACGGCGGGATGCGGGACGCCCTGTCCCTTCTGGACCTCTGCCGGGCCCACAGCCCGGAGGTGACGGTGCGCACCGTCAGCGAGGCGGCGGGGCTGGTGGCCCAGGATTATCTCTTTGACATCGCCGCAGGGGTGGCAAAGGGGGAGCTTTCCCAGGTGATAGATCTCATCGCCGCAGTGGGGGGGCAGGCGGTGGAGTACGATCGCCTTTGCTCCCAGCTGGCGGGGCACTTCCGAAATCTTCTGATGATTCACTCCTCCAAAAAGCCGGAGGAGCTTATCCTCTGCCTGCCGGAGACCCTGGAGCGTTACCGGCTCCAGGCAAAGGATTTTTCTCCGGCCCGGCTTATCCGCGCCGTCCGGGTCCTCCAGGAGGCCCAAAGCGCCATGAGCCGCACCTCCTCCCGGCGGGATGAGCTGGAGCTTGCGGCAATCCGCCTTTGCGACCCGCGGCTGGACCAATCCCCGGAGGCCCTGCTGGAGCGCATTGAGGGGCTGGAGGCAAAGCTCAATACCCTTCTGGCCCAGGGGCTGCCCGCCCCGACTGTCCCCCCGGAGGAGGCTTCCGCCCCGCCCCGGCCGGCGGCGCCAGCCCGGACCGCCCAGCCTCCCCGCCCCGCTCCGGCAGAAAATCCCTCCCAGGAAGCGGTGCCTTTCCCCCAGTGGGAAGAGGTGCTGGAGCGGCTGGGGAAGATGCCCCTGGGCTCGGCGGCCTATACCGCCAACGGGCGGGTGCTCATTGCCAGCGATAATCCGGTGTTCCGGGAGATGATGAAGACCAACGAATACACCCGCAGCTCCCTCAAAAAGGCGATTATGGAGGTGACGGGGACCCGCTACGGCGTAGGGCCTTACAACGGCCCCGCCCCCGCCCCCAAGGGGGAGGAGCCCCCCGCCCCGGTGGAGGAGATTCTCCGCAAGGCCAAGGAGGCCGGGGTGCCGGTGGATATCCAGTAGGGGGGAAGGCGATGGCCAAATTTGTGGTGAAAAGCCGTAGGATTACCGTAGAGGGGGAGCTTTACACCTGCTCCATCTCCCAGGGGATGGAAGGGATGGAGCTGCTGGTCTACCAAAACAAGGGGCCCTTCTTCCGCCTGCGGCAAAATTGGGCCGAGGCCTGGGGCATCAACCTGTACCGGCCTGGTGTGGTAGCGCGGGCCATCCGCTATTACCGGCGAAAAGGGGCACAGAGGGAACCTCAGTTTTTGTGCCGGGAGCCGGAGCTGTTTTCGGAGCTTGTGGATCTGTGCTTCTCTGCGGAGGATCAAAAAGAAAAAGAACGGTTTTTACAGATCTGCGCGCAGATGCGCGCGGGGTTGGAATCATGAAAACAAAAGGAGAATGACGGTATGAAAGCAAGACTTCCCCAGGGGATGGGGGGCGGCGCCCCCTCCAACATGAACCAGATGATTCGCCAGGCCCAAAAGATGCAGGAGGCCATGGAGAAGGCCCAGGAGGAGCTGAACGCCAAGGAGTACGAAGCTACCTCCGGGGGCGGCATGGTTGCAGTGACCATGAACGGCAAAAAGGAAGTGGTAAAGGTCACCCTGAAGCCGGAGGTGGTGGACCCGGAGGATGTGGAGATTTTGGAGGACATGATTGCCGGGGCGGTAAACGAGGCCATCCGGGCGGTGGAGGCGGATTCCCAGCAGGTGATGGGGGCCATCACCGGGGGCCTGCGCGGTCCGGGACTGATGTAATGGGACAGGAGGAATGAGGCATGGAGGGCGCGCTGCCGCTTGTAAAGCTCATTGAGGAATTTGCGAAGCTCCCAGGGGTGGGACGCAAGACGGCCCAGCGCTTCGCCTTCCATATCCTGAACCTGCCGGAGGAAAAGGCCAGGGATTTTTCCCAGGCAATTCTGGATGCCCGCACCAAAATCAAAAAGTGCCCTGTCTGCGGCAACCTCACCGACGGGGAGCTTTGTCCCATCTGCTCCGCCAAGGGCCGGGAGGCGGGGCTTATCTGTGTGGTGGAGGACCCCAGGGATGTGCTGGCCTTCGAGCGCACCAAGGAATACAACGGGGTGTACCATGTCCTCCACGGGCTCATCAGCCCTATGGATGGGGTGGGTCCAGAGCAAATCAATGTGAAGAGCCTGCTGGAGCGGGTTGCCAAGGGGCAGGTGGGCGAGGTCATTATGGCTACCAACCCCACTGTGGAGGGGGAGGCCACCGCCATGTACATCGCCCGCCTCCTAAAGCCCCTGGGGGTGAAGGTGACCCGCCTGGCCTACGGCATCCCGGTGGGGGGCAACCTGGAATACGCCGACGAGGTAACCCTTTACCGGGCCCTGGCCGGCCGCAGCGAGCTATAGGAGGCTGTGTCGATGAAGTTAAAATGGTTCCTCTGCAAGGGCTTATGCCTCCTCCTTAGCCTCTGCCTTCTGGGGGGATGCGCCGGGAAAAAGCCGGACACCGGCTACACCCGGTATTCCACCGAATTCTACGATACCTTTGATACCATCATCCAGGTGATTGGCTACACCGAGACCCAGGAGGAATTTGTAGGCTATGCCGAGGCGATACATCAGCGGTTCGCCTACCTTAGCCAGCTTTACGACCGCTTCTACGAATACGCTGGGGTAAACAACATCTGCACCATCAACAAAAACGCCGGGGTGGCCCCGGTGGAGGTGGCTCCGGAGCTGCTGGAGATGCTCTCCTTTGCCAAGGACTGGTGTGAAAAGACCGATGGCCGGGTGAACATCGCCATGGGGCCTCCCCTGGAGATTTGGCGGAAATACCGGGAAAAGTATGCCGGGATGGCTCTGGCGGAAGGAACCCCGGACGCCTGTCCCACGGTGGAGGAACTGGAGGCCGCCAGCCAGCACACCAGCCTGGATAAAGTTGTGATTGACCGGGGAGCGGGCACCGTCTTTTTGGAGGAGGAAGGGATGTCCCTGGATGTGGGGGCGGTCGCCAAGGGCTACGCCGCCCAGATGGTAGCCAATGAGATTTACGAGGCCGGCTTCAAGTCCTTCACCATCAGCGCCGGGGGCAATGTGGTCACCGGGGATCCTCCCCTGGATGGGGTCCGAAACAGCTGGGGCATCGGCATCCAGGACCCCTTCGCCGACCCCAATGACCCGCAAAGCCAGTCTTTGGACGTTCTGTTTGTGAAGAACCAGTGCGTGGTCACCAGCGGGGATTACCGCCAGTTCTACATGGTGGGGGAGCGGTACATCCACCACATCATCGATCCCCAGACCCTCCAGCCCGCCAATCATTACCGGGCCCTTTCCATCGTCACGGATGATTCCGGCCTGGCGGATTTCCTTTCCACCTGTCTCTTTGTGATGGAGTACGAGGAGGGCCGGAAGCTGGCGGAGGAGCTGGGGGTGATGGCCCTGTGGGTCTTCCCCGACGGAAGGGTGGAATACACCGGCAATATGCTTTCTATTATGCGGGACCGTGGGGGAGCCACCTCCGCCATCCCCAAAAAGAGTTTCTTGGATTTTTTTATCCGCGCCTGAAATAACAAAAACGGAGGCTTCTGCGATGAGCAAACTGGACCAGCTGTGGGAAAAAGCGGACCGCCTGGAGATTAAAAAAAGCTGGCAGTACCAGCTGTATATCACCCTGGTGCTGCCGGGGATTTTGTTCCTGCTGGCCTGGCTGCTGCGAAGCGGCTCCACCGGGGTGATGCTGGGGCGGCTGTTTCACACCTACAGCCTTTATGTGGCCAGCCCCCTCCCAAACCTTTCCCCCTTTAACGGCACAGGGGTGCTGGGCCTCCTAATCTTCCTGGGGCTGGCGGTTTGGGCCATCCGCCGCAGGGATTGGGTGGACCTGGGCGTCACTTTGGCCCTGGGCGGGGTTAACGCCCTCTATTTCTGGATGGAATGGAACTACCAGCTGCTGCGCTTTTTAAACCTCACCGGCGGGGGCAGTTTTTGAAAGGAGAGCTTCCATGAACGATACAGCCGCCACCCTGAAGGAGCTGGAGCAGAAACGCCGCGCCGCCTGGCGGGGCTATGCCCTTTTTGGGCTGATGAATCTGCTCCTTCTCCTTCTTCTCCTCACCCGGCGCACCGGCACCGCTCTGCTAGTGCTGGCGCTGGAGCTGGCCTATTACTTCCTTCTGGCCCGGCCGGACATCAAGGGCTACGCCGCCGCCTTCCGGGTGGGAAATGCCGCCGCGGCCATGGCGAAGCATATGGAGAAAGCCGCCTACCAGGGGCGGGATGGCATCGGCCGGGAGGGGGTGCTGGCCGGCCGCCTGCTGCCAATAAGACCAAAAAGCTGCCTCACCTATCACCGCATCACCGGGGAGAGGGAGCGGATGGAGCTGGAGCTTTCCGACGTGAGCTTCCAGCTGGAGAACGGGGAGGAGGGCCGCCGCGCCCCCTTCCTCACCGGCTGCTGGGTGCGGGTGAAGCTGGACTGCTCCCCCGGTAAGCGCCTGCGGATGAGCGCCCGGACCCTGGCCGCCCCGGATGCTTTGCAGGACTGGTTCCTGGAGCAGCTGGGCCTGCGGGCGGTGGTCTGGGAGCGGGAGGCCCTGGATGGGCTTTTCTACAGCTGCGCCGGGCCGGAGGACGGCCCTTCCCTGCCGGAAGCGGTGGTGGCGCGCATTGATGAGCTGGCCCGGACTGCCCCCACCCCCTTCGCCCTGGGCATTGAGGGGGACACCCTCACCTTTTTCTTTCACCGCCGGTACGTCACCTGCGGAGACCCCGGCCTCAAGCGCCCCCTCACCCTGGAGGACCTGGAGCGGGACCCCCTGCCGGAGCTGGAGCAGGTCATTGGCCTGGCCAGGGCCTACCGGCGGATGGGTCCTTCGGGGCAAACCGGCTGAAATTGCGGAAAATCCCCCAAAACCGCTTGTATCCCCATGGCTTTTGTTGTATCATTAAAGAAAAGGGCTTTGTCCCATCTATCTTGCTGAAAGGGAGATATACATCATGGAACATTATGACATTACCGTAGCCGGCGTAAAGCGGAGCCTGCCGGTGGTGCCCATCAGCGACACCCTCTCCATCGCCTCCTTCGTGATTTTTGGCGATACCGATGTGGTGGAGCCTTGCGCCAGGGAGCTGGCGGCGAAGCTCCCCCCGGTGGACTACCTCATCACCGCCGAGGCAAAGAGTATCCCTCTTATCTATGAGATGGCCAAGGTGATGAAGATGCCCCGGTATCTCATCGCCCGCAAATCGGTAAAGGGTTATATGAAGAACCCCATCGTCACCAAGGTGAACTCCATCACCACCACCAGGGAGCAGATCCTCTGCTTGGATGAGGATGATATCAACCTCATCAAGGGCTCCCGCATGGCCATTGTGGACGACGTCATTTCCACCGGCAGCTCCCTGGCCGCCGTGGAGCACCTGGTGGAGCTGGCCGGGGGCACCGTGGCCGCCCGCGCCGCCATTTTGGCGGAAGGGGACGCCGCCAACCGGAAGGATATCATCTACCTGGGCACCATCCCCCTCTTTGTAAAGGAATAAGGCTGCCGGCCATGATGAAAAGACCGCTCGGAAAAGAGCGGTCTTTTTCTGTACCAGCGCCGTGGAAACCTTGGCGCTTACGGGGTGACGCCTGCAACCGTACCGGTGATGGCTACGGTGGCAATGCCGGGGGCCGCGACGGTGGCGGCGGGGACGGTGATGGCCTTGCCGGTGGTGCTGGGGATGGTGATGGTGTTATCGGCGGCGACGGTGTAGTCGCCGGGGGCAAGGACGGTGGTGGCGCCACCGGCGCTCACCGATACCTGGGTTACCGAGAAGCCGGTGGGGAGCTGGTCGGTGAGGGTAACGGAATCCGCCGCCTGGTTCCCCTGGTTGGTGAGGGTGAAGGTGTAGGTGAGGGGCTCCCCGGCCATTACGCTTTGCTTATCCGCTTCCTTGTAGAGGGTGACCTCGGCGTAGGAATCCCGCAGGAGGGTGGCGGTGGGGGAGGGGGTGACGGTGACCGCGGGACCGGCTGCGGAGCCGCCGTTGGCGGTGACCGCCACGGTGTTGGTGATGCTTTGCAGGGTAAAGTCCACGTCGGGGCGCACCTGGGCGGTGTATACCAGGATAGCGGCGGTTCCGGCGGGCAGGGGGGCGGGAAGGACCGCGGTGAGAGTTCCCCCTTGAACAACGGGAGAGATGGTGACCGGGATGCTGTCCACATAGGCCCGCAGGGAAGCCGGGTTATAGACCAGGGGGGTATCGGCCCCGCCGCCCAAATCATCGGCGATGGTGACATTGTACAGGTCGCCGCTGCCGTTGTTTTCCACCCGAATCACATAGGTGACATTCTCCCCAGGGCGGAAGGTGGAGGAGAGAGGGGTTTTGGTGGCGGCCAGGGTGTACCGGTCCAGGAGGTTTGTGGTGACGGTGTTGGAGACGGCGGTGCCGGTGCCTGCGCCGCTGTAGTTATACCGGATGCTGGCTTGATTATTGAGAGGGGTAGGCATGAGAGATTCACTCCTGTTTTCGTAAAAGTAGAAGAACGCCGGGACGTTCCCCTACCAGAGTATGCGGAGCGCTCCCAAGAGGTACGGCTACAGCCTGCCCACCGCCAGCAGGGACACGGTTCCTTCGATGCGAGCCGGGGGGCGGGGAGAGGTCTCCGCCAAAAGGGAGAGGGAAAGCTCCTTGGCCGCTGGAAGAAGAAAGGCGGCGGAAACACAGACCGGGCCGCTGCTGTCCCCGGAGAGTCGCCCCCCGGCGCTTCGGCTCCCATCGGGGATTCCATCCAGGACAGGGGTGAGGGTGAGCAGATAGTCCGCAAAGCTATCCAGCTGCTCCTCCCAGCTTCCCCGCGCCAGAAGGGCGATAAGATAGAGCCATCCGCCGGGGAGCTTCAGCAGGGAAGGTCCAGGGGACAGGAAGCCGCCCTCTTGGGCAAGCAGCAGGGAGCCGCTATCCCCCTCCCGCCCGGTGATGTGGTAAAGGCCCCAAAGGGGCGGCCCCTCCCGCGCCGGGCCGGGGAGAATGAAATCCAGCAGATGGTGGGGACCTCCGGTGCGGTCAATCACCGCCCCAGGGCTTCCGGCTCCGCCGGTGATGGTGCGCCCAATGGTGATGGTATCCGCCTGGGAAGGTCCTGCGGGCCCCGGAATCCCTTGGGGGCCAGGGGGACCAGGCTCCCCCCTTGGACCGGGAGGGCCCTGGGGCCCGGCGGGGCCGGTATCCCCCTTGGGACCAGGGATAGGCTGTGGAGCAGGGGCTATGGGGGCGGGAACGCCCCTCTGGGAACCGGACATGGGGCGGGATTGGGGGGAACGGTAGGACGGCATAAAAAAGACCCTCTTTCTTCATAAAATACTGCCCCATTCTATGAAAAGGGGGAGAAACCGGTGCTTTTCTGAAAAATCCGGTTGCGCTCGGACCGCCTTTTTCGGTATAATGTCCCTATACAGACTTTGTCTAAAATCGAAGACAGGACGAGCAAAGGAGGAGCAAGGCGTGGACAAAAAACAGCTGGCGATGGAAAAGCACCGGGAGTGGCAAGGGAAGATAGAGGTGGTGCCGCGGGCCTCCATCACCAATATGGAGGAGCTGGCGGTGGCCTATACCCCTGGGGTGGCGGAGCCCTGCCTGGCTATCCAGCGGGAGCCGGAGCTTTCCTTCGATCTCACCCGGCGGGGGAACCTGGTGGCGGTAATAACCGATGGCACCGCTGTTCTGGGGCTGGGGGATATCGGCCCCACCGCTGGGATGCCGGTGATGGAGGGAAAGTGCGCCCTCTTTAAGACCTTCGCCGGGGTGGATGCCTTTCCCCTTTGCATCGACTCCAAAGACCCCCAGGTGATTGTGGATACCATTGCCCGCATCGCCGGGAGCTTCGGGGGCATCAACCTGGAGGATATTGCCGCCCCCCGGTGCTTTGAAATTGAGGCAGCGCTGAAAAAGCGGCTGGATATCCCCGTCTTTCACGACGACCAGCACGGCACCGCCATCGTGGTGGCTGCCGCCCTGCTGAACGCCGCCAAGGTCACCGGCCGGCAGCTGGGGAAGCTGCGCATTGTCATCAACGGGGCCGGGGCGGCGGGGCTTTCCATCGCCGGGCTGCTGCTGGAGATGGGCTTCGGGGATGTGGTCCTCTGTGACATCCAGGGGGCGCTGTACCGGGGGGCGGCGTGGATGAACCCCGCCCAAGCCAAAATGGCGGAAATATCCAACAGGGAAAACCGCCGGGGGAGCCTGGCAGAGGTGCTTTTGGGGGCCGATGTCTTCATCGGCGTTTCCCGTCCCGGCCTGGTGACGGCGGAGATGGTTGCCACCATGGCAAAGGAGCCCATCGTTTTCGCCATGGCAAACCCCACCCCGGAGATTCTGCCGGAGGAGGCGAAAAAGGGCGGCGCCGCTGTGGTTGGGACTGGCCGCTCCGACTACCCCAACCAGATTAACAACGTCCTGGTTTTCCCCGGCATCTTTAAAGGGGCGCTGGCGGTGCGGGCCAGGGAAATCACCGATTCGATGAAGGTAGCTGCCGCACGCGCCATTGCAGGGCTGATTGGGGAAGAGCTGAACCCGGATTACATCCTCCCCGCCCCCTTTGACCCGCGGGTGGCGGAGGCGGTGGCCCAGGCGGTTGCCGAGGAAGCGGTCCGCCTGGGGCTGAACCGGCGGCAGCGAAGGGAGGGATGAGAGAATGGAATACCGCATCGAGCACGACACCATGGGGGAAGTGAAGGTCCCCGCCGGTAAATACTGGGGGGCGCAGACCCAGCGGAGCGTTGAAAATTTCCCCATCGGCGGGGAAAGGATGCCCCAGGAGGTGCTCCGGGCCTTCGCCATCCTGAAAAAGGCCGCCGCCCAGGTGAACGTCCGCCTGGGCCGCCTGGACCAGCGGCGGGGGGAGGCCATCGCCGCGGTTTGCGACGAGATGCTGGCGGGGGAGCTTTTGGAGCACTTCCCCCTGGTGGTGTGGCAGACGGGCAGCGGCACCCAGACAAACATGAACGTCAACGAGGTGATTGCCAACCGAGGAAATGAGCGGCTGGGGGAGAGGCTCCTTCATCCCAACGACCATGTCAACTGCTCCCAAAGCTCCAACGACACCTTCCCAACCGCCATGCACATCGCCGCTTACCTGGCGGTGGAGGAGCATCTCCTTCCGGCCCTCCGGCGGCTGGAGGAGGCATTTTCCCGCCTGGCGGAGGAATACAGCGGCATCATCAAAACCGGGCGTACCCATCTCCAGGACGCCACCCCCCTCACCCTAGGGCAGGAGATAAGCGGCTGGGCCGCGCTGCTGCGGGCCGACGGGGAGATGCTGTCCGCCGGGCTTTCCGGCCTTTCGGAGCTGGCCCTGGGGGGGACGGCGGTGGGCACCGGCCTTAACGCCCCCAAGGGCTTTGGGGAGGCGGCTGCCGCCGGGATTGCCGCCCTGACGGGAAAGCCCTTTGTCACCGCCCCCAACAAGTACGCCGCCCTTTCCGGCAAGAACCAGCTGGCCTTTGCCCACGGGGGGATGAAGACCCTGGCTGCCGACCTGATGAAGATTGCCAACGATGTCCGTTGGCTGGCTAGCGGCCCCCGGTGCGGCATTGGGGAACTGCTTTTGCCGGAAAACGAGCCGGGCTCCTCCATTATGCCCGGCAAGGTGAACCCCACCCAGTGCGAGGCCCTTTGTATGGCGGCGGTGCAGGTGATGGCCAACGACACGGCGGTTTCCCTGGCGGCCAGCCAAGGGAACTTCCAGCTCAATGTCTATATGCCGGTGTGCATTTATAACTTCCTTCAATCCGCCCGCCTTTTGGGGGATGGGATGGAATCCTTCCGCCTGCGGTGTGTCCAGGGCATCCGCCCCAACCTGCCGCAAATCCAAAGGAATTTGAAAAACAGCCTGATGCTGGTTACCGCCCTCAATCCCCACATTGGGTACGAGAAGGCTGCCGCTATCGCCAAGACGGCCTACAAGGAGGGAATCACCCTGCGGGAGGCGGCGGTGGCCCTGGGCTTCCTCACCGGGGAGCAGTTTGATGCCATCCTTCAGCCGGAAAAGCTCATCGGCCCGCTGGAGGGGTAAAGATTGTATTTTTATTGTAAAATATACTGTTTGTATTAGAAAGGAGCTAATTTTATGGACCGGGAAAAACTGATGGATACCCTGATTCCGCAAGCGTGGGAGGCGGCGAAAAACGCCTATGTCCCTTACTCCAGCTTCCAGGTGGGGGCTGCCCTGCTGACGAAAAGCGGGGTGGTCTACCCTGGCTGCAACATCGAGAACAGCGCCTACGGCCCCTCCAACTGCGCTGAGCGCACCGCCGTCTTTTCGGCAGTGGCCAGGGGAGAGCGGGAGTTTGCCGCTATTGCGGTGGTGGGGAAGTTCACCGACGGCTCCCCCGCCGGGGGGGATGGCTTTGCCTACCCCTGCGGCGTCTGCCGCCAGGTGCTGGCGGAGTTCTGCTCCCCAAAGGATTTTCTGGTGCTGTTGGAAAACGCCCAGGGGGAGCGTAAGGCCCTCACCCTTGGGGAGCTGCTGCCCTACGGTTTTGTGCTGAAGGATTGATACCGGAGGGGTGCTGCTGTGATGGGAAGGAGATTTTTGCTGTTGCTGTTGGCTCTGCTTTTAATCCTCACCTTGGGGGCCTGCGGCAAAAAGGAGGATGCCGGGGATATCCCGGAAGAAAGCGCCAGCGGTGAGGAAAACTCTGTGCAGGAGGAAAGCGGCGCAGAAGAAAGCCAGTCCTCGGAGCCGGAGCCGGAGGAAAGTCTTCCGAAAATGGAACTGCCCCAGTCCATCTTTATGACCCAAGTGCTTGTTGGCATGGACCGGGTTTATCCCTATTGGGAGATGGAAATCACCGATGAGGAAGAGATTCGCGCCCTGGTGGTGCTGCTTTCCACCGAGGGGCTGGCTCCTCTTACCAAGGATCAGCCCAGCGTCCCAGACGGGGGGTCACCGGTTGAATTTAAGCTGGAATACGCCGGACGAACCGAGAGCTACTGGGGGTATATCCAGCCCCATTACCGTATCGAAGAGGAAAACGGCAGGGGGACCTTGGGAGACGGGGAGACGAAATACGCCTGCCCCGCCGAGACCTGCGACGCTTTGATGGCCTTCCTGGAGCAAAAGAAGATTCTGGTGGTTGGCTGATTACCCCCGTCCACAATAAATTTACAAAATACCCCTTGCCAGTTCATTGTGCAGATGGTATAATCCGGAGGAAAGAAGATTATGCACAATTGACAAAAAAGGGGTCCGCAAAAGGGCGGACCGACAGGAGGTAATCCCCTATGGACAATCAACTGGAACTTCTGCGAGGTAGAAAAGGCTTCCTCTGCGATATGGATGGCGTCATCTACCACGGCAACAAGCTGCTGCCTGGAGTGCGGGAATTTGTGGACTGGCTGTATGAAGAGAACAAGAGCTTTCTCTTCCTCACCAACTCCAGCGAGCGCAGCCCCAAGGAGCTGCAACAGAAGCTGGAGCGCATGGGCCTGGCGGTGGACGAAAGCCACTTCTACACCAGCGCCCTGGCGACTGCCAGCTTCCTCAGCCGCCAGTCCCCCGGCTGCTCCGC
>OFGD01000349.1_pt1 | contig 34833 bp, 38 predicted proteins | sample 1521671 | NCBI WGS metagenome assembly OFGD01 (sample SAMEA3504114, study PRJEB24116) | mouse gut metagenome | biome: mouse gut; feature: mouse-associated habitat; material: faeces | place: Denmark | collected 2011 | reverse complement strand
AGCACTTGGGCAATCCACCCTACGGCTACCGATCTGACCCGCAGGACAAAGACCACTGGATTCTGGACGAAGACGCTGCCCCGGTGGTCAAGCGCATCTATGACCTCTGCATTGCCGGGAAAGGGCCGAGCCAGATTGCCCGGATGCTGGAGGCGGATGGGGTTCTCACCGCTAGGGCGCTGTATGCGCAGCGGAAAGGTGATTTGTTGCCGGAGCGCCCCTGCCACTGGTCAGATCAGGCCATTGCCTGTATTCTGGAACGGATGGAGTACACTGGCTGTGTCTGCAATTTCAAGACCTACTCCAAGTCCTATAAGCTCAAAAAGCGTATTCCTAACGCCAAGGAAGATATGTTCATCCTGCCCGATACGCAGGAGGCCATTGTGTCGAAAGAACAGTGGGACAGGGCGCAGGAACTTCGCCAACACAAGCGCCGTCCTGTCAAGGGAGAGCGTCAGGGGCTGTTTGCCGGGTTGGCAGTCTGCGCCGATTGCGGGAGCAAACTCCATTTTGGCACATCCAAGAACTATGAAGGCAGACAGGACCGCTATCTTTGCGCCAAGTACAAGAGCGGACGGGGAACCTGTTCTTCTCACTTTATCCGGGAGGATGTTCTGCGGGAGGTTGTGCTGGAACGCATTCGGGCCGTGACGGACTATATCCGGGCCGATGTGGAGGGCTTTCAAGAGGACTGGCTGATGTGCCGGAGGGACGAACAGGAGAAGTCCATCCGGGAGGACAAGCGGCGGCTGGAAAAAGCGAAGAAGCGGCTGGCGGACATCGACAAGCTCATCACCCGTATCTATAAGGATATGGTACTCGGCAATCTGAGCCAGGAGCGTTACCAGAAGATGCTGGAAAACTACGAGGCGGAGCAGGCGGCGCTCAACAATGAGGTCATTGGTCTTGAGGACTGGGTGGCGACCCGTGAGGAAATGGAGGATAATGTTGACCAGTTCCTCGCTCTGCTGGAAAAGTATGTGGACATCCCGGAGCTGACGCCGACCATCGTGAACGAGTTCGTCAAGCAGATCATCGTCTATGCCCCGGACAAGTCCAGCGGCAAACGGACGCAGAAGGTCAAAATCGTTTTCAACTTCCTGGAGGAAGTAGAAGTACCGGAAATCAGCGAACCTGTTATTACGAAAACCACCTATGGACGCAGAAAGACGGCGTGACACTCGGTCACGCCGCCCTCTGCGGCAAATAGTTACTTGTCACTATTAAGCCTTGGCGTTGGAGGTGTTCTTGATGATGGTCTCGGCTATCGTCTGGATAAGGGTGTTATCTTCTTCAATGCCAGCCAGAAAGTTGATGCCGTCGCTGTTCTCTTTATCCAGCAGATTAAAGGCTTTCACCACCGCGCCGTTGTCCCTGGCGTACTGGCTGGTGGATTCAAAAAGCTCCCCCTTTGGGTCAACACAGACCAGGCTTTCCCTTCTTTTGATTGCCTGCATGATGAAGGGCTTAATAATTCCCCTGGTCTTGCCGGAGCCGGAGGCCCCGTAGATGATGATATGGGAATTGAGGTGGTTCCCCGGACTGGGGGCCACATACTCGGAGTATTTGTCGTCATCGTCCGGGTCGTCCTTCAGCTTGCCCAGGAGGATGCCCTGCATCTCGGAAGTGGAGCCCAGATCCATAACCTGCTCCATCTCCTTGCGGTCCATCCAGCCGGAGGTGCCGTGGGTGGCGTCCGGGAGGATGTCAAAGCCCCTGGGGTCCCGCTTGAACTTGTAGCCGGAGAACCAGTTGTAGCCCTTCTTGGTGATGAGACAGATCATCAGGACACAGAAGAAGGTGACAGCCAGGCCGGTGGAGCTAAAAATCGCCAGGAAATTCTTTACCGGATCAGCGACCCATATGGTTTCGATCTCCGGGGCGTCCGGCGGGTGAAAGGTAGAGGCGATGCCAAGCTGGATGGAGTTGATGAACATTCCGTAGAAATACCAGCCCACGAAAAAGAGGGGGATATATGCCTTGACCCGTTTACCCTTCCGGGCCATCCAGCGGCCAAATTTCCGGTCGAACCGGTTCTCCAGCTTTTCGATGAGAGGGGACAGCCGAAGCATGAAGCACACCTCCTTCCTGGGTGATGTAAGCAGCTGGCGGCGGTTCATACGGCCGCAGGGCGTTCGCCAGTTCCTGTTGACCGGAATCATGCAGACTCTTTAACAGGTCAGGAATCGCCACGCTGTAAACCACGGCCTTTCCTGTCACCTGGTAGAGCAGCTGGAGGGCCTTGGCCTGGGGCTCCAACGCTCCCAGGGCCAGCTTGGGGTATCCGGCCTCCCTGGCCGCCCGGTATGCCCGGTCGATGCGCTTCAGATCCACGTCCACCGCCGCCACAAAGGGCAGGCGGGTTTTTCCATCGGAGAGCAGGCTATCGCTGTCGGGGATACGGGGGTCGGGAGGCTGGTAGCCTTTGCCCAGCAGCAGCCCAGCCATTTTGGGGCGGTACTCGTCCAGCGCCATGATCCGCAGCTGGAAAGCCCCGGCATCGCTGCATTCCAGCAGGTGGACCGGCAGGGAGGTCTTTTCATACGCCTCCCGGTAGGTGACGGAATCGTTGCGGGCTTTTTCCTCCGGCGGCGCCGCGGCCAGCAGCCGGGCGGCCTCCAGGTAGCTGTGCTGGGCGAAGATTAGACCGGCGTGGCAGTTGTAGGGATGGATGGCGTTTTGCAGCAGGCGCAGCTCGGTACTGTAGCACATCCGGTTTTCATCAATATGGAAAATAACCTCCTTCTGAAAAAAGTGAGGGCGTGTGTATATGGTCCCCGCAGTTTGGGAAATGCAGACAGCTGAAAAAAGCCGGAAAAGCCGCTTCTCATGCGGCCTGACACATCCCGCAGAAGGGGAAGAAAAATCCCCTCAAAAAGCCGGGTGAAAACGGGGTGTTTTGAAAAAACTGCGGGCGTGTGCGGCACACCGGCGCAGTTTTTAGCCGAAATGAGTTTTCAAGGAGCCATGAAACCGCTCTGCAAGCCGTTTAACACATACCGCACCTTGTCCATTACAGAAAATATCCATACTGGCCAGAGCGGATGGAGAAAAACTCTCCTGCGTCGTCGGCGTCCAGCACATAGATGTGACAGGCAGCCTCGCTGTCCGGGGTGGAGAGCAGCGCCAACTCCAAACTCTGCTGGTCATCGTCCTCCACCACCAGACCTTTGAGGGCATTGGGGATGGCCTTCCATCCCTTGTTGTCCTAGTCGAACACCTGGCGGTTTTTCAGGTCACAGTGCTCGTCGATCACCAGGATAGCCTTGCGGAAAAAGGGGACCCGCCCGCCCTTGGCCCGGTGGCCTTCCACAAGGCGGGTGATGGTATCGCTGAGGTAGGCCGGCGTCTTGAAACGGCAGTGAGGGAGCAAAGTGTTCAGGGTGATATGCAGCCAGCCGAACTCATTGGTTTCAATACTCCCTGCGATTTCCGTTACCGGCCAGGCGGGAGAACGGGTGCTTTGGTGGATGGGTGGCTGGGGCTGTTCCTCCGCCATCCGGCGGGCCAGAAGAACGGCGCTTTCCAGATAGGCCAGCAGGTTGGTGAGCTGCCGCCCCTTCTCGGCGGCGGTCAACAGCTCGCCTTCCGCATTGGCTTTGCGGAGCAGCTCCCGGAGGCTGGTGATATCTTTTTCGTTGGCATGAGAAAACCTCCTTGGCGTTTTGCATAGTGGATGGTATAATAATAAAAAACATCCTGAAAATTGGGGGTGCGCCTATGAATGAGATCATGGATATACAATTTTATAACCACATTAAAGAAATTTTGACCTCTGCCAGAAACAGGGTTTATTCAGCGGCCAATTTTGCTATGGTGGAGGCATATTGGAATATCGGGAAAAGCATTGTGGAACAACAGGGTGGTGAAGCCAGGGCTGAATATGGCGCTCAACTGATAAAGGCTTTATCCAAACAAATGACTGCCGACTTCGGAAAAGGCTTTACCATTTCAAATCTCAAATACATGCGTCAATTTTACTTAACTTTCCCAAATGGCCACGCACTGCGTGGCGAATTGAGCTGGACGCATTATCGCCTTTTGATGAAGGTGGAAAATGAGAAAGCCCGTCAGTTTTATCTGGAAGAATGCGCGAAATCCGCATGGAGTACCCGACAGTTGGAACGGCAGATCAACAGTTTCTTCTATGAGCGTCTGCTGTCCAGCCGGGACAAAGCCGGCGTTGCCGGAGAGATCAAAAAGCTGGAACCTGGAAAATCACCGGAAGATATTATCCGCGACCCATATGTGCTGGAATTTCTCGGCCTGGAACAAAACGCCAGCTTTTATGAAAGCGACTTGGAGCAAGCCCTGATCGACCATCTGCAAAAATTCCTTCTGGAGCTGGGGCGGGGATTCTCCTTTGTGGGCCGTCAAAAGAGATTCACATTCGATGGGGAACACTTCTTTATCGACCTTGTTTTCTACAATTACATTTTGAAATGCTTTGTCCTCATTGATTTGAAGGCGGGAAAGCTGACCCATCAGGACATCGGACAGATGCAGATGTATGTGAATTACTTTACCCGTGAGTTGATGAACGAGGGGGATAATCTGCCCATTGGCATTGTGCTGTGCGCGGATAAAAGCGAGGCGGTTGTCCGCTATACTCTGCCGGAGGGCAATACGCAGATATTCACTTCCAAATACAAGCTCTACCTTCCCACAGAGGAAGAACTCCGTCAGGAGCTTCAACGGGAATACCAGGCTTTGGATGAAAGTATCGAAACCAAGTGAAGGGAACCGATATGAGAACCTGGGAAGATTACAAATCCCTTGTGAAAGCACAGGGAAAAGATGAAAAAGAAAATATGGAACAAATAGAAGAAATAAGTTCATTTTGGAATCCCGACTACAACGAAGAAACGATAGCAGCCATACAGGAGGCCCAAGAAATAGCTGCAGGCGCCACTGAGGCAAAGCCACAAAGTGTTGACTCCTTTTTTAAGGAAATGGGCCTTTAACGACTATCCATTTTCCTGCTGCCGGGCCAGCATCTGTGCCTCCAGGTCGGCCCGGCTGGTGGTGATCCAGTCGTATTCCAGCTGGGTGGACTGGAAGGCCACCGAAATGCGGTTATGCCCGGCGCAGAGCAGCCCCTCTCCCCGCTTCGTTCCGGCTCCTGTCTGCGCCGATTCGTCATACGCTTTCCATGAAAAATGCTCCTGCCGGTTTGGTAGGCGCAAGGTTGATATTTTGAAATTCTTTAATGAATAGCGGTAGAAAAATAGCGGCTACTGTGGTAAACTTTAATTAAAACGATTATATCTTCCAGATGGGAGTGATATTTATAAAGATTTGGGGACATTACGAAACAGTCAAGATACAAGGAACGCAACGAACAACAGAAGTTTTCATTCCGTCCTTACTGAATTCCTCGTGTTTTCCGCTTGGCGTTTTTATTATGCCGTTTTTAATGTTCCTTTCCGGCGGAGAAGCTCTGGAAGAATGGAAATCACCCGGTCACATCTTGATTCTTTTGGGTTTCTTCGCCTTTGGCCTGCTATGTGTATATGGAACATACAAAGTGCGGAAGGATTATAAGCGTATTCAAAATGGCGAATTAGTTGCCCGAACTGGAGAGTTGTACTTCGTCAGTGGCATGAGATGCCGTATAAGTTCTGGTAGGCCGGACGTATTCCGGTTTGCAGTACGAAATTACAGAGGCAGCAGTACGTTCCAGGAAGAAATTTATGAAATGCCCCGCAAGATTTATGAGAAGTTTCTTGCACAGTACCAAATCAAAGAAGATACAATCTATTACGATTTACATTCTTATTTAGTGGAGTATATTGTCTTACCACCATTGGATGTCCCGGAATTTAGGTGTTGGACTGCATCCAGCAAGCTCCGAAAAAGCATACAAGCTATTTCTCCAGATGAGGTCGCTGAACACTATGGGAAACTTCCCATATCTCGTTCAGATGTGATAGAAATTTTTTACATAAAGGAACTTCCAAACCGATGTGAAGTAGGTTACGATTTTCTTTTTTCACGACAGTGATAAACAGATAAGGTATTACCCCCATTGCCCCCTCCACAAACGCCCGCCGTCCAACGAGGCCGGGGGAGAATAGCATCCCCTCCCGGCCTCGCTCCGCAAACCCGTTACCCTTGCGCCGCGCTCCCGCCTGTGCTGTCCTCCTACTCTGTTTGGGCGGCTTTAGCGGTAGGCTGGGTGTTGCTCACCGTGGTTTTTGTACCCTGTGCGGGTGCTGTTGTAGTATTGGGCGGCGTGGGCCTGCTTGATCTGTTTTCCGAAAATGAGTTCTTTCAGTCCCATTACACAGCCCTCCCGCGCTTTTTCGTTTCAGGGGGCGTTCCCCGGAAGGTGATGATCTTCCTTCCCCGTTTCCATCTCCACCAGGCAATGAGGAACCGGGAAAGGCTGTCGTCCCCCAGACCGATGAGGGCAAAGCCCGCCGTGGGGACCACCAAAACTAAAGTAATCACGATATTTGTGGTGAGGGCAAAGGGCAGCAGCCGGAAGCAGAAGAACAGGGTGGGCACTGCGATGATGGCCGCCTCCACCGTATTGCGGATGGGGAACAGGCCGAACAGCCGCCCGGCGTCGGTATAGTTGGCGGGGATATGGTAGGTCACATAGCTCATAGCAGCTCTTCACCGTCCTTTGCGTATTCCAGAAGCCGGGATTCCAGCTTTTCAAAGTTTTTTTCCAGAGAGCAGCCATCCAGCCCCCGTTTCTCGATAACGGAGCGGAAAGCCTTGGCTACCAGTTGGCGCTGGTATTCGGTGGTGTAGTCGGTCCCCAGCTCGATCTCGATGATACGCTGGCGGGATACCTGGGCGGCCTCGGCCAGCTCCCTGTGGGTGACATGATGCTTTAGGCGCAAAAGGCGCATCCAGCGGGTGGGATACATAGGATAGCACTCCTTTTCTTGTCGTTTTCTGGTCAGTTTCTCGTCAATCTCGTCAAACAGCTGACTTGATTGACGAGATTGATTAGAAAAGGTGAGGTTTTCTTTTGGGCAAATTAAAAGCATCCTGTAAAATCCAGGATGCCTGGCTTGAAGATTTTAAGGGGATAGCGTATAATGAAATAGAAGATCATACGCAGAGGGGGTGTTCATCCGTGCCCAGTGAAAATCAAATGGAGCTTGCCCGGCATCGTCTCGGGAAAGCCCGACAGTGCGCGGCCACGGCCAGGAACATCCTTTTTGATGGGGACTATGAGGCCAGTGTTGACCGCTCCTGCTTCGCCATCTTCCATGGGATGCGGGCGGTCCTGATACTGGACGGGCTTGATTTCAAAGAAGGCCCTGCTGTTACCGAAAATTTCACGGAGCATTATGTTACAACCGGGGTTTTTGACGAAAGCTCCTCTCAAATCATCAGAAAGGTATTTGACCTGCGTGCCGCCTGTGACTATGACGATTCCTTTGCGGTTTCCAGGCAGGAGGCTGAACAGCAGGAAGTAAATGCTTGTGCTTTTCTGGAGGCAGCCGAACATTACATAGAGAAACGGATGGAATCTTGACAGAGGAGATCCGCATTAGACAATTAGCCATGCTTGTGGTATAATGAGGACGGAAAAGGAGGTGTTCCCCATGGCCTCACCAACAGCCATCGCACAGGCGCTCCACACCACGGAGGGAAATTCTGCCTATGATGAGGCTTGTAAGCGGCTCCTTTCTCAAAAGATCATCTTGGCCTGGATCATGAAGAGCTGCCTGGAGGAATACCGGGATTTAGATGTACGGGAAATCGCAGAGAAGTATATTGAAGGCACCCCCTCCATCAGCAAGGAGCCGGTTTTCCCAGATGACACAGGTCCTCTGATCCAGGGAACGGATACCACGGATAAGTCTCCTGGGGTAAGAACCGTTACCTACGATATTAGTTTCCGTGCGGTTGCCCCCGGTTCCGAAGAACTTATTGAGTTATATATCAATGTGGAGGCCCAGAAGAAATTCAAACCCGGTTATCCGCTGCTGAAACGGGGAATCTATTATTGCAGTAGGATGATTTCCCGCCAGAGCAACAGGGACTTCATCGACTCCCACTACGAGAAGATCAAGAAGGTCTATTCCATCTGGGTTTGTCTGGATTCACCGGAAAGCAGAAAGAATACAATCACCTGCTATCAGATGACCGAAAGGAACTTGATTGGCGATGCAAAGGAACCAGTTGCCAACTACGATTTGCTCTCGGTGGTCATGATTTGCCTGGGCGGACCAGAGGTGGAGCATTACGAGGGAATTTTGAAACTCCTTCATACGCTTCTCTCTAACAAAACAAGCGAAAAGGAAAAGCAAGAGGTTTTGGAGAACGAATTTGATATACCAATGACCCGTGAATTGGAAAGTGAGGTGTCTACTATGTGTAATTTAAGCCAAAGTGTAAAAGAAGAAGGGAGAATTGATGGAATTCTCTTTGCCCTCAAAAATTTGATGAAAAACAAGGGGATGCCTGTGGAAGAAGCCTTTACAACATTAGAAGTCCCCGAAGCAGATTGGCAGAAGTACCGCAAGCTGCTGGCCGGTCAGTAAAACTCAATGAAACCGCTGTGTTTCCCCGTGAAGCACAGCGGTTTTTCTTATCCCTTGGAAAGATACCCCAGCGGGTCCCTTGGCTCCCTATCCACAATGACCTCGATATGTAAATGGGGTCCGGTGGCCCAGCCGGTCTGCCCTACCTTGGCGATGACCTGCCCTGCCTCCACCTTCTGCCCCTGCCGCACCAGAAGCTGGCTGCAGTGGACGTAGAGGGTCACATACCCGCCGCCATGGTGGATAGCCAGGTGCTTTCCATAGCCGGAACTGCCGGAATCCCGAATGAACAGCACCGTCCCGCCCTGCACGGCGCAGATCTCCGTGCCAGCGGCGGCTGAAATATCCAGGCCGGTATGGTTGCTGGTGCCTGTGCCAACACCGGGATAAGGCCGATTTCCGAAATAGGAGGTGATATTCCCGGACCAGTTTGTACCGGGGAAGGGATTGCCAAAGCTCCCGCCCTCCAGCGGAGTATCGTCACCCTGTATCATGTCCTTGATCTCACTGTGGGTCCCGTTGGCAGAGGCTTCGTAGCCATCGTTCAGCATCCCCATCTGGTTCTGGTAGAGGAATCCGGCCCACTGGGTCTTGAAGGTGTCCAGCCCCAGCTTCTGCATCAGGGCGTCCTGGCCGATGTCGTAAATATCTATGTGAATCCGATAGAGGGGATCGCTCTCCTCCTCGTCGCTGTCTTCGCAGTAGGTTTCCACCCAATAGGTGTACTCGATGTTCTGCCGGACCAGTTCACGGACGCTCTCCTCGGTGATGCGCCCCAGGTCCTGTTCGTGCCAGACGGAGGAAATGGAAATGAACCAATACTGGTCAGTGTTGCCAAAGTCCTCAGTGACAACAACATCATCATAGCCCGCCGAGAGACGGGCTATGATGGCGTCGGCCTCCTGCCGTGTAAGGTCGGAGAAGCTATCGTAAAGGGAGCCTGCATAGGCCGCCTTTGCGTTCATCTCCTGTATGGTGCTGTTGGGCACCGTAGGATATTGGAAGTTGGGATGCACCACAGAAAGGTATAGGAAAAAAGGGATGAAGATGCAGAAAAGGATGATGGTGAAAATCACCTTGATGATTTCCGGGAGGAAAGCTTTGGTTGCGGCCACCGCCGCGCCGTGGAGTCCGCCGCTCACCGCCCCCTGGAGGACGGTGGCGACAGCGTGGCCCAGGCGCGCCATATTGGCGGCGCTGGAGATCCCCTTTTACTGGTTCTGGCTCATTTCTCACCTTCTCTGCTATTTTTGCGGCTCTCCCGGTCTGGCCGGGTGGGTACTGCCGTTTTCGGATTTTTTGTCCTCCCGAACAGGCAGAGGATTCTTTGCCAGCCTGTCGGAAGGAGCCGCTGGTCGCTGTGAAGATTCGTGTTTGGGATTGCCCTGCACTGAATTTGTGGGAACGACCGGGGCCGCAGGAGTGACAGACCGGGGCGGCGTATCCGGGCGGCTGGACGGCGTACTACCGGGCCCTTTTGGAGCCGCAGCCGGAGGATTCGATTGGACCGGCCTGGTTCCTGTGGTGGGATGGCTTGTCTCCGAAGGGCCGGAGTTTCTTGCCCCTGTGGGCGCCCGGCTGGGCCCATGCTGGGTCGTTCCGCCGGAAACCGCCCCCGGATTCCTTACAGGGACGCCGGAAGGAACAACAGCCGGATTCTGCGGCGGCGGAGAGGAAGTCTCGGTCCCTGCCAGTTTGGGTGCAGGCCGCTCCGGCCGGCTGCTGTTCTGCGCTGCGGGATGCCCAGGCGTACCAGGTGCGCCTGGAACAGCAGGGGCAGGTGTATGGGTACTCGGCCCATTCCCATTTTGCATATGAGAAATTGTACTGCTGTCATTTATCTGGGCGTTCCCAGAAGCGGCGGGACGGGCAGAAGTACCCGCAGGGGGTTTCGCGGCCGGAGCCGGGCGGGAAGGATTGTCAGGGCTTTGGGGTGTTCCGGCATTTTTGCCGTCCTTTGCCGTGACAACGCTGGGCGGGACTGCGGTATTGGCACTAAGGGGCGGCGCTTTTTCCTGGCCGCTTGCCCCAGTGCTTTGCTGGGCGGCTGCCACCGGAGGCTGTGAGGTGGGATGGCCGGGCACTCCCGGCTGACCGGGTGCGCTGGTGGCCGCCGATGGACTTTGAGGTATAGGTGTGCTGCCTTTTTCGCCCGTCTGTCCAGGCACTCCACCGACAGACGGCGGCGTAAACACCCTGCCCCGACCCAGGGGCGGCCTTGTGGGGACCGGTCCCTCCTGCGCCGTTCCTTTGGACGGAGCAGCTGCCCCCGGTGGGCTCTGGGCTGTTCCCGGATTCGCTGCCACCGAAGCAGGCGCAGTCCCCGGATTGGGGGCTTTTGGCGTTGTCCCGGCGGGCGGCGTACTACCCGCAGCTGAGGCCGCTCCTGCCGTTTTGCCCGGAGCAGCGCCGCCGGTTCCGCCCCCGGCAGGAGGCGGAGAAGGAGGCGGCGAATTCGGCCCCGGAGACGCAGAGCCGCTGCCGGGCCGGTTGCTGCTCCGATTGCCGGAGGAGGGCGTTTTCCCTCCCCCTGTGCGGTTGGCGGCCACCGTCTGTATCACGGTGCGGGCGGCGTGGTTTGCCATCATGGTGGGAAGGGCCATAAAGCCATGCCCCAGGGGGCTTCCCGTGTGGGCGGGGTTCAGCCCTATCCGGCAGACAATATCATCGATCTTCCTGCCCACCCGGACAATGGCCGTTACAAAAATCAGCCAGGGGAAGATCCCCAGGCCGCTGGGCACCGTGCTCATGGTGGAGAGGAGCAGCTTCAGGAAAATGACATTCATCAGCATCATCACGCACATACTGCCGAACATTCTGCACCACCCCTTGAAAATATCCTCTGTGTTCTTGCTCCCGCCCATGCCAAAGGCAAGGGGGGCCAATACGACCAAAATCACTGTGACCACATACCGCTCCCCGATCTCAAAGAAGAATTTTATCACCTGGAAAATGAGGATCAGCCCCACGATCATGGCCAGCAGCCAGGAGGAGTCGATGCCGAAGGCGTTTTCATCCGGGGTGATGATCTCCACCGCATCCGGGACTTGAAACAGGTCCATGATGGCGCTGGTGAAGTTCAGCCCGATGGCGCAGATCTGCCGGCTGGCCAGCAGGAGAAAGGCGAAAACGAAGGTGCGGGTCCCCAGGGCTACCGGGTCCACCCCCTCGAAGCCCAGGCCGGCGGCCATCGAGCGCATGGCCTGGAACACCAGGTTGCCGATGAGCAGGGCCCAGCCCACGGCGATACGGTACAGGCCGCCGCCATCAGGTACACCACCATCGCCGCCGTGTAATACCGGCCCAGCTTGGGACCAATGCTCATAAAGCCGATGGAAATTTTGCAGGAAATTTGCCGGAACAGTGTGCACATAGATGACCTCCTGAAAAAAGGATAAAAGATTGCCACCCCTGCCCCTTGTTACAGGAGCAGGGATGGCCTTTGACTTGGTAGGAAAAAGTTTTTTAGAAACCGGTCTTGGGCAGCTTGCCTCTGGGCTTCGCGTAGATGATAGTGGTCCACTGGTCCTTTGCGATGACCCATTCATCCCCGCGCTGGCCGCCTACATCGGTCTTATTGGTGAAGCGGTACTCGTTGGGCAGATCGCCGTTCACCTGGCAGAGAATGTAGGGAGCCTCCACCTGGTGGAATCCGGCCTGCACCGTGCCAAATTCAAATTTGATTTCGGCAATGGCCTCGTCCGCTCCCAGATGCAGGGCCTCCCGGCTGCAATCCAGAAGGTCGGCGGCGTTGCTGTATGGTTTGTCCAAGGTGCGCCAGCCCTTTTTGTTGGTCTTATAAAGCACCTCGTAGTGGAGATGCTCGCTCCAGGTGCCGGTGTAGATCTTCTCGATCCGCACCGCGTCGGTGGGGATGGTATCCCGCCAGTAGAAGTTGTCCAGGGGAACGGTGGAGGTATTGCCGATTTTTTCAAAGTCGTACCGGATGATGTCCCCCGGCATGGCCTCAATATTGCCGTACTTCTGCACACTTACCGAGATCTCCTCGTTGGCGTCCAGAATCTCAAAGCGGATCAGGTCGTCCGGCTTTTTCACCTCGGCATACAGCACCTGGGAATTGATAAGGTAGAGGTCCGGCGCGGTGATCTCCCGGATACCAAAGACTTCCCCGGCGGGAAGGTCCTTGGAATTGGCGATACCCCGTTTGTCGGTGGTGATACGGTCTACTACTTCGTTTTTGCTGTTGAAGATTTCAAAGACCGCGCCCTCCAGGAAGGAACCGGCGGGCAGCTTGGAAACATCGTTGTACTCCGCCGACTTTTTGACGATCTGGATTTTCCCCATAACCGGCTGGTTCTCCACGATAATTTCCGTGGTTTCCCCAGACTTGACCTCAATGGTCTTGGGGATGTCGTCCAGCACATAGTTGGGGGCGGCTTTGACCTCTTTGAGCAGATATTTTCCCGCCTGAATTTCCTTGGGGAACTCGATGATCCCCGCATCGTTGGTGGTGTATTCGCCCAGCAGGTTATTCTTCAAATCGTACAGATTGAAGGTGACGCCGTAGATGGGTTTTTTGGTGATAGCGTCGATTTTCTTCACCCGCAGGGTCCCCATGGGAGTGTTTTTCAGCTCCACCGTGGTGGTCTTCCCCCAGTAGAGAGAAACTTCCCGCACGGTGCTGTCCAGCACATAGCCGGGCAGAGCCTTGGTTTCCCGCAGGTAGTAGGTCCCCGCCTCCATGCCGGTGAGATGGATCTGTCCCAGCTGGTTGGTGGTGAAGGTCCCCAGCTCCCGGTTCAGCTTGTCAAAGAGCTTGAACTTCACGCCCTCCAGCATCTTTCCGGTTTCGGCGTCCATCTTCTTGATAAGGAGATTGGGGTAAGGCTGGTTGCGGTATTCCAGGGTGTTCAGCCTGTCCCCCTTGATCTCCACATTCCGGGGCGTGCTGTCCAGGCGGTAGCCGGGGAGGGTCTTGGTTTCCTCCACCACGACCCAGGAACCGGCGGTGAGGTTGGGGACAAAGATAAGCCCCGCATCATCGGTGGTGTAGCTGCCGATGGTCCGGCCGTCCAGCTCGCTGAGCTTGAAGGAAACGCCGGCCATAGGTTTGCCGGTCACATCGTCTACCTTCTTGATTTGCAGCCCCATCAGAGGCTGGTCCGCAAACTGAAGGACGGTGGTTTTGTTGGGGATAAGCTCCACTGTCTGGGGGGTGGGGTCGTGAATGTAGCCCTTGGCGGCCTGGGTCTCGTAGACCGTCACCGACTGGTGGTTCAGGTCGATGTCGGTGACCATAAAGAAACCGGCGGTGTTGGTGGTAAATTCGCCAATCACTTCACCGTTGGCCCGCACCACCTTGAACTTGGCGCCGCCTACCGGCAGGCCGGTCACTTTGTCTACCTTCTCCACCCGCAGGCCGGGTATCTGCTTATTGGGGAACTCCACGAGGGTGGGCACATTGGCCTTGACCTCGGCGGAACTTGGCGTTTGCCAGAGGTTCTCCGGTATCGGCGTCCACCTTCTTCACCAGCAGCTCCGCCTTGCGGTCGTTGGTGAACTCCACGGTAATGAGCTGCCCCCAGACAAACTCCACATCGCGGGGCGTTTCGTCCAGGATGTAGCCCTCTAGAGTATCGGTTTCCCGGATGGTGTACCAGCCTGGTTGGAGGTTCTCGATCAGAATGGAGCCCTGGGCGTCGGTCTTAAATTCCCCAATGGTGCGCCCGTCCTTTTCCGATACCCGGAAGGAAACTCCCTCCATGGGCTCTTTGGTCAGGCTGTCGATTTTCTTGATGTGCAGCCCCGACATGGCCTTGTCCTCAAACTGGACGATGGCGGGCTCATCATATTTCAGCTCCACCGTTTTCGGGGTCTCGTCCAGAATGTAATTCAGGGGCGGTTTTACCTCCTTCACCACATAGAAGCCGGGCCCAATGCCGCTGACGGTGGCATAGCCGTTGCGGTCGGTGATGTACTCGCCCACATGCTCCCCGCTGACCTTCTCCACCAGGAAGGTGGCCCCTGCCAGCGGCTCGCCGGTATGGAAATCCACCTTGTAGATGAGCAGCGGGTTTTTGGGGGTGTTGGTAAACTCGATTTCGGTGGTCTTGCCCCATTCCACCAGGGCTTCCTTCGTCTGGGTATCCATGAGATAGCCGTCTAAGGTCTTTGTCTCACGGATGACATAAAGGTTCGGCTCAATGTTGGGGAGGAAAATCTCTCCATTGGCGTCGGTACGATATTTCCCCAAAGTCGCCCCCTGCTTGACGCTGATTTCAAAGGTAACGCCCTGCATGGGCTGTTTGGTCACAGCGTCGGTCTTGATGATCCGCAGGGAGGGCTTGGCCTTGTTTTTAATGACAATTTCGGTATCCTGGTCGGCCTTGACCTCAATGTAATGGGGCGTCTGGTCCAGGATATGGGTCTCCGGGGTGCGCTGCTCGGTGATGATATACCAGCCGGGGGTGACATTCTCCAAAACAAAAACGCCGTCCAGCCCGGTGGTGACATCCTGGTATTCCTTGGCCCCCTCCTTGGTGACCCGCAGGGTGACGCCGGGAATCCCTTTGCCGCTCTGCTCATCTACCTTGCGGATGGTGAGGTCGGGCATCCGGTGGTTGTTGATGCGGAGGATGGTAGTTTCCCCGGCCTTGGTCTGGATGTTGCGGATCTGGTCGTCCAGGATGTAGTTGGTGGGGCTGCGGATCTCCTGGACGGTGTACCAGTCCTCCTCCAGATTCTCAATGAGGACGGTACCATCCGCGCCGGTGGTAAACTCCTTGTACTCGGCGCTATCTTTGAGGGACAGGCGGAACACCGCGCCCTCCAGCTTCTTGCCGGCCACCTCGTCGATCTTCTCAATGAGCAGCTTCGGCTTGGGCTTGTTCTGGAAAATGACGGTGACATTGTTCTCCACCGCGTCAGGCCGCACCATGACGGTCTGGACATTGTTTTCCGACAAAAGATACCCGTAGGGCGGCTGAGCCTCCACGATGGTGTAATACTGGCCGGACTGAAGCTTGGGCACCACAACGATGCCGTTCTCGTTGCTTTCAAAGTCCCCCAAGAAGGCCAGGGGTCCTCGTGGCTGCCCCGGTAGAGCTTGAACACAGCGCCCTGCAAGCCTTTGTCGTTGGTGGAATCCACCTTTTTGATGGTGAGGCCGCTCCAGGGCTCGTTTTCAAAGACCACCTCCACCGCTTCGGTGTTGCCCTCGAACACGCTGACATTGTGGACCACATCGGTGGGCAGGTAATACTGAGGCGGAGACTGCTCCTCTACCCGGTATTCACCGGGGATGAGGCCGGAAAAGACGGTGCGGCCGTCCGCGCCGGTGGTCTGGGTCCAGGTCTGGGCACTCACATTGGGGTCAGCGTAGCGGATGCGGAAGGATGCGCCCTCCAGCGCCACGCCTTTGTTACCGGTTTCATGCTCATAGATTTCCAGGGAGCAGGCTTCGGGGTAGTTGACAAAGCCTACTTCCACGATGTTGACCGTCTCGTTGGCTGTGACCGTGACGGTTTTCGGCGTGCTGTCCATCACATAGCCGGAGGGGGCGGTTACCTCGGTGACGGTGACATCTACCTGGGTCTGGCCCTCCGGGATGGGGATGACGATGGTTTTACCGCCGTAGGGGACCTCCACCGCATCATTGATGTATCCATCGCACTCCACCTTGAAGATGGCCCCGTCCAGGGGGCGATTGGTATCTCCATCGTATTTCACGATAGTGAGGTATCCCAAGGCAGGGTCGTCCTTGGGTGTTTCCGGAGTGTCGGGCGGAGGGGGAATGAAGTCGCTGGAAAAGGCCATATAGCCATCGGCAGGGATACCCTGGGTCGGGCTGGCCGAGGCTTTGGTCTGCTGGCTGCTGTTCCAGAAGATAAGGCCGGAACCTTCCCCGCCGCCATGCCACTCCACAAAAGAATCGTTGTCCGGTTCGCTGCTGGAGGTGACTGTTAGAGTGTTTCCCCTGACCGAAAAATTGAACGGAGCCCGGCTGGTGAAATCCGAGGCGCTGAGGGTCACCTTGGAATTGGTATTTGTAAGGTCGATGCTCCAGCTGCCGCCGCTCTCCTCCATCTTGTGGATAGCAGGGTCGTTGGGGTTGGGGTTCATAAAGCTGGGGATTTCACCGCTGGACTCCATTTCCGAACGAATTTCCTCGTAGTAGCTGCCCAGCTTTCCGGCGTTAGGGGTAATAACCGCCTTATAGACGCTGCCGGAACGGGGGGATTGTCCCATAGCGATTTCCCAGATGATGGCCTGGGTGGCAAAATACCGCTCATTGTTGGAGTGGCCGCCGCAGGCAGCGATGGCCTTAGCGATCTCCGCCTGCTGCTTGCTGCTCAGGGCGCTGTAACTGAGACTGCCGGTGACGACTGTTCCGTTGGTGCTGTTGAATCTGGCCGGTTCCACACAAAAAGCGGTCTGGCCATCCGCTGTGTAGAACTTGTAGGCGTTATAGATGGTGGTGCTGTTGAAGGGGAAATAATGGGTCAGGCCGGGCAGCTTCTCCATGTACATGGTGGAGGTGGAACTGGCCCTTGCCATCCTGCGGCCTGTGCCGCTGCCACTGTCACGGACAAACTCAAAGGAAAAGCCATCCGGGGGATCAAGGCCGGACATTCCAACGGTGGGTTCGTTGGGAAGGGCCTGGTCGGGATCTGCCGGAAGTTCTTCCCCCTGGTCGAGTTCCGGTACTTCCCCGGTATCCTTCACCGGAGGCTCTGCGGTATCGGCAGAGGGGCCAGGAGGGTCTGCTTCCTCCTCGGAATCCGTATCTGGCTGCTGGGGTGTCGAAAGGTCGGTATCCGGCTCCTCTTCCGGCGCTTCGGAAATATCTGCGGGGGGCGTTTCCGGGGTCTCGGTGGTCCCGTAATCGATGACATTCACCACCTCCGAGAGATCATCGAAGGCGGAGGCGGGGACTGCGAAGCTTGCCAGGGTGATAACCGCCAAAAGTAAGGCGCAGGCCCGTTTTGTCCTGTGGAAAAATCGGTTCATTATGGGCTCCTTTCTATTCTGGGCATAAAAATACCGCTGCTCAGTTTGGCGGCTTTCCATGCGCGAGGAGAAAGGGCTCCGGGGGATAAAGAAAGCCGCTGCGCTGGGCAACGGCTGCTTTATGAAGTTGTGGGGGATTTTATGGGGTGATCCTTTGTCCGCCGCCGGAATCAGCGGGCAGCGGCACTACCGCCAGGGTCTTTCCCAAGGGGCGGAGGATTTTTAGAATGGTGGTGAGCTGGGGGTCCATACCGTTGTTTTCGAGACGGGCGATCATGGCCTGCTTTACACCGGTTGCTTTTTCAAGCTCTGCCTGTGTAAGTCCCGCAGATTTGCGGGCCGCAAGCACTTCACCTACGATTGCCACTTTGAGGGCAATTTCATCCCGATCTTCATCGGATAAGGCGTCCATATTGCGGTATAAATCATCCCATTTTCGTGTGGCGGCCATATCAACCACTCCTTTCCAAAAAATCAGCCAGTAATCGCTCTGCCTTTTCTATCTCACGGGCCGGAGTTTTCTGCGTCTTTTTTACAAAATGACTGAGCAGGATAAATTTATTATCTCTCCACAGTAAGCAAACATTATCCGGTCTTGTGTAGGCCGCAGTTCCCAAAGGTCACTGCCTGTAATATGCTTGATTGCCGGCGCTCCAACCTGTGTGCCATAGGTTTTCAGCAGCTCGATATACTCTGCGATTTTTTTCAATCTGACCCGGCTTTCTTTGCTGGTATGGGCTTTTCGGTTCAATTCTTCCAGCCATTCCGCAATTTCTGACCGGCCAGCAGCGTTTTCATAAATCTCTACATCAAACATAACACCCTCCCTCTAATATAATATAACTAATTCGTTATATTGTCAATCCCTAATAAACAAACATCTGGCTGCAATAGACCATCTGGCCCACCTGGTAGACGCTGATCTCCAGGCCGGTATGCCTGGGGTTCAGGATATTGTTCCTGTGGCCTTCCGAGTTCATCCATCCGTTCATCATCCCGCTGGGGCCGGAGGTGGCTGGGACCTTGGCCCCGTTTTCACCGGCCCACCGGTACTGGATGCCGTACTCGTCCATGAGGCTCATATATCCCTCGCCGTTGGGTCGGGTGTGGGAGAAAAGCTCCGAAAGCTCCTGGGCACGGATCACCGTCACCGGGGAGACATCCTCCCGCCGTTCCACCTCCGGCAGACTGGCCTTGACCCGTTCCTCGTTAGCAAGGCGGAAGATCTCATCCGCAAAGGCTTCGGCATCGATCTCCGGGTATTCAAAGCCGCCGGGGGTGCGGAGGTAACCGCTGATCCAGTCGGGCTGTTTATCCTCCTCCGGGATAGGGCTTGCGGGGGCTTCAGGACTTTCAGAAACTGCCGGAGATTCGGGAGATTCCTCCACCGAGAATACAGGAGAATCCTCATCCCTATGGCTTGGCGCCGGGGTGCTGGGGCGATCCGCTTCTCCAACATAAACGACCTTAAAAGAGAAGATCTCCGGGTCGTTATCTGCGGCAAAGGCCGGCATCGCCAACAGGCACAGGGACAGCAAGGCGGAAAAAACAGAGAGAACCTTTTTCATAACAAAATACCTCCTTGTCATGTGTGCTGTAAACGGATTCGGCAGCTTTCACCGGGCCCGGCTGGAAGGTCTTTCCGTAGCCCCATTATAGCCTGTGTTTGGGCGGCTGGCAAGAAATTTTTTTAACTTCTTTTTTCCTACGGAGCCGCATAAATACAGGCTTTTTTCCTTATTTCTGATACTAACCACCGACTCTAAGTCGGTGGTACGCACGCTTCGCGTGCTGGCGTCGCTTCGCGCCGCCCCGTCTCATTGAAAAACTATTCGTTTTTCTTATGAACCGCCTGGACCAGCACCCTTTGGGTGGGTTTTCCGCTGATGCAGGTGACCATGGTAAGGCGGTTTTCGGTGCTGCGGGAAAGGTAGCTCCAGTCGGTTTCGCTGATGGTTTTTACCAAAGAAACTTCGTACTCCCGTTCCCCCAGGGCGGTCTTGTAGCTCACCGTATCGCCGGTTTTCAGGGTGTGCAGGTTTTTGAAATACCCGTCTGTCCCGTCAAAGTTGATATTGTGGGCCGAAAGCCCCACATTCCCATCGTAAGCGCTGGTGCTTTTGAAGTGGGCGACACCCCGACTCATGGCCTCCATCTCATCCTCCGCCTCATAAACATTGACGCTAAGCCCAAGGGCGGGGATGGAAAGGATGCCGATGCTGCCGTTTTCTTCATCCAGCATAGCCTTTTCCGGCAGGGTGAAGGCGTTGTAGGTGGCCACGGCGTCCTGCTCCCAGACAGTATCGGGGGTCTCGGACTTGTCCTGTTCCGTGGACAGCCCTTCCGGGCGAACCACCAAGACACCATTCTCGGCAGTATGCACACCACCCTCCTCCGGGGAAAACTCCGGCAGACTGTCGGAGGACGCCTCATACTGCGGGGTGCTGAGCTGGGCGGGGTCTGTTTCCTTCTCACCGCAGGCGGCAAAGGTCGCCATCAACAGCGCGGCAAGAAAAAGAACCGAAAATCTTTTCATTTTCTCTACCTCTTTTCCGTTTGATTTTATGCCTGAGCGGCGGTTTCCCGGAACTCGCCGTGAAATTCCTCGGAATCCAGCCGCAGCTTGCAGCCGTAGGCGCTCCCCTCCAGATAATGCTCCTTTACCGTCCCGTCGGCGCAGATGATCCGTACCGACTGCCCGGCCAGCCGCTTGGAGGCCAGCGGTCGATCACCACCAGATACTCCCGGCTGTCCAGGCTGGTATGGGTCAGATCGATGATGGGGTCGTAGTAGTTGAGCCGCAGCCGCTGGACCACATTGTACCGGCCCCCGAAATAGGCGGCGTTGTACCGGCCATCCCCCATAGGGGTCCAGGACATATCCACCAGTTGGAGAGTTGCGCCACTCTTATTCACTGTCTTGGGAACGCCGTAGGTATCGTTGCGCTCATAGCCGGTATATTCCCTGGTTTCGGTGAGGCGGTAGGTGTAGCTGCTCTGATTGGAGGACTCGGTGAAAATGGAATCCAGGTTCAGGGTGAGCTGCCCGGAAAATCCCCCTTCGGAATAATCCAGCAGCGGGGCCAGCTTTGCCACCGCCTCATCCTTCTCCTTGTGGGTGATGGTGACGGTCTGGCTGGCCAGCTTGCTTTCGTGGGAGTAATTTTCGGATACCTGAAGGAGATAGCTCATCTTGTAGGAATAGCCGTTTTTCTTAAAATCCGCCTCGGTAAGTCCTGCCAGATCGAAGTCCGGCGGGACCTCAAAGGTCTTGATCATCAGGTGCTGGTTGTCCTCATGCACCATACGGACATCCTTGAGAACGGCTGGGGAACCGATCACCCGCACCAGAATGCGGATGCGCTCCCGGTACTCATACAGCCGGTTATACCGCTCGATGGAAAAGTGCTTGACATGGGGCTCGGTCATGTATTCCGGGAAACAGGCCAGGCAGCGCAGGCCATATTGCAGCTTCTTTCGCATTTTGGGCTCTGTCCCAGCGAGGAATCGCAGGAAGGGGGCCTCCTCTCTTGGCGGTTTGTAGAGGTATATCTTTTTCACTGTCCTGCCCCGCCCTTCACCAGCTCCCGGTACTGGTTCAGAAAGTGGCCTAAAAACGGACGGGAGACCTCCCGGTTTGCCATCGCCCAGAGCAGCAGGTCGGGAATGTCCAGCCCGGTCATCCGGTATCGGAGCAGCAGATAGAGAGCGGCCTTCTCCGTTTTCTTCTGGCTCAGCAGCTTTTTCAGTTCCCAGGCGATTTTCCTGGCAACGGTCGGACGGGGAGAAGCGCGGTTATACAGTTCTCCCGCAAGGCAGCCGGCCAGGACTGCGATATTCAGTTCCTCCGGCTCCCCGGAAAACTCCGTCATCCCGATCTGGTAGAGCCGGGGCTCTAAGCTGGCGCAGCTGGGGGCCAGCCAGGGATTTTTTTCTTTCATGTTGACAGCCTCCTAAATCTTTTGCATCGCTCATGCGATCAAAATTTTTGATTGATGAAATGAGCGATGTATGCTATAATGAAGTCACAAAACTGCGCTGCGAGGTACACATGAACAGGAAACAGCCCCCCTTTCAAATCACAAATAAAATCATTGATGAGGTTGCGGAAATTTCTGAACTGACCGGCCGGCTTTCCGCTTACGGCCATCTTTCCAGTAACCCGAACCTGCGCCGCACCAACCGCATCCGCACGATCCACGGTTCTCTTGCCATTGAGCAGAATACCCTGAGTCTTGAACAGGTCACCGCGGTTCTAAATGGCAAGCGTGTTTTGGCGCCGCCCAAAGATATTGCGGAAGTCAAAAACGCCTACGAAATCTATGAACGGCTGGATGAACTGGACCCGTACTCTGTGGACGACCTGCTCATGGCCCACGGTATTATGACCCGTGGACTGGTAGAGGAGTCTGGGGTATTCCGTACCCGTCCTGTCGGTGTGGTAGGTCAAGGGGGACACATCCTGCATTTTGGTACGCTGCCGCAGTATGTTCCGGGTCTGGTTATGGAATTGCTGGACTGGACGAAGAATAGCGATTTGCATATGCTGATCCGAAGCTGCGTATTCCACTATGAGTTGGAATTGATCCATCCCTTTGCCGATGGCAACGGACGCATTGGCCGCCTCTGGCACACGCTGCTGCTCTCGAAATATGATCCAGCATTTGCTTGGCTGCCGGTGGAATCCATCATTCACGACCACCAGCAGGAATACTACGACACCATCAACGCCAGCAACGATATGGGCGAATCCACGGTATTCATCGAATTTATGCTGTCCGCCATCAAGGCCGCGCTTATGGAGGCAATCAGTGCAAACGATACTGTGAGCGATGGGAAAGCGGATAAATCTGCCGTACGCTGGCGGCAGATCCAGCAGTTTTTGCAGACGCATACATTCATTCGGAATGCCGATGTTCGGGTATTGTGCGGCGTTTCTCCGGCAACGGCGAATCGGATACTGGCGGGACTGATGGAGGATGGAAAGCTCACTAAGTGCCATATAGACGGGCACTGGCAATATCGGGAAAATTCTGATTGCAAAAGCTAAACAGTTTGGATAGAGAAAAGCACCTGGCCCCGAAAGGGGTCAAGTGCTTTTGCTTATGGGGAGGGATCGGCCGTTATCCCAGAGGTATTTTATGTGCGAATATCTCCGTTCTTTATTCTGGAGAGGAGACAGAATGGATCAATCTCAGACGCAGGGAAAGCTACTGTGGTATGCCCCTGCCCGCTGTATTTAACCGGGCTGCGATTTCGATGGAGCCACTCATGGAACTCCTTTTGCGGAATCCGGTAGCTGCGACCAACAGCGATAACCGGAAATTCCCCACTGTGAATGAGCCGATAGGCAGCTACCTGCCCGATTTGTAGAATCTTCTGAATATCTTTCACACGATAGACCCCCAAAAATTGAGCTTCCAGATCATTCATCAGAAAAACCTTCTTTACTTGTCTGTTCCTCTTCTTTGGCGTTTGCAAAATAGAACTCCAAGGCAACTGAGATAACTGCTTCGATTTCCTTTGCGGATTCCCCCTTTTTGAAATACTTCTTCAGAACAACAGGCTTTATCTTAACCGCCGTCCGCTTTGGCGTCTTGAATGGAAGCAGCTGGCCGGACAGAATGTCGTCCACCACCTCCTCGGTGAGTTCACCGGATCTGTGCTTTGCTTTGAGCAGCTCTGCCTTTTCAATATCTACCTTGCAGTCTCCCTGAGTGATTCGGTGATAGAGGAGCAACTGGGTATCTGCTGGCAGGTAGGTGATGGGGACTGCCACATAGACGGGGAGCTTGGCATCGTCCACCAGTTCCAGGAGTTCGGGACACAGGTGGATCAGGCGAATTAAACGATCGGATAGAGTCGATCAGCAGCTCCAAGCCCTTGGTGGAGAAAAACTGCGGGGTGGTGGTGATAAGCACACGGTCGCAGGCGGTCAGAGCGTTGACGGTCAGCAGCCCCAGAGAGGGTGGGCGGTCGATAAGGATGTATTGGTTGCCCGCTGCTGCGGGGTTATCTGGTCGCTTCGTGCTCCCTCTACGGGAAAAGAGGGGCCCTCCGGATCCATCTCCGCGCTAAGAGCCTCGCTTCGCTCGGTTGCGCTCCGAAACGCCTCTTCTGCGTAGCAGACATGCCCGAAGGGACGCAAAGCGGGCCGTTAGGGCTGGAGGCAGCCTTTTCACACTTTTTCCCCCGCTTAGGCGAAAGCAGCTGCCATTAACTAGTACTGCAAAGCATCTAAAGTGTCAAGAAACACCATGGCGTAGCCGCCAAGGCACACCCTACCCGCCCCCCCTCAAAAGAGGGGGCTTACTTTTTGTGCAGAATCTTAATGGCTGCTTGGGGTTCCAGGCAGCATCTAAATTGTCAAATGGGAGACAAATATTTCTCATTTCTCTCTTGACATCCTAAGCTTGAAGTGATATATTTATCCTATCAAGAGATAAATATATCTCACTAACAGGAGGCTCCCTATGAAAAAGAACAAGGTAAAACTCTGGGCCGGCTGCGGGATTTTCTGTATCGCGGCTATGGTGCTCTCCACTTGGTATGCCGTCACCTTTAACGATTCCCGCCTGGTGGTCCCTATGGACTTTGGCAGTTATTCCTTCATCCCCCAGGACCTGCCCATGCTTCTGTCCGTCTCCCTCTTCGGCCTCTACGCCCTTGCCCTGTGCTTTCTGCTTGTGAGGAGCATCCGAAAAAACAAGCGGGATACCACAAGGACAAACCGGAGCCGGCGGGTTCACCCCAGACTGGGCTTTTTGGGGCTGCTGGGATTTTTAGGCTTTGCCGGCTTTTGGGCCTATCCGGCCACCGGCGACGTTTCCCCCTTCCTGTTTTTCCTATTCTTCGGTTTCTTTGGCTTTTTCTACGAGGGGAAAATGTCCGGCACCTTGATGGACGAGCGGTTCCGGGAAAACGCCGCCCGCGCCCAGCTAATCACCTACAGAACCACCTTTTCCATCACTCTGCTGGCACTGCTCATCCTCTGCCAGGGGAAGCTGCTGGGCAGCCTGGAATACACCCTCATCGCCACCATCATCGTGCTTTCCCTTACCTTAGCTTTGGGTATTTTCCTCCCCGAATATCTGCTATACCGCTACGACCACGATGACCGGATAGAGGAAGGCGAGGAATAAGGGATGGCGGAATTTGCGTGCAGGCTAAAAAAATACCGGCAGCTGAAAAACCTGACACAGGAACAGCTGGCGGAGCGGGTAGGGGTGCGGAGGGAAACCATTATGCGGCTGGAAAAGGCGCAGTATAATCCCTCCCTGAAGCTAGCGATTGACATTTCCAGAGCGGTGGAAGCCCCCATTGAGGAAATTTTCATCTTCCCGTGACACGTGGAAAAGGGGCGGCGGTAAAAATACCGCTGCCCTTATCCTTTAACCCTGGGGAACGGACAAAGGCCCGGAGCAGTAAAAACGGCTCCGGGCCTTTTCTTTTATTGGCGCAGGGGCGGCTCATAATTTGCCAGTCAGAACAAATACTGTAACCATACGCGCTTCTGCATATGCCCTCCCTGTAAAACGGGGAGTGGCCAAACCACACAGATTTTTCTCTTAAATTTGCTGTGTCATTGAAATCTTTTGTCATTCTTCTTTTTGCTTCTTTTTCTTCTTTTGCAAGAAGAAAAAGAAGGCGGCAGCCCAGAGTGGCATAAAAAGCGTGTTTTGCCACTCCCACTTCCGGCTTATATTTGCATCCCTGGCGGCAATCTGGTACAATAGGGGCAAAAAACACCTGTAATGAAGGAAGGTATCCAGATATGACACTGACCACCGCCAAAAGATTAATGGCCCTGTTTCTTTGCACCACCCTGCTTTTTGCCGGGCTGTTCGCCTGGCAGCTCACCGGTACAGGCGTGCCCTCCTACGCCGCCCCCAGCGAAACGGAGGGCGGCCAGCAGGAGGGCGCTTCCCCGAACCTGGTGGAGCAGCCCGAAGGAAACTACACCGACGGGATGAAAATCCCCACCCGCACCGTGCTGGACCAGGAGGTGAAGGAGCGGGAGCGGTCGGGGGATCACCCCGGTTCCCCCTACTTCTGCAACATTGATTTTTATAACGCCAAGCCCACCGAGACGCTGTTGCTGCTTCCCAGCTTCCGCACCTACCAGCAGACCTCCCAGGATAGCTGCGGCCTGGCCTGTGTTATGATGGTGCTGGATTATTACGATAAGCTGGCGGATTGGGACGAGCAGTCCCTGGGTGCGCTGCCTACCAGCCACGAGGATATCCACAACGGCCTTTGTCTGGAACAGATGATGGAAATTTTTCAGAAGGTGGGGGGATTTGAGATGAAAACCACCTACGACTACGGCAAGCGCGTCAATTCCATCAACGAGCTGATGCTCCAAACCAATGTGGAAAAGGGTATCCCCACCATTATCGGCTGGAACGACCGGGGGGGCCATTGGCAGGTGGTCATCGGGTACGACAGCATGGGGACGGTGGACCCCTGGGACGATGTGGTGATTCTGGCGGACCCCTCCGACGATACCGACCACAACCAGGACGGGTACTATGTTTACAGTATGCAGCGCCTTCTTAGCAACTTCGCCTTTTACAGCATGGAGGGCGTGGAGGACCACCTTTACCGCCGGTGCTTCATCGCGCCGCAGCCCGCCAAGGAATAAAGCCGGGGAAAGCCCCCTCCAAAACAAAAATAGGAACGGAGCATCAAAGAGTATAGGGGAGAAAACGGGAGAAAAACGAAGCTGTAAAATCATAAATCAAATTTCCTCCAAAAAGGTGTTGACAGGCGGGGGGGGGGACGGCTATAATAAGATTCGTGACTTTCCCCCAAAAGCGGCATACAAGGCCGCCAAGCCAGGGAAAAAGGAAATCTTTTGATAGGAGGAAGAAACTATGTCCACCACGATGGCAAAGCCCCAGAACGTCTCCCGCAAGTGGTTCATCCTGGACGCTGCCGGAAAGCCCCTGGGCCGCACCGCTGCCCAGGCCGCTGTAATCCTGAGAGGGAAATATAAGCCCACCTTCACCCCCCATGTGGACTGCGGGGACCACGTTATTATCATCAACGCCAAGGACGCTGTTCTCACCGGCAAGAAGCTGGATCAGAAATACTACCGCCGCCACTCCGGTTGGATCGGCGGCCTGAAGGAAGTCCAGTACAAGACCCTGATGGCCAACAACCCGGAGAAGGCCATGCTCCTGGCTGTGAAGGGCATGATTCCCGATACCACCATCGGCCGCAAGGCCCTCACCCGCTGCCGGGTGTACGCTGGCCCCGACCACGGCCACGCCGCCCAGAAGCCTGAAGCCTGGAAGCTGTAATCGGAAGGAGGAACAGAAACTATGTACGAGTCCAAACCTTATTACTACGGCACCGGCCGCCGCAAGAGCAGCGTCGCCCGCGTCCGCCTTTACTCCGGCACCGGCAAAATCACCATCAACGGCCGTGATATTGACGACTACTTTGGCCTGGAGACCCTGAAGCTCCTGGTTCGTCAGCCCCTGAACCTCACCGATACCCTGGGCCGGTTCGACATCGTCTGCACCGTCGCCGGCGGCGGCGTCTCCGGCCAGGCCGGCGCCATCCGTCACGGTATCTCCCGCGCCCTTTTGCAGCACGGCGATGAGATGCGTCCCATCCTGAAAAAGGCCGGGTTCCTCACCCGTGACCCCAGAATGAAGGAGCGCAAGAAGTACGGTCTCAAGGCCGCCCGCCGGGCTCCCCAGTTCTCCAAGAGATAATCTGCCCCTTTGCACCGTCTTTCTCAAAGCGCCGTCCGCCTGGGCGGCGCTTTTTTGCTTTTTCTTCGGTGGTACATAATAGAAATATTTTCCGCAGAGGGCTGGTAAACCGGCCCTTTTTTTGTTATAATACTATCGAATGTATGGCACTTTGTCCCGCCGCCGGTCCAAGAACCTGTTCAGCATCTAACCGCACGCCGTCTGGCAGGTCTTTTTCCGCCATGCTTTGCCAAATTTTTTTGCAATACATACAGTATTGCTGCAAAAATTTGTCTGCGCCTGGCAAAAATATCCTTTGCCATCCGCCGCACGTCCAGATACGGAACAGGTTCTAAGTCCGGTTTTTTTGGCGTGGACAGGCCCCCGCCATACGAATTTTAGGAGGTTGATACCAATGGGCAAGTTTGTGTATCTGTTTAAGGAAGGCAACGGCTCCATGCGGGAGCTGCTGGGCGGCAAGGGCGCCAACCTGGCCGAGATGACCAGCCTGGGAATGCCTGTTCCCCAGGGCTTCACCGTCACCACCGAGGCCTGCACCCAGTATTACACCGACGGCGAGGAGATCAACGAGGAGATCCAGGCCGAAATCTACAAGAACCTGGCGGAGCTGGAGAAGATCTCCGGCAAGAAGTTCGGCTCGGTGGAAAACCCTCTGCTGGTTTCGGTCCGTTCCGGCGCGCGGGCCTCTATGCCCGGCATGATGGACACCATCCTGAACTTGGGCCTCAACGACGAGGTGGTGGAGTCCTTCGCCAAGCTGACCAATAACCCCCGCTTCGCCTACGATTCCTACCGCCGGTTTATCCAGATGTACTCCGACGTGGTTATGGAAGTGGGCAAGGGCTACTTTGAAAAGCTCATTGACGAGATGAAGGAGAAGCGCGGCGTCAAGCTGGATACCGAGCTCACCGCCGAGGACCTGAAGGAGCTGGCCAGCCAGTTCAAGGCGGAGTTCAAGGCGAAAAAGGGCTTTGATTTCCCCCAGGACCCCAAGGTGCAGCTGATGGGCGCCGTCAAGGCCGTTTTCCGCAGCTGGGATAACCCCCGCGCCAACTACTACCGCCGCATGAACGACATCCCCTCCTCTTGGGGCACCGCCGTCAACGTGCAGATGATGGTCTTTGGCAACATGGGCGAAACCTCCGGCACCGGCGTGGCCTTCACCCGCAACCCCGCCACCGGCGAAAAGAAGCTCTTTGGCGAGTTCCTGATGAACGCCCAGGGCGAGGATGTGGTGGCCGGCGTGCGCACCCCCAACACCATCGACCAGCTTAAGGAAATCATGCCGGAGTGCTACGACCAGTTTGTGAAGATCTGCGACACCCTGGAGAAGCATTACCGGGATATGCAGGATATGGAGTTCACCATCGAGGACAAGAAGCTGTACATGCTCCAGACCCGCAACGGCAAGCGCACCGCCACCGCCGCCCTCCAGATCGCCTGCGACCTGGTGGACGAGGGGATGATCTCCGAGCAGGAGGCTGTCTGCATGGTGGATCCCAAGCAGCTGGACGCTCTGCTCCATCCCCAGTTTGACGCTGCCGCCCTGAAGGCTGCAAAGCCGGTGGCTTCCGCCCTCCCCGCCTCCCCTGGCGCTGCCTGCGGCAAGGTGGTCTTCACCGCCGATGAGGCTGTGGAGATGGCCCAGAAGGGCGAAAAGGTAGTTCTGGTCCGCCTGGAGACCTCCCCGGAGGATATCCACGGCATGGACGTTTCCGAGGGCATCCTCACCGTCCGGGGCGGCATGACCTCCCACGCCGCCGTTGTGGCCCGTGGCATGGGCACCTGCTGCGTTTCCGGCTGCGGCGAAATCAAGATGCACGAGGAAGAGGGCTGGTTCGAGGTGGCCGGCAAGACCGTTAAGCGGGGAGACTACATCTCCCTGGACGGCACCACCGGCAACATCTACGCCGAGGCCATCGCCACCGTTCCCGCCGCCATCACCGGCAACTTTGGCCGCCTGATGGCCTGGGCCGATAAGTACCGCACCCTGGGTGTGCGCACCAACGCGGACACCCCCCGTGACGCCAAGAAGGCCGCCGAGTTCGGCGCCGAGGGCATCGGCCTCTGCCGTACCGAGCATATGTTCTTTGACGCTGACCGCATCCCCGCCATGCGGGAGATGATCGTCTCCGAGACGGTGGAGCAGCGGGAGAAGGCCCTGGCAAAGCTGCTGCCCATGCAGCGGGCCGACTTCGAGGGCCTCTACGAGGCTATGGAGGGCAAGGCTGTTACCATCCGCTTCCTGGATCCCCCGCTCCACGAGTTCCTGCCCACCGCCGAGGAGGACATTGTCGCCCTGGCTAAGGAGATGAACATGACTGCGGAGAAGCTGAAGGCCATTATCGCCTCCCTCCACGAGTTCAACCCCATGATGGGCCACCGGGGCTGCCGCCTGGCAGTCACCTACCCGGAGATCGCCGCTATGCAGACCCGCGCCGTCATCGAGGCCGCCGTCAACGTCCAGAAGGCCCACAGCGACTGGACCATCGAGCCGGAGATTATGATTCCTCTGGTGGGCGAGGTGAAGGAGCTGAAGTTCGTCAAGAACATCGTGGTGGAGACTGCCGACAAGGTCATCGCCGAGGCCGGCATCACCATGAAGTACCATGTGGGCACCATGATCGAGATTCCCCGCGCCGCCATCACCGCCGATGAGATCGCTGCCGAGGCGGAGTTCTTCTCCTTCGGCACCAACGACCTCACCCAGATGACCTTCGGCTTCAGCCGCGACGACGCTGGAAAGTTCCTGGGTTCCTACTACGACCACAAGATTTACGAGCAAGATCCCTTCGCCCGTCTGGACCAGAAGGGCGTTGGCAAGCTGGTGGACATGGCCGCCAAGCTGGGCCGCCAGACCCGCCCCGACATCCACCTGGGTGTCTGCGGCGAAGTGGGCGGCGACCCCTCCTCGGTGGAGTTCTTCCACAAGGTGGGTCTCACCTACGTTTCTTGCTCCCCCTACCGCGTACCCATCGCCCGTTTGGCCGCCGCCCAGGCTGCCATTAAGGCCGGCAAGTAAAGGAAAAAGCAGAACCGCGGATTCTGCAAGGGGGGCAGGTTTTACCTGCCCCCCTTTGTGCTGTCCAAATACTCCCAAGCACCGGCTGTTTCTTCTTTGGGGAAGTGAAGGGTGACGTTTTGCACCCCCTAGGTCGTGTCCCTAGGAATGGACTTATTTTCACCTTCGGATTATAATAATATCCAGTAGGCTACTATAGCCTGCCAATTCCAAGCACTTTTTGCGGAGGGGATCTTCCATGAAATTTCTTGCGAATCAAAGGCTTGCAACCCGCATCAGCATCATTACAACAGCCATCACCCTGGCGGGGATGCTACTGCTTTGGTTCACTGTATCCAACAACATCGCCGCAATTGTCAAAAACGACATCACAAACCAGATGACAGACGCTGTGGAGTCCAGGGCCTCCATCATCAACAGCTATGTGTCCTCCGCGGAGGAATATATGAGCGCCTTCGCCCTTGGGCAGGAGGTGCGCCAGCTTCTGCTGAACCCGGATGATCCCCAGCTGCTGGGGAGGGTGCAAACCTATACCGAAAACTTCGCCGCGGTGAAGGGAGTTTTTGAGGGGCTGTATATCGCCACCCCCAATACCCATGTTTTGACCCACACCTCCCCCTCTGCCGTGGGGATGACCACCCGCTCCGGGGATTCTTTGCGCTCCTTCCAGGACACCATCCTGGCCCGGCGGGAGCTGACCAACCTGGGCATCATGAAGTCCCCAGGGACGGGGAGCATGATCCTTTCCATGTACTACCCCGTCTTTGAGGGACAGCGGTGCATCGGCTATGTGGGCGCCGGCGTTTACGCCGCCAACCTGATGGACGTGCTGCTGGGCCTGGACATCAAGGGGCTGCCCAACAGCGAATACGTCTTTTTAAACGCGGAAAGTGGCGTTTACCTCTACCACGAGGATGAGGCGCTGCTGAACACTGAAACCACCGACCCCGGCTACCTGGAGATCATCCGCCGGGTCCAGGCGGACGGCAGCACCCAGGCGGGTACATACTCCTACCGGGATGAAAACGGCGTGAACCAGCTGCCGGGGCAAGCTGACCCAGGTGATGCAGGACATCGCCCAGGTGGCGGCCCAAGTGGATTCCGGCGCCTACCAGGTTTCCGCCGGGGTGCAGACCCTCTCCCAGGGGACAACGGAGCAGTCGGCTTCGGTGGAAGGGCTGGTGGCCCATATGATGGAGCTTTCCGCCCGGATTCAGGACAGCGCCGTGCGGTGCAAAAACGCCAGCGAGCTGGTGGATAAGGCCAACGGCTACGCCGCCCAGGCGGATACAAAAATGGCCCAGCTTACCGCCGCCACCAAGAACATCGACGAATCCTCCAACCAAATTGGCGGCATCATCAAAACCATTGAGGACATCGCCTTCCAAACCAACATCCTGGCGCTGAACGCCGCTGTGGAGGCGGCCCAGAACACCAACGTGCTCATCGGCCGCTCCATCCAGGACGCCCGGACGGGGACGGTTTCCACCGACCAGGCGATTTCGGCGGTGAGCATTATCAACGACTGCATCCAGTCTATTAAGGTGCTGATGGATGAAATTGCCACTGCCAGCCTCCGGCAGTCGGAGATGGTGGCCTCGGTGGAGGAGGGCATCAAGGAGATTTCCAAGGTGGTGCAGGCCAACTCCACCGCCGCCGGGGGCAGCGCTGTGGCCTCCCAGGAGCTTTCCGCCCAGGCCAACACCCTCAACGGCCTCATCCGGCAGTTCCGTATTCAGTAAATGCGCAAAGAAAAGGCTCCTCCCTTCCAAAAAAGGGAGAAGCCTTTTTTCCTTTGGGGCTGTTTACTGGGAAGTGTTGCCGGGGAGGGACAGCTGGTGTATCTCCTCCAGCCGCTTTTCCAGTGCCGCCTTTTGCTGCTCCAGTGCTTCCTTTTCCCGGCGGAGGGCGGCGCAGTCCTCCCCGCCCCCCTGGTGGGCGCCAAAGCCGTTGAGGCCCGCCCCCTGGATAATGGCGGGGTAGTCCTTATAGGCCCGGTCCAGGTCCACCGGCCCGGTGACGCCGGAAAGGGTGCCGGAGCCGGTGTACTGCCACATGCCGTACTTCCCCGGCCAGCCCACCTTGCCGGTGTAGTCGGCAATCCACAGGTCGTAGGAAGCCAAGCTCTCCATATCCAAATAGCCCTGGGCAAAGTTGGTGTAGGTATAAAGCATAGCGTAATAGCCCCGCTCCTGGAGCCGCTCCAAAAAGGCGGCGCAGATGGCGGTATTGGCCTTGCGGCCTGTGGAGAGATACTGGCTGTCTTCAAAGTCGTAAGCCACGGGATAGGGAATCTGGTACTTGTCCAGCAGGTCTGCCAGGCGGTCCGCAGACTTCACCGCAGCCGCAGGGGTTTTGTCGTAGGCGTAGAGGTACACACCCCAGGGGATGCCCTCATCTTGGACACCGGAGACATTCTCCAAAAACCGCTGGTCAATGTTCATTCCACCCTCGTACCAGCTCCATCCCGCCCGAAGGATGGCAAAGTCAGCGCAGACCTCGTTCCACCGGATAAGGCCCTGGTGGGCCGAAACGTCAATGCCCTGTCGGTTTCCTCCCATCGGTCAGTCCTCCTTGATTTCCGGCAGGCCCGCCACGCTGGTCAGCAGGGACAACACCCCGGCCAGAGCCGCAGCGGACAGCACCATTTTCCAGTCCACGGCCCCCATGACCGCGGCGGTACCGATTGTAGCAACGGCAGTCTGGGCTACCGTTTTGATTGCGCGGACAGCCGCCGCACGGAACCATTTCTTTGCGTACTCGTTCATTTGTTTGTCTCCTTTCTTATTTCAGGCCCAACCGGACCAGGATATATGTAACCAGGGCGGTGACCACCACGGCAATAACGGTGTCCCGCACCTTGTCCCAGGACTTGGCAGGCTTTTCTTGCTCCCCCTCTTTCCAGGCGAGGAGCTTGTCCAGCTTTTCGTCCATACTTTCCAGCTTCTGATTTATTCGGGATTCCGAGCGCTCCAGGCTGTTGAGCCGGTCGAAGATTTCACCATGGGTTTCATGAGATTTTCCGGCGTAATCTTCAAATCGCTTTTCTAGAGCCTCTACTTTGACCATTGCCGGGCAGCCGCTTGGGTCGGTGCATTTTTCGGGCATGGGGTGCACCTCCTTATCTTTATAAATCTGCACTAAGTGTTATTTTGAGTGATGCGATACAGCAAAATTCTCCATCTGTGTAATTTTGTAAAGGTGTCTGTAATGCAAGTGTCAGTCCTATATTTCCATCTTTTTCTACATTTCCATCACCATTTACGGTTGCAATTTCAATAGCAATATTTTGGTCATAGTAGCCGTTGGGATGATGTATCCAGTCTACAATCTCTATCGCTTCTATGACAGGCTTGTTTAGCCTCATCGCAATGGGGAGTTTAAGTGGCACAATAAGGGCACATTGCCCATTTATATTGACTGGCATACAAAAAACACGAGATATCATTGTTTTCAGGAAATACCGCTGGCACTTAAGCAGTTCCAGCGCGGGGTCTGGCGGCGGGTCATTGAGGACCCACTGGTCACCGATTTTTCGGGCTAGGGTTTGTTCGGCACCCTCTTCCAGTTTACAATATGGTTTTGGTAATTTGCTATCTACGGAAAGTTTATCGGGTCGGAGTTCGACATGTTGTATACCGTTTTCTATTGGATAAATGAGCAATTGCCCAATATCTACATCCAAAATCGAAAGAGTATTTCGGTTATAAGATGTAAGCGTATACAAGTTATTGCCAAGCAACATTGAAAATGTTGCAATATTACCTCCTATTCGTTCTGCTTCGATTGTCTGATACAGTTTTCGGGAATCGCCTGCATGTTCCAGTACAGTAATCTCCTCCGTCTCCATATCATACGAAATTCTGTTTAAACGCCATCTATCTGGCCCAAATATGTAGTTGCCAGAGTAGATTTTCTGGTCTCTTTGGTTAATCGTGAAATATGGGTTATCTAACAAATTCCGATTACTCCGCACAATCTCAAACGGCAGGCAATCCGCTACCCGCAGAACCCGCCCCTCAAGAACATCCACAGCGTCCGCACCAGTGACGGTGGTCCGTCCATCAAAGGCGGTGATGTCCACTTTGCGGTTGTAGGCGATAGGCTGGGCCAGCTCGTAGTAGATTGTGACAGGGGTTCCTGCGATGGCCTGGGCGGTAAGCCAGGATTTGAAATTGTCTACGCCGCCACTGCCACCATCATACTGTATAACAAGATTGTTATATATATTTGCAACAAAATATCCAGGCGTTGTCAACACAAGTTCCGTATTTGAATAAACAAAATGTGTACATAGTTGAGGGACGTATGGATTTATTCCTTTAAATTCAAGATAATATTGCGATTGTTCGGCTTTCCAGTTTTCCGTCCCATCCAGCACCAGCTTTCCCACCCGCTGCACAAAGTCCCCCCGCACTCCGTCATATGTATCCCTTACGCCATCTGGCAGGCTGTACCCGGTAAAACCAAAGTCCACGCTCCGGGTCTGTCCATCCGGGCTGATGGCTGTGGCTGCAAAAGAAACCCCTGTGATGGTGGCAGGGTTGTTCGAGCTGGGAGTTCCGGTCACTGTGCTCTTCCCCTCCCAGCTGGGTGCTAAAACGTCT
>OFGD01000343.1_pt1 | contig 35075 bp, 31 predicted proteins | sample 1521671 | NCBI WGS metagenome assembly OFGD01 (sample SAMEA3504114, study PRJEB24116) | mouse gut metagenome | biome: mouse gut; feature: mouse-associated habitat; material: faeces | place: Denmark | collected 2011 | reverse complement strand
TAATAAATAAAAAAGGTCTTGCATTTAATTTTTAATCTATGTATAGTCAGTTTTTCTATTTTCGAAAGAGAGGTTACTATGACCCGTAAAGACCGTACTGAAGGCATTTACAGCCGTCGTGAAGTTCTTGATGAAAGTGAGCGTAAACAATATAATTTAATTCAATTAAAAGAATTACTTTCTTATGCTTACCGCTATTCTGAAGACGTAAAGAAACGTTTTGACAGAGCGCAATTTAATATTGAAAAGTTTAAAACCCTGTCAGATATTAAACATATTCCGATTTTGAAGAAAAAAGAGCTGATTTTCCTGCAAACCATGGGACCTCGTCTTGGCGGTTTGCTGACAAAGGATATTGGGGAATTACGCCGTATTTTCCTTTCTCCCGGACCAATTTTTGATCCGGAAGACAGACATGATGATTACTGGGGCTATACGGAAGCGTTTTATTCCATTGGTTTTCGTCCCGGTGACCCTGTGCAGGTAACATTCAACTACCATTTGGCGCCGGCCGGGCTCATGTTTGAAGAGCCCCTTCGTAACCTAAGCTGTGCAACCATTCCTGCAGGTCCCATTGACGCTGCAACCCAGCTTGATATTATGCAAAAACTCCGTGTTTCCGGTTATGTTGGTACACCAAGCTTCCTTATGCACCTTGCACAAAAGGCAGAGGAAAAAGGCATTGATTTGCGCAAGGATTTATTCCTTGAAGTTGCGTTTGTCACCAGTGAACGCTTGACAGAAAAAATGCGGACACAACTTGAAAAAAAATTTGATATCATTGTCCGCCAAGGCTATGGCACGGCTGATGTTGGCTGTATTGGCTATGAATGTTATCATAAAAACGGTTTGCATATATCCAACAGGTGCTATGTGGAAATTTGCCATCCGGATACGGGAATACCTTTGAAAGACGGGGAAGTTGGGGAAGTTGTCGTTACATCTTTCAATAAAACGTATCCCCTTATCCGTTTTGCAACCGGTGATTTATCCTATATTGACAGAACACCCTGTGCCTGCGGACGGACAAGCCCGCGTCTTGGCAATATTGTTGGACGTGTTGATACCACAGCCCGGATTAAAGGTATTTTTGTTTATCCTCATCAGGTTGAACAAGTTATGGCTCGTTTTGAAGAAATCAAACGCTGGCAGATTGAAGTCACCAACCCCGGCGGCATTGATGAAATGACCTTATATATTGAAGCAAGCAATTTTAAACGGGAAGATGAACTTATGCATTTATTCCGTGAACGGATTAAGCTTCGTCCTGAGCTTAAAATTCTTGCTCCCGCTACACTTCCTGCAACTATCCGTCCCATTGAGGATAAACGGACTTGGGATTAAACGGCATCATGTCATTTTGCGCATAAAGCCCTTTCGTTTGAGAGGGCTTTTTTTTAAAAAATTTTTGAAAAAAAGCTGGACATTTTCAATACACCGTGATATACTCTTAAGAGTTGGTACGAGGAGAGATGGCCGAGAGGCCGAAGGCGCTCCCCTGCTAAGGGAGTATGCGGGTCAAACTGCATCGTGGGTTCAAATCCCACTCTCTCCGTCATATGCGCCAGTAGCTCAGTTGGATAGAGTGTATGGCTACGAACCAAAAGGTCGGGGGTTCGAATCCCTCCTGGCGCATTGAAGCTGTATTTCCAATCGGAAATACAGCTTTTTTATTGTCAAAAATCCAGGCACGTACTACACGAATTCTGTGCGATAATTTCTCATCCATACTACACCTTATTCAAAAAAAATGAATTTTACTTTCAGAAAGGACGATTCCCATGCTCTTACTGTCTGCTACTGATTTATGCAAAACCCACGGCTTGAAAATCATTTTTGACCATATCTCCCTGCATATTGACAGCGGTGATAAAATTGGCTTGCTGGGAGTCAACGGCACAGGTAAATCCACCTTGCTGCGCATCTTATCCGGCCTGGCACAAGCCGATGAAGGAGAAATTCAGACATCCAATCAATTGGTATTGGAATATCTGCCGCAGCATCCTGATTTTGACGAAGATGCCACTGTGCTGCAGCAAATTTTTCGCGGGGAATCTCCTTTTATGAAAGTACTGCGCAATTATGAGCAAACATTGGATGCCTTGGAGCGTTACCCTGGCGATCAACAGCTTACACAACAACTTTTGGATTTGAGCGCGCAAATGGATGCGCAAAATGCCTGGCAGTTGGAAAGCGAAGCAAAAGCGATCTTAAACAAACTGGGAATTCATGATGTATCCGCCAAAGTGCAGACTCTCTCTGGAGGACAGCGCAAGCGCATTGCCCTGGCAGGCGCTCTGATACGCCCCTGTAATCTATTAATTTTAGACGAGCCCACTAACCATTTGGACCATGAGGCCATTGAATTTTTGGAGCAGCATCTCAAGAATAAAAACTGTGCTTTACTGATGGTCACCCATGACCGTTATTTTCTTGACCGTGTCACCAACCGTATTCTGGAGTTGTCCAACGGGAAACTATATGCCTACGAAGGCAATTATGAAACCTTTCTGGAACTGAAAACCCAGCGGGAGGAAGAACAGCAGCGTATACAGGAGAAAGCCCAGGCACTGTACAAACAAGAGCTGGCCTGGATGCGCAAAGGTGTAGAAGCAAGACGCACCAAGCAAAAAGCACGCATTGAGCGTTTTTACCAGTTGGAAGATTCCTTAACTGTTCAGCAGGAGGACAAGCTAGAAATCTCCCTGCAGCATTCCCGTCTAGGCAAAAAAATTATCGAACTGGACCATTTGCATAAAACCTTTGGCGATAAAGTATGCATCGACGATCTCACATACACTGTGGTTCGTGACGACCGTATCGGCATTATCGGCAATAATGGTTTGGGAAAATCCACATTGTTGAATATCATCGGCAAACAGCTGCCTTATGACAGCGGCTCTGTCATATTGGGCGATACAGTGCGCATCGGCTACTATACCCAGGACAACAGCGACTTACCACTAGATATGCGTGTGATTGATTACGTGCGGGAAAAAGGAGAATATATCCATAGCAGCGACGGTTCCCTTATATCCGCTGCCCGTATGCTGGAACGTTTTCTTTTCAGCGGCGCGCAGCAGCATGCTTTCATTCATCAGCTTTCCGGCGGAGAAAAACGCCGCCTTTATCTTTTAGGCGTCCTGATGGACGATGTCAACGTGCTGCTCTTGGATGAACCCACCAATGACCTGGATATTCAAACGCTGCAAATTTTAGAAGACTTTATCGACCATTTTAACGGCCCTGTACTGGCCGTCAGCCATGACCGCTATTTCTTGGACCGTATCGCTCGACGCATTTTTGCCTTTGAGGGCAACGGCGTGGTAGATATTTATACTGGCAATTACAGCGACTATGCTGAGAAAAAACAACAAGCAGAGCCTACAGAAGCTGCGCCTGCGCCCAAAGAAAAAAAGGGGGACACACGACAGCGCACCCAAAAAATAAAATTTACCTATCAGGAAGCCAAAGAATACGATACCATTGAAAACGACATCGCCGCATTAGAAACACAAATTCAGCAATGCGATCTCGATATGGCCGCCAATAGCACCGATTTTGCCAAACTCAACGAACTCAATCAGCAAAAAGAGCGATTAGAACAGCAGCTGAGCGAAAAAATGGAGCGCTGGGAATATCTGATGAACAAAGCGGAACAAATCGCACAACAAAAATAAAAACATAATAAAAAGCGTCATTGAATGCAACCTAGAAAAGGTTCGTTTCGATGACGCTTTTTGACGGAGATGGAGAGATTTGAACTCTCGCGCCGGTTGCCCGACCTACCGCATTTCGAGTGCGGACCCTTCAGCCACTTGGGTACATCTCCATATACTATTTTTTGCGACGCAATTGTGCGAAGAAATCTTTCATCAATTGACTGCAACGCTCCTGGGCAATGGGACCCACAATGTGTACATTATGATTAAATCCCGGGAATTGCAGCAGATTTAACTGACTGCCCGCCGAGCCAAATTTCGGCTCATTGGCGCCAAACACCACCGTATCAATTCGGCTGTTGATCAACGCACCGCAACACATAGGGCATGGCTCCATTGTTACATAAAGCGTGCAGCCTTCCAGACGCCAGCTGCCTAAATTTTGACCGGCCTGCCGCAATGCACAAATCTCTGCATGAGCTGTAGGATCCTGATCTCGCTCCCGCAGATTATGTCCGCGGCCTACCACTTCGCCATCGCGCACTACCACCGCACCGATAGGTACCTCCCCAATCGCTGCCGCTTTCTCTGCTTCTTTGATTGCCTCTTCCAAAAAAACAAGGTGTTCCTCTATTCTCATACATATTCCCTCGCTTTTGCCGCTCATTTATTTTACATGAAACCGCATCATCTGTCAATGATGCTCTGCCATTTTGCCCATAAATTGCAAAAAATCCCTCCGCATGCCGCAGAGAGATTTTTTATACAACACATTGTCCAGACTATTTATCTCATTTAATTATTGCGCATGGCCTCAATAGGACTCAATTTTACCGCGCGATTAGCTGGATATACCCCTGCCAATAGCCCAATCATAATAGAGAATCCTATTGCAAACAACGCCAGCCACCATGGTATCACCGACAGACTTAAAGCCTCACCAGTGCCCACATAATTTCCCATAAAATCACCAGAAAGTTGATTGATAATGAACGATAGCCCATAGCTAAACCCCAGGCCCATAATTCCACCAAAGAAACCAATCATGCCTGCTTCCGCTAAAAACAGAAAGCGGATATCTCCAAAGGTTGCACCAATTACTTTCATGATCGCAATCTCCTTAGTGCGTTCATAAATTGACATGACCATTGTGTTGATAATTCCAATCGCTGCTACCAGCAAAGTAATCCCGCCAATACCGCCTAAAGCCAGCTGAAAGACCTTCATAGAATCCTCTACCCCTTCCAGGCTTTCTGCAATAGAGTAAGCATTATACCCAGCGTCTTTTATACTTTGCAAAACAGTTTTGGTGTCTGTAACGTCCCCGGTAATCACAGAAATCTGATTATACAAATTTCTTTTTTTCTGCTTTTTCTCTTCACTGGTCATCATCAATTTTTGCATTTTCTGTACAACTTCCAGCGGTGCGTAGGAAGCATAATTGTTAGGCATGTCTGCATCCATTACGCCCACCACCTGAAAAGTCAGCTTCTTTGTTTTTTCTGTCTCATAATTTCTGAATTCCGCTGTAACTTTTTTATTCAGCATTTCAACACTTTTGTTGTACATACGTTCTTTGTACTGCTCATACGTTTCATCTTCAACCCAACCATCATCACTGCCGTTGGGGTCATAGAACCCGCCTCCAGCCATGCCGCCAATCACCAGAACATTCTTATCGCCTTCCTGCAGCAATCTGCCTTGCCCAATCTGCATATTCTTCGTTGCCATATCCTCTGGCTTAATGCCATAGACATCCAACCAACCCTGCAATTTGCCGCAGGTAGCCGTATCAGCAGAAATAGACGCCATAGGAATGACCGCCGTAACACCTTCCAGCGATTGAAAATATTCCAGCGCCTCATCATCCAAAGCAACGATATTTTCTTCGTCGTCACCGTGACTGTATGACTGGTTTACTTCAATTTCATTCAGACTTCCCCACTGCTCATACATTTTCTGCTGTGACTGCTGCAGTCCGATACCCAGCGACACCATCACTACAATAGAAGTAGTGCCGATAAGCACACCCAGCATCGTCAGAAAAGTACGTCCTTTGCGGCGCATCAGATTTTTCGCCGCCATGGTAATGATATCTCGTTTAACCATCGATCAATTCCTCTTCCGCTTTCGCTTTGCGTTTGATACGAATCAAAATGATTGCCTGCACTACAATTACGATACCTAATACAATCGGCAGCCAATGCTGCTTCAGCTTGTCCAGCAGTCCCGGTTCTGGAATGGGCTCCATAGGTTCCGTCATATCCCCGTAATCAATCGCAGGGCCAATTTCAATACTGAATGGAATTTCCATGCTCACTTCCTGATTGTCTGCATCAATATAACTCATCGCAACAGAACCGCTCAAAACGCCTTCCTCTTCCGGAATAATCGTGGCGCTGTATTCGTTGCTCTCACTAGCATTGAACGTGCCCAGATAAAATACATTTTCCTCCTTCCCAGGGATATCCCCTTCCATGCGCACCTTGAAATTGGTAAGATTCACCTTGCCCACATTCACAAATTCCATGCTTACATTTATAGGCTCTCCTACGTTGCCCATGGTAGGAATATTACTGCTGATAATTTCTATTTTGCTCTCCTGCGTTACAGGAATATTTACATTATCACTGCTTTCATATTTTGTGCCGTCAGTAGATTCATATTTGATATTCACCGGCACAACATACGTTTTCGCCGTTGCGTTGGGATCTACATACATACTGATGGTTTTTAGCGCTGTCTGTTTTCCATCAATACGGTCAATATAAAACGTATTACTGCTGTCCACCGGTGAGAAAACTGTGCCGCTGGATACAGTGCCACCGCTAGAGGATGTTTCTGTCGGTACATCCAACTGAATGGACACATTGTTTACCGCCAAGTTGTTGGTATTTTCCACAAAAAGATTCAGCGTCACATAATTACCAGCTAAGACTTTACTGGGGTCCACATTATAACGTTGAATAATCACTTTCGGCTCCTTGCCGCCCTTATTTTCCTGCAGCGGCAACGGCATATTCAACAAGATCTCCTGTGGTTTTTCCGCACCATTATAATCAATAGTCAACTTCATTTCATTGTTTTTGCGGTCTTCATTCAGCTCCAACTTATAATCCACTGTGACAGTCTGATTTCCCTTAATATTATAGAGCTGTTTGGTACTGGATAAATCCCGTACGGTAATATTTTTCTCCCCACTGTTACTTTCACCGCCATTTGTGATATAACTGCCTTCCAGCGTAGCAGTCACATTATTTGCTTTACTCTGACTGATATTTTTCAGCACCAAAGTAGCCGTAGTCTCCTTCACACCGGCAGTCACCGCTGGATTAAACGTCACCTTTTCCACCACGAAAGATGGGTCAGACAACGCATATACCACTTCCAAATCAAAACTCTGTACCGCATTATACCGTTTTTCACCTTTTACCTGCCAGTTATCACTGGCAATCATACAATTGATACGATATTTTGAACCTTCCGGCAATTCCTTCGTTTCCGGGTTTACCTTCATCTTAATCGTAAAGGTTTTTGTTTCGCCGCCCTTCACCTCAGTCAGCATGGTATCATACACACCGTCTGTGCCGCTGACAACCGTAAAGTGGGATAACGCTTTTCTGTCACTTTCCTCTGTAAAACGGAATTCAGGAAACATACCAGAGCCGGTACCCATATTTTTTACCGTAATATTCATTTCAAATTCTTGTCCTACCAGAGCCTGCTCCGGTACATCAATATTCACAAAAGACCACAAGGGATCGGTGCCAGTGTTGAAAATATTTTTATCTCGGGCATTCTTTGCCGAACCGGCGCTTTCCCCATTGCCGCTCTGCGTTGTTGTATTGCCTTCGTTTGTTGTGCCATCCCCCTGTTCTGTTGATGGCTTTTCGTCAGTATCTGCCGCAAGCACTGTAGCTGTCGGTAATACGCTCATGCCAATCAGTAAAACAATTAAAATCATCGCCAGTTTTTTCTTCATCTTACGCCTTCTCCCCTTCTACGCCTGTCATAAGCTTCGCAATATTTTCTTTATTTTCCTCGATACTGGTAATTTGGCCGTCCAGCATATGCACAATGCGTCCGGCATACATAGCTACCTCCATATCATGACTTACCATGATCAGCGTTTTTTGCTGTTCTCTCACAATTTCCTGCATAAACTCCAAGATCTCAATTGTTGTCTTGCTATCCAAATTCCCTGTAGGCTCGTCCGCAAAAATAATTTTCGGGTTGCTCACTAGAGAACGCGCAATACTCACCCTCTGCTGCTGACCGCCGCTCATCTGACTGGGTTTGTTGTGCAAACGTTTTCCCAGACCCAGTTTAAGCAAAATATCTCTCGCCCGTTTTATACGCGTCTTTTTGCTAACGCCCTGAATCGTCAGAGGCAACATCACATTTTCCAGCGCTGTCAAAGAGGGAATCAAATTGTATTGCTGAAAAATAAAACCCATCTCGCGAGCTCGAAAACGTGACATATTTTTTTCATTTACTTTATTGATACGTACACCATTGACAATGATATCGCCTTTTGTAGGCCGTTCCAATCCCGACAGCATATTCAGCAGCGTAGATTTCCCACAGCCTGACGTGCCTAATATCGCCACAAATTCACCTTTTTCAATAGACAAATTGATGCCGTTTAACGCCGTGATAATCTCCGAACCCACCTTATACTTTTTTACTACATCCTTCGCCTCAATCAGCGCCAAAAAATTTCCCCCCTTGTTTTTGCTTACTTCATCCTGTAAGGCCTTTATTTCACCGCAAAAACCATCATAATCATGCGGATTCTAACTGTATGATTCAAAGTAGTACACATTATATACTACCGGCTTCTTCCACAATTGTCAAGTCATACTTTCACCAATATCATTCCTTCACACTTTCTTAGTATTTGGCCAAACTTCACCTATTATATTAGACTGCCAATCTATAGAAAAAGTTGCTGTGATTCCCCACAAAAGCAATCTTTTTTAAGTATTCAAAACTCATGAGTTTTGAATATCCACCGGTGGCGGACAGTGGCGGAAAAGGCGCATATATCGGGGTTTCCCGATTGTCCGGCGCGACAAAAAACCGACCGAGAAATATCCTAGGAGGGAAATAAATTGAAAAACAAAAAATTATTTGCAATCTTGACATTAGTGTGCTTCATGATGACATTAATGCCAGTTGCTGCTTTCGCGGTAGACTCTGATGACAGTTACATTTTTACAACTGACAAAAATGTTGAAGTCGGAGTGGACGATGAAGTAGAAGTACAGTTTGATTTTGCAAAAGATGAAAAGGCAACTACTGTGTATGTTTGGTTCATAAAGGATAATGCAAAATATGCAACATCCAATGTGTCTAGTGCTGACGTAGATGCTAATGCAGAAAACGTATTCGAACTGAAAAAAGCAGACTTTGAAAAAGGTGAAAAAGCTATTTTTAAATTTTCTGTAGATGGAACTTATACAGTACAGGCAGCCTTTGCAAAACCTGATGCAAAAGTTTCCGAAGCTACAAAAAAATTAGGAAACATCGCTGAACAGAAAACTGTTGTTGTAACTACTTCTACCACCTCCAGAGATTATGGTATGATTTTCAACAGCACTATGGTTACTAAAATTGTTGGTGCATACCAGGATGTAGAAAAAGCCGAAAAGGAAACCTATGAAGGCGATTCTTTAACAGATGCTGTTCGTGCTCATGCATTCCAAGATGGAGTAACCTACTACATTGATGGTGTGGAAGCAAACAACGTTGCTAATAAAGAAATTTCTTTGAAATTTGTGGATGAAGATGGTAACGCTGTAAAAGGCGAAACTGTTACTTTTGAAACCGGCAGTTCTAACATTGAACTAAACAAAGAAAAAGCTACTACTGATCCTTTAGGTAAAGTTGATTTTAAAATTGCTGGCGTACGTGACGGTAGCTACAAATTGTTCGTAAAATGTGGTTCTTACGAAGCTACTATCATTGTAAATGTTGGTGCAACAGGTGCTGCTTATATCAACGTAGCCAAAGAACCAACTGCTCCAATTGATATTGATGCTACAAACTTAAGCGATTTTGTACGTTTTACTTTCACTGATATCAACGGCAATGCTGTAACAAATGCAAAAGCTCAGGACAATGGTGCTGAAAATGCATTTGATAGTGCAAAATCTGGTGATACTGCTGCTTATGTATCTGTAATTTCCCAGCCAAGTGCTTCTAAATTGAAAGATTCTGATTTAAAATTAGTTGCACGCAATACTGCTTCTGGCACACATGCTTATGAAGCTACTATCGAAAGTAAGAGAGAAATCAGCGCAGAGGGTACCTATGAATTCAAAGTAGTTCTGGATAACGGTAATTACAAGACTGTAAAAGTTGAAGTAAAAGAATTCCAGACTCCGGTTGATATCAACTTAACATACTCTGCTCCATCTGTAGAATTAAACAGTGTATTATATGTTGACAAATTAGAATATGTAGATGCTAATGGCGTTGTGAGATCTGCAAAAGGTAAAGTAGATTTAGCTGCTACAGGTTACGCAGTTGCTGATTTCAACACAACAGATGGTACTATCAAAGTAAAACCTGATGAAAAATATGTTGGTTCTACCATTACCGTTACTGCAGTTGATGAAAGATACAACTTGGTTAAAACTGTAGATTTGACTGTTGCTGATGAAGCAAAAGATTTGAAGTTTGCCAGCAAAACTGGTGAAGTGAATGCAAACAACATCATTAGTGTATATGTTGCTGATGCTAATGGTAACAGAGTAGCTATTGGCCGTGGTGCTAAAGTAGTTGACCATTCTATCAGCTATGTAGTACTAGACAAACCAGAAGGTGCCAAAGTTGCTGTGAATACCTACAGCCAAGATAATAACCTGTTATCTGCTGGTTCTTTCAAAATGAGTTTAACCTCCAATAAAATTGGTAATGTGACTGTTCAGGCAATTGCTAAAGTTACTTATACCGATGAAAATGCAAATAAAGAACAACAGACTGTAGTAAAATATTACACCGGTACCCAGATCTTTGCTATCGGCAATGGCTCTGCTGGTGATGTAGTAGTTATGTCCATCGGTTCCCACGAAATCGTTGTGAACGATGCAAAAGCTACTATTGATGCAGCTCCAATGATTCAGAATGACCGTACCTTCGTACCATTCCGTGCATTGGCTGAAGCATTCGGCGCTGAAGTTGCTTACGATGAAGCTACCCAGGCTGTAACTGCTAAATTGAACGGCGTAGAAGTTGTTATGACCATCGGTTCCGCAACCTACACTGTAAACGGCGCAGAAAAAACTGCTGACGTTGCTCCATTCATCAATGGTTCCAGAACCATGGTTCCTGTAAGATTCGCTGCTGAAGCATTTGGCATCAAAGTTATCCCAACTTACAACCCAGATGGCACAACAGCTGACATTTTGTTCAACCTGTAATCTGTAAGATTATTTGAAATTGAATAAATGTTACTTGACAGAGCTCCTCATTTGAGGGGCTCTGTTTTGCTGTTGTGTAGGTTATGTACGGGTTCTAGTGCTATTGCAATTGTTTTACGTGAAACAATTTTGAGAGTTTATCAAAACAGCTGCTCACATTTTTCTTCGAAAATAATCTGCCGTTCATATATCGGAAAACACGCTGTACATTGTTTAGAAAATGCAGGAAACAGCAGGAAAATACTTCACTCTATTTCAAGTCAATGGTATAATACATATAAATAAGTCGAAAAAAGGGAGGGTTCTCTATGAAAAAAATTGCAGCAGCGATGTTGTCCTTGGGATTATTGGCGGGCAGCTGCACCATGGCAGCCGCTGCAGAGCCTGAGGTATACTACAATGGACAGCCGTTGGAAATGCATCAACCGGCAATCATACAAGAAGGCCGTACATTATTGGCATTGCGGGATATGGCGGAACAAATGCAGGTGACTGTGCAGTGGGACAGTGCAACACGGCTGGCTACAGTCACATACAAAGATAAAACAATCACACTGCAGCCGGATTTGCAACGTGTGTTGATTAACAATCAGGAGCAGGAGATTGACGTAGGCCCGCAAATTATTGATGATCACATTTATCTTCCGGTGCGTTATTTATTTGAATTGCTGGATGCAGACGTGTTTTATCGCCAGTATGATGATGGGAAAACAGTGGTTTCGGTAAATTCAAAAGATTCTTATGTGAACTACGTCACTACCACCGGACGTTTGACCAAAGCAATACGCGATATAGATAGCGATCATGCAAACAATCCGGTATTGATGACTCATGATGGAAATATTATGGAATTGGTTGTCGATGGCACTACCATTCATCTGTATCGCACCACGCAAATGTTAAATCGCCAGGAACAAAAGCAAGAAACTGCCATTTTCCATAATCAAATTACGGATATCATAGAAGAAAACAATCAATATTACGCAGTGCTGGACGAAACACAGTCTGCACGTTATGTGGGGACCGGTTATCATCCTTCAGGCAATGCGTTTTTGAAAGAAATCTACACACCGCAAGGCGTTTTTGCTTTTTACGGCAGCGAAGCTGCACTGGACACTTTGGCCCTGGAAAGTCAAGAGGGGTTTGGCACGAAGATTGTAAAAGGCTATCTCTTGGATATCTCTGGCAGCAGCAAACCGATTCGGGATACGGCATATACCTTCAACTCAAAAAAAGGCTACGGATTTTTAACTGACGGGCAATTTCTGCTCATCAGTAATGTTCCCACAGAGGGTTATAAAGTACTTGCCTGCGACACCATCAGCGATACCATGCGCGATGGGAAATTGTTCAGTTATCAGGATAATTTTTACGCCATTAGCTCTGACCGAACAGAGAATGGACAAAATGAGATATTTGTGACATCTTACACAGCGCAGGGGATGCGGGCCAATTCTTATATAGCGGTGAGTCATCTGTCTGACAATGATACCTACCGCTATTTGGACATCAAAGACGCTGTACAGATTGGCGAAAAGGCTTATTTGTTATTGCAAACCGATGTGAACAGTTATCTGGCATGTTATGATTTGGCACAGCACACCTTTACCGCAGAAAAATTGGATCGACCTTACAAAAAGTTTACACAGGCAAAAGGCAGCTGGCAATTGTATGATTGTGATGAAGAATATTATTATTTTTTGCAGGTGAAATAACGTAAACAGGAAGAATATAATGAAAGATAATCCGACATGGAGCAATATTAAAAGGAGGGTTTCCCATGAAAAAACTAAAAGTACTCGCAGCGACAACCGCATTGGGCGCATTGCTGGTCACACCGGCCCTGGCTGACGTTTCCACCGAAATTTACTACAACGGTGAATTGCTGAATACCACACAGCCAGTCGTAAATGTTGATGGCCGTGTGCTACTTGCTTTTCGCGATTTATTTGAAAATTTAGATGGGCAGGTCAGCTGGAGTGATGAATTCCGCATGGCGTCTGTGACTTACGGCAAAAACACCATCAATCTGTTCCCGGACACTGGCGCAGTGCAGATAAACGGCGTGCCCCAATCCCTGGCGGTAGGTCCACAAATCATCAATGATCGCGTTTATTTGCCGCTGCGTTTCGTAGCGCAATCACTGGGCGGCACGGTGGATTACACCAAAGGGGATAATGACACCGGCATTATCAATATTCACACTATTGATTCGGTACAAAACTATGCACAAAAAGAAGGCAATGTGACAAAAATTTTGCGCACCACAAATGCAGTGAAAAATAGCGTGCAGCCGACCAAAGAAACAAATGCAGCTTATCAGCAATGGCAAGGGCAGCACAGTGTTTATTTGCTAGATGACCATGATAATCTGGTAGAGGTACAAAGCTATGACGACAAAATTCAGGTCAATGTCATCGACTGGAATCGTGCGGAAGTAAGCAGCAAAACCTACAATGCAGGTACTCTTTATCCTGCGTTGACCAGTATCACTCAGGATGGAAAAACCTATCGTATCGGCATCAATGAATCTGCTTTCACACGTTACGCCGGTGTGGGCTCGCCTGCAGGGAGCAGCTATGAAACCATTCTGGAAGATACAGAAATGGGCGACTTGACACTGTATGCAGGTCGCGACAATCAAACGGTATTTCAGTTTGACGCTTCTGCCGACAGCAGTGTTGGCGTGACCACGGTCAATACTACCGGCAAAGTGTTAGATTTGTCACAGCGTTTCGGCAATGCCAAAAACAACACCTATGCAATGACTGCGGACGGCACATATGGTTTTCTGATGGACGGTCATCTGCTGATTGTGGACCAGGACAATGATGTCAAGGCCGACGTCATTTTGACCCGCAATGCCAATGACGGTCAGATTTTTGCGGTGGGCAATCAATTTGCAGTGGTAATGGTGGATACGGATTTGCGGTATCCAGAAATCTATGCCACTGTGTATAATGCTGACGGCAGTGTGAAACAGTATTTCCATAACATCAGCAATATTACAAAAGTGCCTGATGGTGAAACCTTCTATGAATATAACAGCCTGAAAATTCAGGATATGAAGCTTTACAACAACACCGTTTATATTCTGGCAAAAACTGATATGGACTACTATCTGGTGAAATATGATGTACGGACCAATACCAGCAGCAAGGAAATGCTGAGTATCAAAGAAAAAACCTACAGCAACTTCATCTATACCAGAGATGGGGTAAAGCTGTTCTCCGTTGACGACGATTATTTCTATCTCCGTGATATAGACTAAAAATGAAGCAATCACCCAAATAGCCGCTTGCATTTGCAGGCGGCTATTTTGCGGTTTAACGGGTGTACTATGAATATATGTAATCTAGGTGTAGGTGAACTGTCGATGCCTTAAAACGGAAATATGAGCGTTATAGCATTTCTAAAACAATAAAGACGCTGCATTATTTTTTGCAGCGCCTTCGTTGTTCTATTATTTGAGCCTTTATTAAAATTTGCTCATGTCTACTCCTTTTTCAGCAGCATAATACTTTTGCCAATCCAGATAATAGGTGTATCCATTGCTCATATTGGTCATTTCAGCTTGTTTTAACTGCAATTCGGCTTGTTGCAGTTGAATAGAAGAAATCATACCCAGTTCATATTTCTTTTGAGCATATTCGAAATTTTTCTTTTCCGTTACATATTTTTGCCGGCTTACCTGATAAGCCTCGCCATCACTATTAATTTTCGCTAATAAGGCTTTCAAATCATCAGAGATTGCCTGCTTCTGGTCTTTAATATCTTGGTTTTTGGCTTCAATGTCATAATCAATTTTCTTTAATTCATCGCTGCCTAAATCTCCATTGCTGTTTTTACCGTCCTCTTTCAATTCAGCTTTATCCCGTTCTAGTGTCTTTAAGGTATAATTATTATCCGTGAATTGTTTGATCAATTTTTCACTGTAAGCAGGAGCTGGATCAATAGCAACAGGTAAATTCATCGGCACAACTTCCAACGGATTCCCTGCGTTACGGCCAATTAAAAGATTCAGTGTGCGTTTCAAATTGCTCAAAGATTCTTTTTGATCTTCTAATCCTTTTTGTGCTTCTTTCAATGCAGCCTGCTGTTTTTCTACATCAATAGAAATATTCATCCCCAGTTTTTGCTGCAATTCAGCAATTTTTACAGATTGTTCGGTGAGAGCAATTTGATCTTCTAATAGCTCAATGCCTTTATCCATCTGTACGATGCCCAACGCCAGATTGGCAGCTGTGTAGCGCATCTGTGTTTCCAAGTCTTTTGTGTACTTATTCAGGTCATCTTTGCCGTTTTCAATTGTGTCCAAAGAATCATTCAGTTGTTCAATGCCACTGATAGCACTATCCAAACTAGACTGCATAGATGCGGCCATAGATTCTTGTGTCATAACCGCAGACTCATACTGGAATGTCAAGGCTGTTAGTTGTGATTGCAACATACTTTTTTCAGATTCAGATAAATTTGGATCTTGTAATTGTGCTTTTAAAGATGCAATTGTCTGTGCCATTACAGCAAGTCCGTCATTGCCGCTACCTGCGCTTCCCATAGAATTGATGCTATTCTCGATGTCACGGCGATTGTTGCGCAAGGTCTGTTCCTGCAGTTCCAGCTGCTTTTTCTGCAACTGCAAATTTTTCGCGCTATCATTGTAAATGACAGCTAAATCCTGAATTTGTGAAATCGTCAAAGTGTTTTTATCTTTCGTTTCTGCCACAATATTGCTGGAAACAGCCAATGCAGGCAGCGGCACCACGGTTATCCCGAATGCCAGCATCACGGTTGATGCAATCATTTTCAATGTTTTTTTCTTCAAAGAAATCATCCTTTCAAATATTGACTGAGCAGTCAATCCCTCTAGTGAATAGGATAACATAAACCGATGGCAATTTCAATGAACGAATATTAAGAAATTGTAGGGATTTTCTGCAAATTTAACGCACATAATAAATCAGGCGAAAAACCTGACCGCTTTGATCTTGAATCAATTCTACTTTGCCCCCTAGACAAGTAGCCATTAGAGATGCAGGAATATATAATCTGTCATTGATAAAAATTCCTTTGTCCACAATGCCCGTATCCGATTCGGTTGTTACGCCATCGACATTCTCCGAGAGCGGACCTTCTATAGCAATGTTCGCCCAATTGCCATTTGGAAAGGTTAACTTTACAACATTTTGACTTTCATCATAAACTACAGTCCCAGCAAAAGCTTCTGCTACATCACGTACAGGCACTAAAATCACACCATCTTCATTCATACCTGCAACTTCCCGCATCACATGACTATCAGCATTCACCGTTATTACTGGATCCCCTAAATTAATTGTAACAACCTTAGCCATGGCAGCGGTTGGCACTGTAGCTAGCAGAGCCCCCAATACCAACGAACCGATTAATTTTTTCTTCATTTCATTCTCTCCTTTGTAACTGCATATTATAGGAATAATTTCATTATAGCATAGTTACTGCATTTTGCATCGAATTTTATCAAGATTTGTGGAGGAAATCAATGGAAAGCCAAGCACAAAAACAGAGACCCTCGAATGAGGATCTCTGTTTTAGGAGAATCGATTCAGACTAGTGTCTGAGTTCGATTATTTTGCGAATAAAACGTCAGCTGTAGCACCGTTGTTATCATAGGTTGGAGTTACAGTGATGCCGAAAGCTTCAGCAGCGAAACGAACAGGAATCATTGTTCTAGAACCATTGATGAATGGAGCAACGTCCATAGTTTTTTCTACGCCATTGATGGTGTAGGTAGCGGAACCGATGGTCATAACAACTGTTGTACCGTTCAATTCAGCAGTGACTGCCTGAGTAGCTTCATCGTAAGCAACGGTAGCGCCGAATGCTTCAGCCAATGCACGGAATGGTACATAGGTACGGCTATTCTGAACCATTGGAGCTGCGTCGATAGCTACTTTGTTAGCGTTTACAACGATTTCGTTGGAACCGATGGACATAACCACGATGTCTTCAAAACCGGTGTTGCCAACAGTGATAGTTTCGGTACCAGCATAATATTTAACTACTGGTTCCTTCACTTGACCAGTAGTACCAGCCTGTTCATAACGAACTACAGTCTGGATCTTATAGTTACCAATTGCACTAGCAGTAAAGGATACTTTGAATTCACCTTTTTTAACTAAGTCAGCATCATTTTTAGTGGTGATAGCCACTTTAGCGTTTTCAGGTTTTTCTAAAACTACATACTGAATTGTAGTATTATTGGTTGCAGCGGCACTATTCAAAGCAACTTTATTGCCATCTTCATCTACGATATTTGCTACTAAAGTATTATTAACAGCAACATCAGCTTTGGTGTTAGCATATTTTACTGCTGCAGCTTCTTTCGCAACAACCAGATTAGCAGTTGCAGTCAAGTTGTATTTGGTAGAAACAGCCAATACAGTGATGGCAGAACCAACATATTTTTCATCTGGTTTAACAGATAATTTACCACTTGCAGAGCTGAAATCTTTAATTGCATAACCAGAAGCGCTCAGTTCAACGCCGGTAGCTTTTTTGGTTACGCCGTTTGCATCTACAAAGTTAATAGCTTCTGGTTCAGTAGTACCATTTAATTCAACAGCAGCTGTTGGATATTCGATGGTCAATTCAACAGGTTTCTGGAATTCTTTTACTTCAACAGTTGCAGTTGCGTAATTACCATTGTTCAGAATTACTCTGAAGGAGTAAGTACCTTCTTCATCCAATGTTTCATCACCAGCAAAAGCCCAACCGTTGGAAGTAGCAGTTAAGGTAATTGCCTCAGCAGAAATTTTAGAACCAGCTGGTTTCTGAGTAACAGCTACACGGTAGTTATTGTTCAAAACAGTGTTATTGCCATTAGCGTCAGTTACATTGAAACGTACATCAATATCTTTATCCAAAGTAGAATCCAAAGCTACAGGAGCTTTTGGCTGTTTAATAGTAGTAATATTAGCAGCAGCTAAACCGTTAGCTTTAACATTCAGTTCACAATCTGCTTTTGTACCATATTCTACATATACTTTAAAATCACCAGCGATAGAAGAAGATACAGTGAATTTAGCTAAACCAGCAGCATTGGTTTTTACTTCTTCAGCACTAACATCAACAGCAGAACTATTAGTGCTTACTTTTAATGTAGCGCCAACAACTGCTTTATCGTCAGAATCAACTAATTTAGCATATACATCAATTTCGGTATAGCCGCTGTTTGCAGCCAGTGTTAATGTTTTACCATCAGAAGATAGTGCTCCACCGCTTGCTTTGTCGATTGTTAAAGTGTATTCTGTGGAAGTTGGTTTTACAATTACGGATTTGCCCAACATTACAACATTGGATTCTTTAATCAAACGAGCAGCAGCTTCGTCTCTAGTTAATTCAGCTCTATTGTATTTTGCTACAATAGCTGTGGTATAAGGAGTCTGGTCGATAACATAAATATCGTAAGTCCCAGCACTGGAAACGCCGTTTTCAATGGTAATCTGACCATTAATAGCACTACCAGTTGTGATGCCTAAGCCCTTATTTACGCTGTCATTTTTCATAGCGAACAGGTAATATTCAGCACCAGCAGCTCCATTGGTGATATCCAAAACGATATCATCGCCAACTGTTACGATTTCACTGTCTTCATTTACTTCTGCATAAACCGTATCAGCAGCGAAAGCAGCAACTGGCATTAATGTCATCATGAAGCACACTAATGTCAAGATTGCAAATAATTTTTTGTTTTTCAATTTATTTCCCTCCTAGGATATTTCTCGGTCGGTTTTTTGTCGCGCCGGACAATCGGGAAACCCCGATATATGCGCCTTTTCTCTCACTGTCCGCCACCGGTGGATATTCAAAACTCATGAGTTTTGAATACATGGTCAACTGTAGTTTTTCTATGTTAAACTAGAGTGAAAAATAGAGCAGCTTTGGGGGAGCATGTGCGTGTTTTTCCGTTTCTGGGGAGAAGAAAAACTACAGAATCTTAAAGAGCTCAGCATTGTGTGTAGGTATGATTTATGCTATAATAAACCCGTCATTCTCATCAATTAGAATTACAAGTTAGATGGATTGTACAATGATATAATGAATTTAAAAAGTGAAGTGAGCTTTTTTATGATGGAATTGGATTATTGGGTGCAGCCTGGGTTGACAGACTGGTCTCAATATCAGCAAAGAATTACAGAAATTCACAAAAAATTGATGAATAAGGAAGATAGTTATACTGGTTGGGTGGACTGGCCTTTACGCATGGAGACGGAATTGCTGCAGGATCTCCTATGCACGGCAGAAGAAATTCGGCAAAAATGCACAGCGTTAGTGGTGATTGGGATTGGGGGCTCTTACCTTGGTGCGAAAGCATGTATTGAATTGCTGCAATCTCCTTTTTACAATGAATATTATGCAGCACAGCAAAAACGTCCCCGTATTTATTTTGCAGGGCATCATCTGAGCACCATTTATTATTATGAGTTGCTGGAGCGCTTGAATAATGAAGAGGTTTGCCTGTGTGTGATTTCTAAGTCGGGTACTACTTTGGAGCCCTCTATTGCCTTTGAGATGCTACGAGGCTATTTGCAGGAACGTTATGGACAGGCAGAAGCGGCGAAGCGCATTTATGCTATTACAGATGCTTCTAAGGGCACTTTGCGGGCTGAGGCAGAGGATAAGGGGTACAAAACTTTTGTTGTGCCTGATGATATCGGCGGCCGTTATTCGGTGTTGACGCCGGTAGGACTTTTGCCTATTGCAGTGGCTGGAATTGACATTGAGGCCATGCTGGAAGGTGCGGCAATGGCCTGCAGAGAATATGATAATGAGGATTTAAGCAGCAATGTGTGTTATCAGTATGGTGCGTTGCGTAATCTGTTGCAGCAGCAGGGAAAGGTCATAGAGATTTTTGAGGTATATGAGGGAAGATTGCGGTACTTCACCGAATGGCTGAAGCAATTGTTTGGAGAGAGTGAGTGCAAAGAGGGCAAAGGTGTTATTCCGATGTCTTTGCAAATGTCTACGGATTTGCATTCTATGGGTCAGTTTTTGCAGGAGGGAAGACAGATTTTCTTTGAGACGACGCTGACCGTGGAACATATCTGCAAGGATGTGTCTTTAGAAAAAAGTCAGTTTGCCGGTGTGGCTAGAACGATGCATGAGTTGAATCTGATTGTGGAGGACAGTGCGCGCAAAGCGCATGGGAAGAATCAAACACCTAATATTCGGTTGACGGTTAGTGAATTGAGCGCACGTTCTTTTGGTTATATGGTGTATTTTTTTGAAAAGGCCTGCGCCGTTAGCTGTTATTTAACGGGTGTCAATCCTTTTGACCAGCCCGGTGTAGAGGATTATAAGCGTAATATCAAAATTGCACTGCAGGGAGAAAAATGCTAAACAATTAGGCAGGGAGGTAAGTTCATGGACGAGCAGAAGATTCCTTCTCGCAGCGAACGACATAAAAAGAAAAAAGGCGGCCTTTTTGTGAAAGGCGTAAAGGATGGGCTTATCTCACAGGATGAAACAGAGAGCTCATACGAAAAAAAGAAAACCTCGAGCGATGCGTGGTATTTTACTGACGTAACTGTAGAAGAGGAAACAGAAGCAGAATGGGAGAACTTCGGCGAAGAAGTTGTAGGTGAAGAAGCAGGGCATAAAGCAGAACCGTCAGCCCATAAAGGAAAAAAGAAAAAGAAATTGAATCCTGCTGTGGGATTTTTGCTGTTGTTTATAATGTTGGTGAGTGGCGCGTGGTGCGGTTATGCAGCTGTGAATGCCTTTTTGTTGCCCTCAGGAGATCAGAATATTGCTGGTATGGATCAGGAAATGTTGGACAACATCAATATTCTGGTATTGGGCTGTGATGAACGGGAAGGAGATTCTGCAGCCCGTGCGGATGTGATTATGGTAGCGACGATACGTCCAGAAGCGAAAGAGGTATCTGTCTTTTCTATTCCGCGGGATACACGAGTGGCAATAAAGGGCCACAATCAAGATAAGATTAATCATGCGATGGCTTATGGCGGAATTCCGTTGATTCTGGACTCGGTAGAAAATTTGTTGAATATAAAAATAGACCACTATGTAAAAGTAAATTTTGATGGCTTTATCAATGTGATTGATGCGCTGGGCGGCGTGAATATTGAAGTGCCTTGCCGTATGTACAAGCCTTTAGAGGCCATTGACCTTTTGCCTGGATATCAAACGTTAAGCGGTTCTGAGGCGTTGGCTTTTGTGCGCTGGCGTGGTGATGGCACTGGAGATTATGGACGCATTGAACGACAGCAGGAGTTTTTGACGGCTGTGACGGGAAAAGTGCGGGAAATGAGCATGAAACAGGCTTTGGGTGTAGCCAGTGCAGTGATGGACAGTATTGAAACGGATATGAGTATCAAACAGATGACTTCTTATGGTGTCAATTTGTTGGGGATCGGCTCAGAGGATATCCATACGTATAGTTTTGTAGGTAGTGAGTTATGGCTGCACGGAGTCAATTATGTAGAACCGGATATGGACGCGATTGCGGAAATTGTGGACAAAATGCAGCACGGAGAACCGGAGCCTGTGGAAACTGCCAATGGAGAAGACGGTGAGATTCCTGCGGAACCGGAGGATTCCATGGTGCAGTGAAAAGAGTAAAAACAACGATTTTTGAAGGAGATGAAACGATGGCAGAACGGTTAAATATTTTAGGTGTAGGGATTGACTGTATTGACAGCGAAGAGGCGTTGACACAAATTGAAAATTTTATTGCTGATGGGAATCCTCATCAGGTTGTCACAGCAAATGCAGAGATTATTTATCAGGCAAATAGAAATGAAAAAATGCGGAATGTTATCAATCAGGCGCAGATGGTGACTGCTGACGGTTCTGGGGTGGTATGGGCCAGTAAGCAGTTAGGACGTCCGTTGCGTCAACGGGTGACGGGAATTGATTTGGTAAACAGTATTTGTGAGCAAAGTGCAAGGAAAGGCTGGAAGCTGTATATTTTAGGCTCTGCTCCCGGTGTGGCGGCGACAGCAGCTGTGAATATTCGCCAAAAATTTCCCGGTTGCAATATTGTGGGAACACATCACGGATATTTTAATGCCAAAGAGGAAAAACAGATTGTAGCAGAGTTGCTGCAACTACAGCCTGATGTGTTGTTTGTGGCGTTGGGTGCGCCAAAGCAGGAATATTGGATTGCTGAGCACATGGCGCAGCTACAGATTCCTGTCTCGATGGGGATTGGCGGCAGTATGGATGTATTGTCTGGCAATGTAAAGCGCGCGCCGCGATGGATGCAAAAAATGAGTCTGGAATGGTTGTATCGGCTCTTGATTCAGCCTACTCGATTTAAGCGTGTACTGGCTTTGCCTAAATTTATGCTGGCGGTGAAAAAACAGGCGAAAAATTAAGCGCGGTTTAAAGGGGAGAAGGCAGCATTGAGATTCGTTTGCCTTTCCAGAACCCTGGTTTGACGGAAAATAAGGCCGTTTGATTTGAAATGCGTGACGTGCTCTGGTATTTCTATTTTTATAGAACTAGAAAGTAGAGAAAAGCAAGTGAGAATTAGTCATTGCAATTGCGGACAAAATTGGGCATAATAAAGATATTATCACAGAAAAGTAATGTACAAATTAAGCAGTTTAAGGAGGGCAAGTTTATGTTAATCGTGACGACAGATATCATACCGGGAAAAGAAATTGCAGAGGTAAAAGGTTTGTGTAAGGGAAGCACAGTGCGCAGCAAAAATGTTGGCAGTGATATTGGGGCTTCGTTAAAAGGTCTGGTTGGCGGAGAATTGAACAGCTATAACGATATGTTGACAGAAGCACGTCAAATTGCTATTGGGCGTATGGTAGAAGATGCCGAAGCGCAAGGCGCAAATGCGATTGTGGCAATGCGTTTGGGTTCTGCTGCGGTGATGTCCGGTGCAGCGGAGATTGTAGCCTATGGAACAGCAGTTGTTGTGAAATAAACGGGTTGGGAGAGGAAAATTATGATGGAATCAATCGAATTTTTGATATCTTTAGCTTTATGCCTGCTGTATATTGCGGTACCGGTGGGTCTGATCGGCGGTGTATGCTATTTCTTCGGTCAGCGGCGGCAGGAGAAAAAGCTGGAAGCAACAAAAGATTACAGTCGGTATTGAGCTGATGACGGATATTCTGGAGCGACCGGACTGGGACAGTTATTTTATGGAGATCACTTTAGTCGTAGCAAAGCGGTCTACTTGCCTGCGCCGTCAGATTGGGGCAATTCTGGTTCGAGATAAGCATATCATTGCTACGGGCTATAATGGTGCGCCGAAACGGTTGGCGCATTGTGCGGAAACCGGGTGTTTGCGGCAGCAGTTGGGTATTCCGTCGGGGGAGCGGCATGAGCTTTGCCGGGCGCTGCATGCGGAACAAAATGCAATTATTCAGGCGGCCAATTTGGGCATCCCCATTGAGGGAAGTACATTGTACTGTACGACGGCGCCTTGTTCGCTGTGCGCGAAAATGCTCATCAATGCCGGCGTTGTGCGCGTGGTGTTTGACGGAGATTATCCTGATGCGCGGGCTATGGATTTCTTCCAGCAGGCTGGTGTAGAGGTGCAGCAGTTATCTTTGAATAAAAATGAACAATAGGATGACAGAGTTATGAAAAAAATAATGTGTGTGTTTGGAACAAGACCGGAAGCTATCAAGATGGCGCCGGTGGTGAAAGCCATTGAACAAAATGAGCATTTGCAAAGTATCGTGACGGTGACAGCACAGCATCGAGAGATGCTGGATCAGGTGCTGCAGTTGTTTGGGATTACGCCTGACTATGATTTGAATTTGATGAAAAAAAATCAAACTCTGACAGATATTACTGCTGGTGTATTGCACGGGCTGGAGGAGATTTTGCAGAAGGAACAGCCTGACTTGGTGCTGGTGCATGGCGATACGACAACAACATTTGCTGCAACTTTGGCGGCATTTTATCAGCAGATTCCCGTCGGACACGTGGAGGCAGGCTTGCGTTCTGGCAATCTGTATTCTCCTTATCCGGAGGAAGCTAATCGAAAGCTGACCGGCGTGATGGCGGCACTTCACTTTTCTCCTACACCAGAGGCGAGAAACAATTTGCTGCGGGAAAGTGCTGATGATGAGAAAATCTTTGTGACAGGAAATACTGTAATTGACGCGTTGCTGACGACTGTACATGCACATTATGAATTTGCTGATGCGGCATTGCAGCAGTTGCTGGACAGCCCGGGAAAAAAGGTTTTGATTACAGCACATCGACGGGAAAATCAAGGTGCTCCAATGATGCACATTTTCCAGGCGGTGCGACGGCTGCATGAGACTCTGCCAGAGGTGCAGTTTATTTTCCCAATTCACAAAAATCCTAAGGTACGGGAATTGGCCGCACAGATTTTGGGTGACTTGGAACGGGTGCATATTATTGAACCGCTGGATTATGAGCCCTTTGCCAACGCTATGTTCAAGGTTGATTTGATTTTGACAGATTCGGGCGGTTTGCAGGAGGAAGCGCCTGCGCTGGGGAAACCGGTGCTGGTGCTGCGGGATACCACAGAGCGTCCTGAGGCGGTTACGGCAGGTACGGTTGAATTGGTGGGCACAGATGAGGAATTGATTTACCAGACAGCGCTGAAGCTATTGACAGATGCAGACGCTTATGGCAAAATGGCCAACGCAGTAAATCCTTATGGTGACGGAAAGGCTTGTGGCCGGATTACGGCGGCTATCGAGTATTATTTTGGCATACGGGATCAGCGTCCAGAAAATTGGGTGTAAAAATATCTTAAAATAAAATTGAAGCTGTTGTGATGGCTCTTTGCGGAGCGCGCAGCAGCTTTTTTGCTGCAAAGGAAATTGCATGAAGGAAGATGATCTTATCTTTTGCACGTAAAATACAGTGGACGATACAGGCTCTCAAATCAGGAGAATTTGACGAATAATTTTATTTGAATTGGGAAAAAATGTGATTGACGAATTGTTGAACAAAATAAAAGGGACGAAAAAATACAACAAATCAATTGCATTATATGGGCTATTGCAGCCGAATTTTGCAGCTTGCGTAAATTTTCTTAAACAGAGGGGCAAGAAAACATAACAAATATTTATTAAGTTTTACGCATATTAGGCAGATTTTTTGTTGTATTGGATACACATTTTTAGTAAAATAAAAAGAGTAAACGATATGGATTGGGGTGAGGGCCGTGTCTGCAAAACGTGGTTATTCCAGAAAAGACTATGTTGGACTGGCTTGGAGCTTTGGTATTACGATGATTATCAGTGTCTTGATTGCATCTTGGTGTGGGAAGTGGTTGGATACGAAATTAGGCACCCCAGGCATATTTTGGTTGTTGGGTACGCTAGGCGGAATTTATTCAGGATTTCATCTGTTTATTGAGCAGGTAGAACAGATGGAACACCCGGTAGATCCTGATGATCGAGCACCTGATAATTGGTAAATAAGGATATAGAATGCAAGGTATAAAAAATATGAAGTAGCAAGAAAGGGCGAAATATGCTAGAATCTGTAGTGTTTCCAGTAATCGTTGGATTTATCTGGGGACTGGCTGTCAATCTATTCAATAACTTTCTGACATGGCGCACACTGGCGAAGCCAGGAAGCATATTGAGCACATTGGTGTTTGTATTGCGGCAGGTACTGAATATATTAGCGATGTTTCTTGTGTATAAAAATGTTGCGATGTTAATTGGCACAGCGATGGGTTTGTTGGCTGTGAAAAATTATATTTTTTTGAAAAACCTGAATACTTTATTCCGTGAACGAAAGGGGTGAAATTGATGTTTCTGACAAGTGTTGCTTATGCCAGTGCTGAGCACGGCGCATCTGCTCCATTGTTTTACATTGGGCCGTTGGAAGTAACCAGTGAGATTACTACTATGTGGGGTGTGATGATTTTTATCACAGTAGTGTGTATCTTGGGAACAAGAAATATGAAGCGTATTCCTTCCGGAATACAAAATGTTCTGGAATATGGTATTGAAATGTATGAAAACTTTTTCTCAGATATTTTGGGAGAAAAAAGAGCCAGACAGTTTATGCCGATTCTGGCCAGCTTCTTCATTTTGATTTTGTGCTCCAACTACTCTGGCCTGTTACCGTTAGCTGGTACAGCTCCAGGCTTGAAACCACCTACAAGTAATGTAAGCACGACCGGTGGTCTCGCCATTGTAGTATTCTTTTTAGTTATTTTTTATGGCTTGAAGACAAAAGGATTAGGTTATTTTAAACACTTTATTGAGCCGGTTCCGATTTTGTTGCCGATTAATATTTTGGAGCAGTTTACCAGACCATTGTCTTTGGCACTTCGTCTTTATGGAAGTATTTACGGGGAAGAAATGGTAGTAGCCAGCCTGGCTGCTTTGGTTCCTCTGGTATTACCGCTGACGATGCAGATCTTGGGTATTTTGTTTGGTGCTATCCAGGCTTTCGTATTTACACTGTTGACTGCCATTTATTTGGAAGAAGCGACAGCTGTTCATCACTAAGCCTTGATATATTAGTTTAATTTTATTCCAAAGAGCATTCTTGCTTTTGGCGACAAATGAGGAATTATACTTTGGAGATTCTCAATAAAGAGTCGGAAGGAGGGGAATTTGATGGAAGCATTATTAGGTATTGCAGCTGCATTAGCTATTGCTATCGCAACAATCGGGCCTGGTATTGGTCAGGGTTTAGCTGCCAGCAAAGCTATGGAAGCTATCGCTCGTCAGCCAGAAGCATCTGGTGATATCCGTACATCTTTAATTCTTGCTTTGGCATTTATGGAAGCATTGACAATTTACGGCTTATTGATTGCCTTCATGATTTTAGGTAAATTCTAAATTCGGAGCTTGTAATCAAGTAATCACTAACAAGGTAATGTAGGGTCTAAGTAGGCGATTGGGACTTGGTCCAATCGCCTACGTTGATATTACCCGTAAATTTATGACCCTGTACGAGAGGAGGGTGTGTACGTGGATATCAATCCATCTACAGCTATTTTTGCGATTATTAACTTTGCCATTTTAGTAGTGCTGTTAAAGGTATTCCTGTATAAACCTGTCTGCAACATGCTGGACAGCCGCAAGCAGGAAGTCGCTAACAATCTGAAATCTGCTGAAGACGCAAAATTGGAAGCACAGAAATTGAAGGATGAGTATGCAGCGCAGATTCAGAATGCAAGAAGCGAAGCGCAGGATATTATCAATCAGGCTACAAAAATCGGCGAACAGACCAAAGCTGATATTGTAAATGAAGCTAGGGAAGAAGCAACCAGATTGGTTGCAAAAGCGCAGGATGAAATTGTGCGCGAAAAAACCGAAGCGTTAAACGAAATCAGAAATGAGATTGCCGACCTGGCAGTGTTGGCTGCATCTAAAGTTGTGGGCAAAACAATTGATGTTGCAGATCATCAGAACATGGTCAATAACTTTGTGAAAGAGGTAGGGGAAGCGAAATGATTAATGCAGCAGTAGCGAAACGTTACGGGCAGGCTCTCTTACAGATTGGTCAGGAAAAAAACTGTATTGACAAATACCAGGAAGATCTAAAACTGGTTGCCGATACACTTGCAGAGAATGCTGGATTAGAAGAAATTCTGATTAGCCAGACGATCAGCAGTGACAGAAAAAAAGCAATCGTGAAGCAAATCTTTGCTGACAAAGTAGATGCGATCATTGTCAATTTCCTCTGTGTAGTAATTGATAAAAACAGAGAGGAATTTATTGCTGATATTTATAATACGTACTGTATTTATGCTGATGAAGTCCGCAACATTGCTTATGCTGATGTCGTTTCTGCGTATCCGTTGACTGCAGAGCAGGAAGCTGCGCTCAGTGCTCAACTGGCCAGTGCATCCGGGAAAAAGGTAAACCTGAATGTCAGTGTTGATGAAAGCTTGTTGGCGGGAATGGTTGTTACATTCGGCGATAAAGTATATGACGGCACAGTTGGTGCGCGTCTTGCAGGCTTGAAAGATAAATTACACAAAGTACAGTTTTAGAAGATTGGGGTGAGGGGCTAAAATGAATATCAGACCAGAGGAAATTAGTTCCATTCTGAAAAATCAAATCGAAAACTATGAAAACAACATAGAAGCTAGCGATGTCGGTACCGTAATCGAAGTAGGGGATGGTATTGCGCAGGTTTATGGCTTGAATGATGCGATGGTAAATGAACTTCTGGAATTCCCAGGCGGCGTACAGGGTATGGCACAGAACCTGGAAGAAGACCATGTTGGTTGCGTTATCTTAGGCCCATATAAACATATTAAAGAAGGCGACCCTGTTAAGAAAACAGGCCGTATCGTAGAAGTTCCTGTAGGGGAAGCCCTGCTGGGACGTGTAGTAAATGCAACCGGTCAGCCGATTGATGGCAAAGGTCCTATCGTGACAGATAAATTCAGACCGGTAGAATCTGTAGCACCTGGCGTAATCACCAGAAAAGGTGTACATCAGCCATTACAGACAGGGATCAAATGTATTGACGCCCTGGTACCTATCGGTAAAGGTCAGCGTGAATTGATCATCGGTGACCGTCAGACCGGGAAAACTGCAGTTGCGCTGGATACCATTATCAACCAGAAGGGTAAAGACGTAATCTGCATTTATGTAGCAGTAGGTCAGAAAGCTTCTACTGTTGCCAACGTTGTAAGTAAATTGGAAGAATACGGTGCAATGGATTACACCATTATCGTAGCTGCTACCGCATCTGAACCGGCTCCAATGCTGTATATCGCTCCATATGCCGGCGCTGCTATTGGTGAAGAATTCATGTTCAACGGAAAAGACGTATTGATTGTATACGATGACCTGTCCAAACAGGCTGTTGCTTACCGTGAACTGTCCTTGCTGTTGAAACGTCCTCCAGGACGTGAAGCATATCCAGGGGACGTATTCTATCTGCATTCCCGTTTGTTGGAACGTGCTGCAAAACTGGAAGATGAACTGGGCGGCGGCTCCATGACTGCACTGCCGATTATCGAAACCCAGGCAGGCGACATCAGTGCGTATATTCCTACCAATGTAATTTCCATTACTGACGGACAGATCTTCCTGGAAGCCGACCTGTTCAACGGCGGTGTACGTCCGGCTATCAACGCCGGGGTATCTGTATCCCGTGTAGGTGGTTCCGCACAGATTAAAGCAATGAAGAAAATTTCCGGTAACCTGCGTCTGGACCTGGCACAGTACAATGAATTGAAAGCATTTACTCAGTTCGGCTCCGATTTGGATGCTGCTACCAAGGCAGCGTTGGACCGCGGCGCGCGCGTTATGGAAATTTTGAAACAGGGTCAGTATGTGCCAATGCCAGTTGAAGACCAGGTAGTGGTAATTTACGCTGTATCCAAAGGCTATACTGATGACATCGCCGTAGAAAAAATCGGCGCGTTTGAAGAAGGCCTGTTAAACTTTATGAAAGCCTCCAGCTATAAAACCAGTGTATTAGACGTGATTGCATCTACAGGGAAACTGGAAGGTGCTACCGATGAAGCGCTGGTAAAAGCAATCACTGAATTCAAAGCTACATTCCAGGCATAAGCCCCGACTGCGGTTTTGATTCTTCGAGAGGGTGGTGAATAAGGTTTGGCTAGTGGTAAGGAAATAAAACGACGGATTCGCAGCGTACAGAACACCGGGAAAATCACAAAGGCAATGAAGCTGGTTTCAGCGTCCAAATTGCGCCGTGCTCAGGGTTCGGTAGTATCTGCCCGTCCGTACAAAGATAAATTGAAAGACGTACTTTCCAGATTGGTGGCTTCTGCCGGTGCTGCCGTGTCAGATCCATTGCTGGAAGTAAGAGAAGTAAAACGAGTTGGTTATGTTGTTTTTGCCTCCAATAAAGGCTTAGCCGGTGGTTATAATGCAAACATCATGAAGGAAGCGCTTGCAAGAGTGCAGGAAGCCGAAGCAAACGGCTATGAAGTTGGCATCGTAGCAGTTGGCAAAAAGGCCAGAGATTTCTTCCAAAAGCGTGATTACACAATTGACGAGGAATTCCTGACTGTGAATGATATCCCATCTGCTGTGGATGCAGATGCCATCACAAAAATGATTAAAACCGCTTATGTGACTGGGAAATATGATGAGGTTCACATTGTATATGCGGAATTCCGCAGCGCCATGTCGCAGATTCCGAGAACTGTGAAGGTGCTCCCGGTTGAAACACCGGAAAGTGAATCCGCAGATGGCTTGGATTACATTTTTGAACCATCTCCGGAAGTTGTGTTAAGTCAAATTTTGCCTTTATATTTAGCAAACCAGGTATTCAGTGCATTAACAGAAGCAAAAGCAGGGGAGCATGGCGCTCGTATGACTGCAATGTCCGCTGCCAGCGACAATGCCACTGCTCTGGTTGGTCGGTTGGATCTGGAATACAACCGTGCCCGTCAGGCTGCTATCACAAATGAAATTACTGAAATTGTGGGCGGTGCAAACGCACTGAATTAAGATAAAGGTGATTATGGGAAAAAGGAGGTTTACCAATCTTGAATAAGGGTAAAATTATTAGAATCGTTGGTCCAGTCGTTGACGTTGAGTTTACAGCTGATAATCTGCCTGCTATTTACAACGCTGTTGTAATTCGCACAGAAGACCAGGATAATAAAGATTTTAAAGTAAATTTGACATTGGAAGTTGAACAGCATCTGGGTAACAATACTGTAAGATGCGTTGCAATGTCTTCTACAGACGGGCTGGTTCGTGGCATGGTTGCTGTTGACACAGGCTCTGCCATTACTGTACCGGTAGGAGATGCTACATTAGGCCGTTTGTTAAATGTAGTTGGTGATACCATTGACAACAATGGTGAAATCAAAGATGCGGAACGTTGGGGCATTCACAGAGAGGCTCCTACATTCTCTGAACAGAACTCCGCAAAAGAAATCCTGGAAACAGGTATCAAAGTTATTGATTTGATTTGTCCATATGTAAAAGGTGGTAAAATTGGTTTGTTCGGTGGTGCCGGCGTAGGCAAAACCGTATTGATTCAGGAATTGATTCGTAACATCGCGTACGAACACGGTGGCTACTCTGTATTTGCCGGTGTAGGGGAACGTACCCGTGAAGGGAAAGACCTGCTGGTAGAAATGACAGAATCCGGCGTTATCAACAAAACAGCCATGGTATTCGGTCAGATGAATGAACCGCCTGGAGCACGTATGCGTATCGCGCTGACCGGTTTGACCATTGCTGAATATTTCCGTGATGTACAGGGACAGGATGTGCTGTTGTTTATCGACAACATCTTCCGTTTCACCCAGGCTGGTTCTGAAGTATCCGCGCTGTTAGGCCGTATGCCTTCTGCCGTAGGGTATCAGCCAACTCTGGCAACAGAAATGGGCGCCATGCAGGAACGTATTACATCGACCAACAAAGGCTCTATCACATCCGTACAGGCTGTATATGTGCCTGCCGATGACTTGACTGACCCGGCTCCTGCTACCACATTTGCGCACTTGGATGCCAAAACTGTATTGAACCGTGACATTTCTGCAAAAGGTATTTACCCGGCAGTAGACCCGTTGGATTCCACTTCTCGTATTCTGGACCCACAGGTTGTTGGGGAAGAACACTATGAAGTAGCCCGTGGCGTACAGCAGATTCTGCAGCAGTACAAAGAACTGCAGGATATCATCTCCATTTTGGGTATGGATGAATTGACTGACGAACAGAAATTGACCGTTGCCCGCGCACGTAAAATTGAGCGTTTCCTGTCTCAGTCCTTCTTCGTTGCAGAACAGTTCACAGGCAACCCAGGTCAGTATATTCCGCTGAAAGAAACCATCCGCGGATTTAAAGAAATTTTGGATGGCAAACATGACGATCTGCCAGAAGGTGCATTCCTGATGGTAGGTACCATTGAAGATGCAGTAGAAAAAGCTAAGAAAATGATGGCGTAAGGGGGATTAGCAAATGGCTGATAAGACCCTGAAACTGGAAGTCATTACACCGGAACGGGTTGCTTTGCAGGATGAAAGCACTTCTGTAATCGTACCCGGCGTAGACGGCGAACTTGGTATCTGGCCAAATCACGCGCCGCTCTTGGCTGGCTTGAAACCAGGCGTGATTAGCTATAAGACAGCGTCCGGCACAGAAAAACTGGTTGTATCCGGCGGTTTCGTAGAAGTTGCCAACAATACAATCAGCGTAATTGCTCCGGCTGCTGAAAAAAGTACGGAAATTGATTTCACCCGTGCTGAAGAAGCAAAAAAACGCGCCCTGGAACGTATCGCAAAAAAAGAAGGTATTGATATGGCAAGAGCGCAGGCTGCGCTGGCCAGAGCAAATGCCCGTTTAAGTGTACGTTAGTATGAATACAAAAAGAGTTGTTTCCTTTTGGGAGCAACTCTTTTTTGCTGCGCGTTTTTCGACCGCTAAAATAAAAACAGCCACCATAAAAATCTCCTGTATAAAAACACCACACGCTCGGTCATACTGGAAGTAGCATGAATTGTATGAATTTATTTCAGGAAGGACAGAGAGAACATGAGACAAAATATGATGATGGCTACCACCTTAAGTTTGTTGTTTAGCCTTTTAGTGCCCCAACCAGTGAGCGGAGAACACGCTACAGGAAATCTGGATAGACTGCACTGGCTGTGCAGTGATTATCAGCTGCCGGTGAAAGGGTATGTCGTCGAAGGCTGGTTTTCCCTGCCCGTCTATCCGGGAATGCAAAATAAAATCATGAAACAGCTGCAAATTCCAGAAGGGCAGCAAACAGGCCATCTGCGGGACGGAAGTATGGTAAACACCAGCTTCACACGGCGGGAGCAGACATATTATGTAGAATTGCAGCTGATTACAGAGAAATTTCAAACAGCAGCCCGTTATTATACCTTATGGCAGAGCTTCACAGAGCGGTACCATGTGAATAAGCCCATCGGCGTCACCGTGATTGCCCAATTGCCGGAGGTGCTGGACGATAAAACAATGCAGGAGCTGGGCGGAGAACTACAGGGCAGCCTGCAGCCCAGACAAAGTCAGATACACGCAGAAGCAGGGCAAGTGCAAATGTACGGCGATTCGCCTCAGTTAGAAGACGGGTTGCGCGTTGGCGGAGAACAGGTAAACTACAATATCGCCTTTGTGCAGCAGGAAAAGACAACAGCAATTTATCTGGGCGCACCGGTGATTTATCAGCAATATTGAATACAGCGGGAATGTGCAGATTATCAATTTTTTGTTTGACCAATGGGGGAAAATGCGGTATTATAAAAAGGCAGTGTGTTCAAAAAAGAGAGCAGTCAAAATCTGTTACGAACATTACAGAAATTTTTGCATATACTTACATAGAGAAGCAAAGCGGAACGTATCAAACTGTATAAATCAATCTTTTTCGGAATAATATATGAAGAACAGAATGACTCCTAGAGGGAGGGAATGGGAACTTGGATAAACTTATCGTAACAGGCAAAAAAGCAATCCATGGAGAAGTCACCATCAGTGGAGCGAAAAATGCCGTATTGCCAATTATCGTTGGAGCCTTGTTGGCGGAAGATATTACAGTGCTGCACGATGTGCCGAAGCTGTCCGATGTAGCGACTATAAAAGAAGTATTGGAGATTTTAGGTGCGAAGATTACCTTTGAAAATCACACCATGACCATCGACAGCCGCGACCTCAATAATTGGGACGCTCCCTACAATTATGTACAGAAAATGCGGGCCAGCGTATTGATTATGGGACCACTGTTGGCTCGTCTGGGCAAGGCGAAAATTTCTATGCCTGGCGGCTGCGCTATCGGCACCCGGCCTATTGATTTGCATTTGAAAGGCTTAGAAGCATTGGGTGCGGACATCCAAATCAACCATGGCGATATGAACGCTGTAGTGCCGGGCGGCAAACTGAAAGGCAACCGCATCTATTTGGATTTTCCCAGCGTAGGCGCGACAGAGCACATTATGATGGCAGCCACAACGGCGGAGGGTACCACCGTGATTGAAAACGCAGCAGAAGAACCGGAAATTGTAGATCTGGCCAACTTTCTCAATAGCATGGGCGCTAACGTGCGCGGAGCCGGCACCAATGTCATAAAAATCGAAGGCGTAGAAAAATTGCACGGCACTACCTACACCATTATTCCCGACCGCATTGAAGCAGGGAGTTATATGATTGCCGCCGCTATCACCGGCGGGGATTTGCTGGTGAAAAATGTGATTATAGACCATATCAAGCCCTTGATTGCCAAAATGATTGAGTGCGGTGTAGAAATCATAGAAGAAGGCAGCAATTTGCGTGTGCGGAGCAATGGGCGTCTGAAGGCGGTAGATATCAAGACCATGCCCTATCCCGGATTTCCCACAGACATGCAGGCGCAATTCATGGCCCTGATGACAGTGGCGGAGGGCACTAGCGTGTTCACCGAAACCGTATTTGAAAATCGCTTTATGCATGCCGACGAATTGCGGCGCATGGGCGCCAATATCAAAATAGATGGACGCAACGCCATTGTAGAGGGCGTATCCCGTTTGACCGGCTGCAAAGTAAAGGCTACCGATTTGCGGGCCGGTGCGGCGTTGATTATCGCGGCGCTGGCTGCCGAAGGGCAGACCGAAATCACCGAATTGCAGTATATAGACCGAGGCTATGAAGATTTGATAGAAAAATTTCAAACTATCGGCGCCGATATTGTGCGCATTTCTGATGGAACAACAGAGATATAAAGTAATAAACTGTACCAAAAACTGTGCGGAGTGAGTAGACACAAAAACAGATAGAAAGCTCGAGAAGCGTGGACGAAACTGTTCACGCTTTTTCTATGGGCGGGGATATCGCAGATAAAATAAAAGTGAAAATATAGAATGTATAAGAAATATTTTTGGTAAAAACTGAAATTTTTCAAAATCTCAGCAGAAAAAAGGGCAAAATGTAACAAAAGTGTAACCACCACATGATATAATATAACCATAGCAAAGATAAAATGTGTAAACGAGTTATCTTTGCGAAAGAAAATGAGCGCCGTAAGCGTCCTAAAAGGTATAACTTGTTAGACTACATAAATTTCAAAGAAA
>OFGD01000318.1_pt1 | contig 37430 bp, 25 predicted proteins | sample 1521671 | NCBI WGS metagenome assembly OFGD01 (sample SAMEA3504114, study PRJEB24116) | mouse gut metagenome | biome: mouse gut; feature: mouse-associated habitat; material: faeces | place: Denmark | collected 2011 | reverse complement strand
AAAGATTCATGAAGGCTTTCATTTTGGAAACTTCGCTCAAAAAAATGAGCGAAGTTTGAGCGGAGTTTTGAGCGAAGTTTGAGCAAAAAAAGATGATAATAAAGTAAGGGCAATTGTTAACTTTATGGAAGAACATGGGGGAATTACTCCGAAAGAAGCCGAAGCGGTTACAGGAAAGTCTGCGGCAACAGTGCGAAGGTATTTTAAAATACTTGCAGATACAAGACATATAGTGGCTGAGGGGAATACCAATAATATAGTTTATCGTAGCTCTATGAATTTACCAGAAGATGATTAAAATTATAAGAATCGAATTGCCCAAATGGTGATTAGGTATTTCATAAATGCGTTATAATGCGTTATAAATGCGTTTTTTTTGAGTGGAGATGCATTTAAAAACGCATTGAAAACAAAACAGACGCAATTCGCTCCGTGATAACCCCATGATAACAAAAATTTAAATAACGTTATATATAAGGTGTATATCAAAGAAAAAACTACCGAAAAAGCCCTATAAATCGAATAAAACCACATCGATTTCCCATACAGAAAACCGTGAGGGTGGATGTACAGCAGGTTTCGGACATGTGGCTACAATACCTTATCAACAGGACTACGGTGAGGTGTTGATGTTTGCAAGACCGACAAGTGAAATATGCACAGTTCTACCCAGATACTCGCTATGATTTTCTTTAAAAAATAAGTGCATTTTAAATGAAATTATGCTATACTAAACCTGCGTATAGTGGTATATCATAATTCTCTATGGTATCTGTTTGAGATGCTCCGGTATTGGCGTGCCGGGGCATTTTCATATGCTCGCCGGATTTTGCTCATATTCCGATGGAATGCATAAATTGCGTCAAAATGTAGATATTAAGAAAAACAGAAAAACAGATAGTTTAGAAACGACGGTGATAGAATGCAGCAAAACGACGCGCAGTATGAGAAAATGATTCAAACGCCGATTCCCAGGCTGGTGAGTTCTCTGGCGGTTCCGACGATGGTTAGTATGCTGATTACTTCCATATATAATGTCGCCGACACCTACTTTGTTTCAAAGCTGGGAACACAGGCTTCCGGGGCGGTGGGCATTGTGTTTTCCCTGATGGCGGTGATTCAGGCGATTGGGTTTACCGTGGGAATGGGGGCGGGGAGTACGATATCCCGGCTGCTTGGGAAAAAAGAAGATGAAAAAGCGCAGCAGACAGCAAACGCCGCACTGCTTTCTTCTATTATATTGGGTGTGGGATTGGGGGTTCTCGGAATATTGTTTCTTGAGAAATTAATGATTTGGATGGGAGCGACAGAGACGATACTGCCGTTTGCCGTGGATTATGCACGGTATATCCTCTATGCTTCGCCGATAATGATCGTTTCCTTTGTTTTAAGTAATTTACTGCGCGCAGAGGGAAAAACGAAGCTTTCCATGGTGGGGATTCTCTGCGGAAGCGTGTTGAATATTGCTTTAGACCCTCTGTTTATTTTTGTGTTTCGCTGGGGGATGCAGGGAGCGGCAGCTGCGACGGCAATCAGTCAGTGTATCGGCTGTGCTGTTTTAATCTTATTTTTTTGGCGGAAAAAGACGATTATTCGGTTTTCTTTCCGATATTTATCAAAGGAACTTTCCATATATAAAACGTTTTTTGGGAACGGGATGCCTTCTTTATTCCGGCAGGGGCTTGCAAGCGCTGCGTCAGTCACGTTAAACCATGCCGCGGCATATTATGGGGATGCGGCGGTGGCGGCAATGTCAATTGTAGGAAAGATATTTATGATGGTATATTGTGTGCTGATCGGATTCGGACAGGGGTATCAGCCGGTGGTCGGATATAATTACGGAGCCGGAGAGTATGCGCGTGTACGTGCGGCATATCGTTTTTTGATGACGGCGGGTACGATCGGGATGTCTGTCATCGGGGCGGGACTGTTTTGCTTTGCAAATATTTTGATGCGCCAGTTTGTTTCGGATGACGGGGAAGTGATTGAGATCGGGACGCATGCGCTGAGGATGCAGAGTGCGGTAATGCCGTTTCTGCCTTTGGGGATCGCCTGTAATATGACGTTCCAGGCAGTCGGAAAATCCGTAAAAGCAGCTTTTTTGGCTTCCTGCCGACAGGGAGTGTTCTTTCTTCCCCTGATTTTTGTTTTGCCCCGGTTTTTGGGGATTACTGCCATTGAAGCATCGCAGCCTGCCGCGGACCTGGCGACTTTTCTGGTTTGTATACCGATTATGCATGGGTTTATGCGGAGACTGTGTAAAACAAAAACAGGCGATTGATGATTTTTTTGTTTTTCTTTCTTTGGGATTGTGCTACAATAGTAGAAAAGGTAAAAATTTTGAATAAGAATGCTAATATTTTATGTCGGATGATACGATATAATAGATAAGACTATATATAGATATTCGATATAGGAAAACTGGCAGATTTTCAATAGTATATCCAATATTAGTTAATTCTATAGATAGAAGGAAGAGGAGCGATGAATATGTACAGGGATGTGGCAAAACGGATTCTGGCGGTTGGTCTTGCGTTCTGCATGGTCGGCAGTACGCCGGACTTTACTTTACTGGCAAAAGGAGCTGCAGATCAAGCGGTGAATACGGAGGCGGAAAGCGTAACGCCCGCCGGGGGTTTGGAAGAATATGACAGTGAACAGCCTGCAGATGCCGGCGCTGAAACAGGGACGGAAGGTACGCCGTCTTTTTATGCAGCCGAAGTGCCTTATGCAGACGGGAAGATTTCTTTGCCGACATCTCCTGATATCACCAAGCCGGAAAGTCTCCCCAACCAGATTAAGACGCATATTACCGACGGATTTGTCAATAAGGAGATCCTGGGTCTTACGATTTCATATCAGGGTACGGCGCTTACACAGATTTTGGATGAAGCGTCCGGTGCAGACGGATATAAGGTGAGCGCGACGGTGAACAGCGCGGGGACTTCTGCGAATCTTGTGATTACCGGTTCCGGAATTTATGAAGGAACCATTCGATACAATAATGTAGGATTAGGCGCCGACATTGAAGAATGCAGCGTAACCTTAAGTTATGAATCCTATTCGACCGAAAGTTATTCTTATGAAGGCCGTGAGATCCGTCCGTCCGTAACGGTAATGACACCTGGAGGTTCTTCGGTTGGCAGTGCCAATTATGACCTGGAATATGAGAATAATGTCAATGTAGGCAGGGCAGCCGTGATTCTGCGGGGAAAAGGCGGCTATGCAGGCACAAAGAACGTTTCTTTTGAGATTGTTCCAACCGGTATTCGATATCTGTTTGATATGGACTGCGGTGATGCGGTATATAATAAAGCCAAAGCCTCGGCAGGCGGTATGGAGCCATCGACGCTGACGGTGCGGAATAAGAAAACGAATGAAGCGGCAAACGAAAACGATTATACCTACACCTGTTCCAATAATACGGCGCTGACGACGGATATGCAGAGAGCGGAGCTTGTCATCAGCGGAGACGGAAACTGTAACGGGAGTTTTACGCTGGAATATGACATCGTAAAGGCGAGCTTTGACGAATCGGCGAATGCTTCGTATGCAGAGGATGATAAGATTATCGTCGAACCGGAATACACGCAGGTGACCTATACGGGTGAGGCGTTTGAACCTGCCGTAACCATTTATCAGAAAGATGAGGCGACGGGAACGCTAAGTGAAAGTTCCGATTATACGGTAGAGTATAGGAACAACACAAATGTAGGAACGGCACAGATCATTATTACAGGAAAAGGCAATTATGAGGGAAGCCGTACGGTTCCGTTTACGATCGGAGCGTACAATCTGGCAGATGTAGATCCGTCGCAGATCGCGGTTAATCCCGACGGCTATGAGTATCAGGGAAGAGCGGTTATTCCGGAAGAGCTGGGGCTTGACCTCAGCAACCTGACGGCAGACAGCGGCGACGTTCTTGTCAAAGGGAGAGATTATGAGGTCTCCTATGCAAAAAATACAAGCGTAGGCAACGGTATGATCCGGATCCGTGGTATCAATAACTGTACGGGTGAACTGGATGTTTCTTTTGTGATCTGGAAGAATATGGGAAGTTCGGATATACGTGTGGATGCCGTTGCGGATCAGCCGTATACGGGCAGTGTGATTCATCCGGAACCGGTTGTACGGGATAAAAACAGTGTTATGGTGAAAGAGAAGCACTATACGCTTGCTTATCCGGACGGAGATTATACGGGGATCGGTACACGCCGCACGATTACGGTACGGGGCGACGGTACCTACTACAGAGGAGAAACGACCGCAAACTTTAATATCACGCCGCGTGATATGAGTAATATGAAGCTTTCATTTAAAGAGCAGGCTGCAAATAATACCTTTACGTTTAACGGTTCCAAGATTCAAAAAGATATTACAATCACGGATCAAAGCGGCAGCGTGGAATTGCCGAAGGGTGATTTCGATATTGTTTATTCCGACCGAAACGGCAATCCGTCCGATTGCCGGAATGCGGGGGCGTATGAAGTGCGGATCAGCCCGAAGTCCGATAAGCTTGATTTTTATAACGGGGAATACTTAAGCCTGCCGTTTACGATCGAACAGAAAGAACTGGTCAGGGATGATCAGGAGTATGCGGTGAAGCTTTTGAAAAACGGTGTGGAAATAACGGAGATCGCATATACCGGTTCGGAGATCGAATTGACGGTGAATGTTTTGGATAAGCACAGGAACGCTGCAAACGGAGAATATTCAGATACGCATACGGCAGGGTTTCCGATTGCTTCATCGGATTATGACGTGAGCTATTCCAACCATAAAAATGCCGGCAGGGCGACGGTGACGATTACAGGTAAAGGAAATTATACCGGTACGGTTACGAAAGATTTCAGGATTATCAAAAAGAAACTTTCCGAAGCGTCCATAACGATGGCGATTGATCCGGATGTGTACGTCTACACGGGGCATCCGATTATTCCGAATATTACAACGCTTGAGATTGACGGCAGAGAGCTGGATCCGGACGAGATTGCGGACGAATTTGTAATAACCTCTAATGCCGTTAACGTAGGAGATACCGGGACGTTTACTTTAACCGGAACAAAAAACTATGAAGGAAGCGTAGGTTCGGGATCGGTTCAATTTACGATCGAACGGCAGGATATCGGTTCGTCCGACGTTCAGGTGACGCCGATTGGGAATTATCCGTTTGAAGAAGGAAAAGCGGCAGAACCCGTTCCGGAAATTCTTTATAACGGAACCAAACTGGAACTTGGCGTAGATTTTACGGTAACCTATAAAAATAATACCGAGAAAGATAACGGCGTAACGGATCCGGCGAAATTTCCGACGGTTGAAATTACGGGAACCGGAAACTTTAAGGGAAGCCGTACGGTAACGTTCCATATTCGTGACAGTATTGGAAAAGCAGAGATCAGCGGATTGGATGATCTTGTTTATACATATACATCCAGAGAGTGCAGACCGCGCCCGAACAGAGTGACGCTCGAGGGAGCCGAGCTGGTAGAAGGCGTAGATTATGAAGTGACTTATAAGAACAATATCAACGCTGCGGAACTTGATGCAGAAAATCCGCCGACGGTTATTGTTTCCGGTATCAATGAATACGGCGGAGTAAGTGAAAAGACGTTTACGATCACTCAGGTAGAGATGTCGCTGGCTTCCTACGGACAGCTGAAAGCGCCGCTGTCTTACCGCGTAGGCAACAGCCCGATGTTTACCGGTGATCCGGTAATGCCGACGATGAAAATAGAATACCGTGCGACAGATCCGAATTCCGGAGAATCGTTTATCTATACGCTGGAAGAGGATGTCGATTATGTGATCACGACGGCTGCGTCTGACGCCAATATTAATGTAGGCGGAGACAAAGTTCTTCAGGTAAGGCCTATGGGGAACTTCAAAGGTCCCGGAACCGGTCCTTTGAACATGGCATATTATACGATCAAACCAAAGCCGGTTTCTTCCGCAGAAATTTTGATCCCCGACATAGAACTTGGCGATGTCGTTGATCTTCCGGCGCAGCCTAAAATTACGATTACGGATACGAAGCGGAAGGGCGCGGGCGAGAATGAAGGCGCGTATATCGAAGCGGACGGAACGTATGTATTAAAAGAAGGCGTGGATTATACTCTTCGGTACACCAACAATAAAGTTCCAGGCAAAGCGTCGGTTGTCATAACCGGTATGGGCAATTACAGCGGTTCCGTGACAAAGTCATTTACGATACCTGGTAATCTTTCCAATGCAACGATTACGTTTTTAAACTCAACCGTAAACATGCCGAATTCCGGAGAATACTGGTATACCGGAAGCCAGATCGATCCGCAGATTAAAGTAGAGACTACGACGGATAACGGAGATTCGAAAACGCTGGCAAGAGGAACCGATTATCAGCTGGAAGTGATCGGGGACAATATCAACAAAGGCAATCCTACGCTTCGGCTGACAGGATTGGGCGCATACGCAGGATCCACACGAGAGATCGGATTTGCGATTAAACCGGTGGATTTGTCAGATGCTTCCGTTAAGATCAATATGGCGGCAAGCGTAGATTTCCTCGGCGACGGTGAAAATGTATGGCCGGGCGATGAAAAGAATAAAAACCTGCTTACGATTATGCTTGGAAGATATCAGCTGAAGCAGGAAACAGATTACATATGCGTACCGGAAGAGTTCTGCTGGCAGCCTTCCATGGCAATCGGAAGAAGGTATAAGCTTCAGATCGTAGCGGGAACAAGCGGGAATTTTGTCGGCCAGGCAGAAAAAGAGTATACCATCGGAAATAATTTTGATGTAGAGATTACTTTTGCAGGCGGAAACAGCGGTCCGTTTGTCTATACAGGAAGAGAAATTACACCGGAACTTGTGGTGAAAGATAAGAAAAAGAATTATACGTTAAAGAAAAAAAGCAGTGAAACGGATTTTGCGGCAGATTATGATGTGACGTATTCAGACAATATCAATGCCGGAACCGTTACGGTGATGGTGTTCGGTCTGGGCGGACAGGACGGTTACAGTACACAGTACTGCGGAAGCAAAACGATTACGTTCCAGATTCAGGGAAAACCGTTGAACTCTCCAGAGATTGAAGTTGCGTCTCTGGCGTCTGAAAAATATGTCTATACGACAAAAGAAATCTGTCCGGAACCTGCCGTAACCTGGAAAGGATATGAAGAAGACGGCCAGGATCTCGTACTGGAAGCGGGAGCAGATTTTAAATATGTATACGGTTCCAATATCAATGCCGGAACCGGAACGGTAAAAATCGTGCCTGCCAACGGAAATAACAATTTTACCGGCAGCAGTGCGGAATATCCGTTTACGATTGAGCCGAAGAACCTCGAAGACGACGACGTGACATTGGAAGGAATTCCGGATCAGATTTATACCGGAGATTTGATTACACCGAATCTAAACATTCACTGGGGAGACGATCCGGAGCATCCGATTACGGTGACGCAGAACGATTACAAGCTGACCTACGGGGAAGAAGGCAATCAAAATGTCGGAACCGTAGAAATGACGATCGAAGGACATACGAACTATACAGGAACGATCCATACACAGTTTCGAATCGTCAAGGTAAAGCTTTCCGATATTATTCCGGACTATGTGAAAACACAGCAGTGGACCGGAAAACAGATTACGCCGCCTGTGGCGATGACGTATCTGAATACGGACGGCGGAACCGTTATCATGAATTCGCCGGAGCAGTGGGGATATACCATCACTTACGGGGCGAATCAGGTGCTTGGAACGACAAGCGGTACGATTACGATTACGGCGGATCCTACCGGTAACTGTGAGGGGGATCCGGTCACATGGCGTTTTGCCATAATTAAACGACATATTTCGGATGAACTGGTAGTAATGACCGGAATCGAACCGTCGTATGAACTGGATGAGATTACGCAGGTCTGCCGGCCGAAACCGGAACTGAATTTTACGCCGGATGCGACGACGCGCTATACGCTGCGGGAAGGTTATGATTATACACTGGAATATGCAAACGAAACCGCAGTCGGAACGGCGACGCTTACCGTAAAGGGAATCGGCAATTTTGATGAAGAAAGAAGTCAGGACTATCAGATTACAAACGATCTGATCAAATATATCGAAGAAGCAAAAGTGGATGCGGCACGGATCGAGTATGACGGCAAAGAGCATCATCCGCCGGTTAATATCCGGTTCAGCTTAAACACGATCACGGAAGACGATTACGAACTTGTCTATGACGAGGATTGTACGAGCGCCGGAGAGCATATCGTGAAGATTGTGGGCGTAGGCGAGTACAGCGGCGAATTGGAATTGCCGTTTACGATTCATCGACGGGATATCGGACATATCGAATTTACGATCGAACCGCAGGCATATACCGGAAGTCCGATCGATCCGGTGATCATAGGTATTGACAGCGAGATCAGCGAAGAAGTGCTGGGCGGCGATATTTATGAAACAATTGCAATTCGCAATAATACGGATATCGGGAAGGCGTCCGTGACGTTTCGGGCGGTTGAAACTTCAAATTATATTGGTGAGAGAGAAGTCGAATTTGATATTGTTGCGGCAGATCTGGAAGCCGGATATATTGATTGTTCGGTTATTGAATCGCCGCAGGCATATACCGGAAGCGAGATCTGTCCGGAAGTGGTTCTAACGGATACCAGAAGAAACAGTGACGGAACGGCGCTGGCTGCAAGAGAAGGCGAATTATATACGCTGCAGAAAGATGTGGATTACGAGATTACGTATACCAATAATATCTATCCGAAATTAGAGTCGGATCTGCTGCCTGCAGTGGTGACGATTACGGGTATCGGAAATTATGCGGGAACCCGCACACAGATGTTTGATATACAGGCAGATCTTGCGCTTGCCGATATTGAAGAAATTCCGGGGCAGCCCTATACGGGGGAACCGGTTACACCGGAGCCGGTGGTCCGTCTGGGAGAAAGGCTTTTGGTCAAAGATTTTGATTATACGGTAAGTTATGCCAATAATATAGAACGCGGAACGGCAACCGTTACGGTTACCGCAAAAGAAGGCACGCTTTATACCGGAAGCCAGACGGTTTCGTTCTCGATCAGCAGAGATCTTGCCGGGGCGGAAATTCGTCTGATCGATCGGGCATTTACTTACACCGGCAGTGAAATCAGGCCCACGGCAGTCGTTGAATTTGAAGGCAGCGTTTTAGAGGCGGGATTGGATTATGAGCTGGAATATGAAAACAATATCGACGTAGGTACTGCCGCTGTTCTCATTCGCGGAATTAACGGATATGACGGTCTCGGCAGAACGGAATTTGAGATTGTGAAGCGGAGCATTACACGCTGTAAATTTGAAAATGTAGTCGATAAAACATATGCCGGTACGCCGACGAGCCAGAATCTCGTTGTGAAAGACGGGAACAGAAAGCTGACGTTAAATAAAGATTATACGGTCGCTTATGCAAATCATGCAAATCCGGGCGCTGCGACGCTTGAGATTTCCGGAATCGGCAATTACGGTGGCATCAAGACGATTCTCTATAAGATCAAAGTGGCCGATATGACAGCCGTAAAGGCGAAGGGAAACGGAGATTATGTGCAGTTAAACTGGACGGAAGTTTCCGGGGCGGACGGTTACGCGGTGTATGATGCAAATGACCGCCTGATCGGAAAGACGACGGCGCTTACGTACCGGCAGAAGGATCTGGATGCGGTGACGACGTATCAGTATAAAGTCCGTGCGTATATTATGGTTGGTTCGGTTACGCATTACGGAGGATTTTCAAACACCGTAAAAGCGACGACTTCCGTTGCAAAACCAAAAGTTACGGTAAAAGCGGGAAAGAGCCGTGCAAAAGTATCCTGGAAGAGAATCCGGGGAGTGAGCGGATATGAAATCTACAGGAGCGAAAAGAAAAAAAGCGGTTATAAGAAAATAAGAACGGCGGCAAAAGCTTCTATTACAAGCTATACCAATAAACGCCTGACGAGTAAGAAGAAGTATTATTATAAAATCCGGGCATATAAAAAGGTCAACGGAAAGAAAGTATACGGGAAATATTCTGCTCCGAAATCAGTAAAGGCGAAATAAGGGATGATCTCATGGAGGAAATATACAGACTGGGGAAGCATGAATTTGCCACCCGGGAAGAATGGGAAGCTGCGAAGAGAGATTTAGACAAAATTGAAAAAATCGTGGGACATTTGGATATTGACGATCCTGAAATTGCAGAAGATCTTTACCATCTGGTCCGCGAAGGAAAGCTTACATTTGAAAGTAAACTGGGAACTATTTTCTTCTGTGATATGTCGGACCGGGTTGCCCAGAACTTTGAACACAAATTGAAAAGAAACCGCGTCCTTCGACAGAAAAAACTTCAAAAAGACGAAGAACTGCAGAAAGAGCGGCAGATCAGACAAAAAGAAACGCAGCAATCCCAGATGTTTAAGATTCTTGGGATTGCCTGCGTGGCATTATCGCTTTTGTGTATTTTGTTTTACGGCTTTTCCGTATACCGGGAACGCAGGGCGGTAAAAAAGTTGGAGGAGGTGCAGCAGCAGAAAAATATCACGCAGGCGCTTGACTCGTATGCGGATCGGATCCGCAGCGAGTCTTCAAAAGAGCAGACACCTGCAGCAGAAGCGCCGCAGGAAGGGCAGGAGACGGTAAAGGCGCCGGAAATTCTGCCGGAATATGTGACGATGCATAACAAATATCCGGATTTGGCAGGATGGATTTATGTGGAAGGCACGCAGATCGATCTTCCGGTTATGCAGACGTCGGATAATGCATATTATCTGGATAAAAATATCGACAAGGCAGAAGACGTGAACGGAACGCTCTTTTTGGACTATCGGGCCGATGTGAAGAAGCCCAGTACAAATCTGATTATATACGGGCACAATATGAAGAGCGGCGCCATGTTCGGCGGTTTGAAACAGTATTTGGAAGAGAGCTATCTGTCCGAACATGATAAGATACAATTTGACAGTATTTATGAAAAACAGATGTATCAGATTATTGCCGTGTGCCTCTCAGACGTGGGGGACGAAGGGTCCTACCGGTATTATAATTTTATTGAGGCAGAAAGCAGTGAGGATTTCCAGAGATTCTTGGAGAATATCCGAACTTGCGCTGTTTACGATAGAACACAGGATGTGACGGAAAGCGACAGCCTATTGACGCTTTCTACCTGCAACAGCTACGTGGAAGACGGAAGGCTTTTTGTCGTAGCAAAAAAAATACAATAGCATGGAAGCTATGGAGTCAGGAGTGAGAAGTATGAAAAAAAATCTAGCAGTACGGGCAGGAGCGATTGCCGTGGTACTAATGGTGGCTTTCTTTTCCATTTTACCGGAATTTGTAAATGCGGAAGGGGACGATCCGAAACCACTGGCGGAATCCGAATTGGCAGCGGAAACGTCGAAAGATGATATCACGGACGGGCTGCTGGCAATTGATGCAGCCGACGGGGAAGAGCCGGGCGAGAATGCGGGAGAAAGTGATTTGCCGGATTTGGAAATACCGGATGAAACGACGCCGGATGTAGATGTACCGGATACGGAGATTGAAAACACGGAAACGCCGGATACAGAAACACCGGATACGGAAACGCCGGATACGGAGGAGCCTTCCGAAGATTCGTCTGAGAAAGAAGATCCCAAGGGCGACGGATCCGAAAAACCGGAAGAGCCGGGTACAGAAAATCCGGGTACGCAGACGCCTCCGGAACAAAATCCGGAAGACAGCGCTGCGGATTCTCAGCCGGTAGATAACAGTCAGCCGCCTGCAGGTTCGGCGTCGGGCGTCATGGACACGGTAGAAGATTATCTGGCACTTTTAGATGAATCACAGATTTCACCGGAAAAGAGAATCTCGATTCAAAACCGGTTGGAAACTATGGATATGGAAGAAATAGCCGACAAATTTAATAGCGACGAAAAGGATTTTGTGATCGACGGAACGACGGTAACAGGATACACGGGAGCAGGCGGCTATATCAAGATTCCCGATCAGATTACGGCGATCGGAGACGGAGCATTTGCAGGAAATAATACGATTCTCGGCGTAAGTTTTCCGGGGGCGCTGCAGAGTATCGGAAGCTCGGCATTTAACGGCTGTACGAACTTAGAGGCGTTAGCCATTCCGGATTCCGTAACAAGCGTAGGCGATTCCGCATTTGCAAACTGTACCGCGCTTGCAAACGTATCGATCGGCGCGGGTACCGGAACGATAGTATCCAATGAATTTAATAACTGCAGCAGCTTACAGAGCGTGGCGGTTCCTGAGGGAATTTCCAGTATTGGAGCAGGAGCGTTTGGAAATTGTGCGAATTTGGGAAGTATTTCCCTTCCGTCTACCCTGGCGTCTCTTGACCGGAATGCGTTTGCAGGAGATGTGAATCTTGCGTCGATTTCGGTGGCGAGCGGAAGTTATTCTTCTTATGACGGATGCGTGTATACGGCGGACGGCAGTCAGTTACTGCTTTGTCCTCAGGGTAAGACAGGAATAGCTTTTTCACCGGAGATGGCAGCGATCGCGTCAGGAGCGTTTTCCGGCTGCGGATATCTTTTGTCGGCGGTAGTACCAGATGCGACGGATGTCATAGAGGCTAATGCATTCAGCGGAAGCGCGATACAGTCTGTTACGATTCCGACCGGAGTTACTTCCATCGGTTCACAGGCAGGCTGGGTTCCGAACGTTGTATTCGGATACAGTGGATCTACGGCTGAAAAATGGGCAAACGATAATCATTATGTGTTTGAAAGCTTAAACGGTTCCAACGATGAGAATGGAACGCCGATCGAAGACGAACATATCGAAGATCCAGAAGGCGGGCAGAACTCGGGCGATGTGACACAAACGGGAAGCAATACGCCGGGCGTCAATGCATCTTCTTCTGCATCGGGAAGCGGACAGACGGCTGCAATTTCAAGAAATGCGGGAAACAGGAATAATGCATCCACTCCTAAGACCGGCGTGGAAGATTATGGAATTTACTTCTTGTTTGCATCTATTTTCCTGATCGGAGTCGGGTTGTTTGCATACAGCAGAAAGCTGCGCCTGGATCACAACAGATAGGGCAAGAGCCTTCCGAAGAATAAAAAAGAATATATTCACATAAAAAATATGTCGGCACATCGTTGTGCCGACATATTTTTTTAAGCGTTCTGTTCTAATGCGAGACGGCAGGCCTTGGCAAGCTGGTCGCCGCAGGACGTATTCTTAAAGCCGCAGCGGATCCCGCCGATCCGTTTTTCGATTTCATCGACCGTCATGCCTTCGACTAGCTGCGGGATTGCTTTTAGATTGCCGTCGCATCCGCCGACGAATTTGACATTGTGAACGACATTGCCGTCCAATTCCAGTTCGATCTGAGAGGAACAGGTGCCTTTCGTATGATACGTATATTTCATATGCAGCATCTCCTTTGTATATCGTATTATATGGTTACGGAAAATAGTATAGCATATTTTTCGCTCCTATTCTCAAAAAGTTAACAAATCATTCACGGTTTTCTCTATTGTTTATGCCAAAAGAACGTGGTACAATATACGTTGTGCGTAGAGAAAAAGAAATCGATAGGAGTAACTTATGAGTGCATTTACAAAACTTTTCGGTACACATAGTGAACGGGAATTAAAAAGAATCAAACCGACTGTGGATAAGATCCTTTCTTACCGTGATGCGATGGGAGCATTGACGGACGAGCAGCTTCGGGATAAAACAAAGGAATATAAGAAGAGGTTTCAGGAAGGGGAGACGTTGGACGATCTTCTTCCGGAGGCATTTGCAACCGTACGGGAAGCGGCAAGGCGCGTACTGAATATGGAACATTATAAAGTTCAGCTGATCGGCGGAATCATACTGCATCAGGGACGTATTGCAGAGATGCGTACCGGAGAGGGAAAGACGCTGGTTTCGACGTTGCCGGCATATCTGAATGCATTGGAAGGGAAAGGCGTCTGCATTGTCACGGTCAACGATTATCTGGCGAAGCGTGATGCGGAATGGATGGGACAGGTTCACGAGTTTTTGGGCCTGAAAGTAGGCGTTGTTTTAAATGCCATGGACAATGACGAGAGACGGGACGCTTATAACTGTGATATCACTTATATTACGAACAATGAACTGGGCTTTGATTACTTAAGGGACAATATGGTAATCTACAAAGAGCAGCTGGTACAGAGAGGGCTGCATTATGCCATCATCGACGAGGTAGACTCCGTATTGATCGACGAGGCGAGAACGCCGCTGATTATTTCCGGACAAAGCGGAAAATCGACGCGTTTATATGAAGCCTGTGATATTCTTGCCCAGCAGATGACGCGCGGAGAAGAAGACCATGAGTTTTCCAAAATGGACGCCATTATGGGGGTTGAAGTAGAAGAAAGCGGAGATTTTGTTGTCAATGAAAAGGATAAAATCGTAAATCTGACGCAGGAAGGCGTCAGAAAAGTCGAGCAGTTTTTCCGGATCGACAACCTGGCGGACGCCGATAACCTGGAGATCCAGCATAATATTATTCTGGCGCTGCGCGCACATTACCTCATGTTCAAAGATCAGGATTATGTCGTAAAAGACGATGAGGTGCTCATCGTAGATGAATTTACCGGACGTATTATGCCGGGACGCCGGTATTCCGACGGTCTGCATCAGGCAATCGAGGCAAAAGAACATGTAAAGGTGAAGCGGGAAAGCAAGACTCTGGCAACGATCACGTTCCAGAACTTCTTTAATAAATTTGAGAAAAAATGCGGTATGACAGGTACTGCGCTGACGGAAGAAAAAGAATTCCGCGATATTTACAGTATGGACGTTATTGAGATTCCAACCAATGTTCCGGTACAGAGGAAGGATCTTCAGGATGTGGTATATAAGACCAAAAAAGAAAAGTTCCATGCAGTATGCGACGCGGTAGAGGAAGCCCACGCAAAAGGGCAGCCGGTATTAGTCGGCACGATTACGATCGAAATATCGGAAGAGATCAGCAAAATGTTAAAACGCAGAGGGATTCCGCACAATGTATTAAATGCGAAATTTCATGAGCTTGAGGCGGAAATCGTAGCGCAGGCCGGGCAGCATGGCGCCGTTACGATTGCGACGAATATGGCGGGGCGCGGTACGGATATCAAACTCGACGACGAGGCAAAAGCAGCCGGAGGACTTAAAATCATCGGTACGGAACGCCATGAATCCAGGCGAATTGACAACCAGCTGCGCGGGCGTTCCGGACGTCAGGGAGATCCGGGCGAATCCCAGTTTTATATTGCGCTGGAAGACGATCTGATGCGTCTGTTCGGTTCCGAAAAGCTGATGGGTATATTCAATACGCTGGGTGTTCCGGACGGTGAGCAGATTCAGCATAAAATGCTTTCCGGTGCAATCGAAAAAGCACAGAGCAAGATCGAGTTCAATAACTTCGGCATCCGTAAAAACCTGCTGGAGTACGATCAGGTTATGAACGAGCAGAGAGAAATTATATACGCGGAACGTCTGCGTGTATTAAATGGGGAAAGCATGCGCGACGTGATCTTTAAGATGATCACAGACCGTGTGGAAGCCGCTGTAGATACCTGCATTTCAAGCGAACTTGCTTCCGACGCATGGGATCTGAAAGAGCTGAATGAGATTCTGCTTCCGATGATTCCGATGGAACCGGTTATGCCGGATGTGACAGAACACATGAAAAACAGCAAAGAGCTGAAACATCTGTTAAAAGAACAGGCAGTCAAGCTCTATGAAGCGAAGGAAACGGAATTTCCGGAGCCGGAACAGTTCCGGGAGCTGGAACGCGTCGTCCTGCTGAAAGTAATCGACCGCAGATGGATGGATCATATTGACGATATGGATCAGCTGCGGCAGGGCATCGGTTTACAGGCATACGGACAGAGAGATCCTTTGGTAGAGTATAAGATGAGCGGATTTGACATGTTTGACGGCATGATCGCCAGCATTCAGGAAGATACGATCCGTCTGCTCTATCATGTCAAGATCGAGCAGAAAGTGGAACGAGAGCAGGTGGCAAAAGTGACCGGTACCAACAAAGATGATTCTGCCGGGAACGCTCCGAAAAAACGCAGCAAAGCGAAAGTATATCCAAATGATCCGTGTCCGTGCGGAAGCGGCAAAAAATACAAACAGTGCTGCGGAAGAACTGCAAAATAACAGGCGGATCCTGCAGCGGGAAAAGGAGAGGCATATGATAGAAAGAGAAAGTTTTGGGCAAGACGGGCTTGGAAACAGCGTCGAAGCAATTACCATTTCCAATCAAAACGATACGCGCGTAAAGATTGCGTCTCTCGGTGCGACCATCGTATCGTTTGCACGCAGAGACAAAAACGGAAAGATGCAGGATATTGTGCTCGGTTACGATGACGCTTCGGATTATCTGGAACAGAACGAATATTATTTCGGAGCTACTGTGGGAAGAAATGCAAACCGTATTTCCGGAGCAAAGCTCACCATAGGCGGTGTGGAATATACACTGGAAGCAAACAGCGGCGGAAATAATCTGCACAGCGGCAGCAACGGCATCAGCCATAGAGTATGGGAAGTTGCAGAAACAGATGAAAAAGAGAATTCGGCAACGTTTCAGATTTTCAGCGGGAATTTGGAACAGGGATTTCCCGGAAACATGACGATCCGGACGACATTTCGACTGACAGAGGACGATGCGCTTCATATTTCCTATGAGGCTGTTTCTGATCGGGATACAATTGCGAACTTTACGAATCATAGTTATTTTAATTTATCGGGACATGACAGTGGATATATCGGACGGCAGAAATTAAAGATCTATGCAGATGAATTTACGCCGCTTACGCAGACGGGTTCGATCCCGACAGGGGAAATCCGCCCGGTGAAAGGGACGCCGCTGGATTTTACAGAGTTTAAGGCGTTTGACGGAGAATTCGACAGCGACTATGATCAGATTGTATACGTCCGGGGCTTCGACCACAATTTCTTACTGAAGAATAACGGAAAGTTAGAACTGATGGCGGAAGCCGTATCCGAAGAGACAGGGATGCATCTGTATGCATATACGGATTGTCCCGGCGTGCAGCTTTATACAGGTAACTTTATAAAAGAACATCGGGGAAAGGCAGGCGCTGTATACAAAGAGCGCCATGGGTTCTGCCTGGAAGCCCAGTATGTTCCGGATGCCCCCAATCAGGCAGCCTTTGTTACGCCGTTGTTAAAGGCGGGAGACGTATACCGGTCGGAAACGGTCTATCGCTTAACTTTAGACAATATATAAACAATATATAAATAGGAATATCCGAATGATTCTGGCTCCTTAATCCAAAGGAGCCAGAATTTGCTTTGCGGTTTCAGGTATTTTCAGTAAAACAGGAAGCAGGGAACAGCATATGACGATTCCGGTCACGCCCTGTAATATATTAAAGGGGATGCCGGTTGCGGCAGATCCGATTCCCGCATAGAGCGCGGCTTTTGTAAAGCCGCCGGAACCGAACGCTGCCAGACATGTTTCATAGAGAAAATAACCGGTTACCATAATGGTTTCACCGATCAATCCGCTTGTTACGGCACGTATCTGGCTGCTGCGCGGACTTTTTTTGCGTCTTCCCATATGGAACAACAACCCGCAGGCGCCTGCCGTAAACGCTTTGATTAAAAATGTAGCCGGCGCCCAGGACGCATACCCTGAAAATATATCCGAGAGCATAGAACCTGCGCCCGCGGCGAGTGCACCTGCGGCAGGACCTAAAACGATGCCGGATAAAAGAACCATTCCGTCGCCCAAATGTATATAGCCAAATGTAGGCGTGGAAATTTTGATCACCATAGTTGCAATGCAGGTGAAGGCGGTCATCAGTGCGGCGATCACCAGTTTTTTTGTAGTATAGTTCATAACGACGTTCCTCCTTGTGTTTGTTTCATTTATCATATGCATAAAGTGGCTTGTGATAAATAGCCAGTTTTTTGAAATTTAACCATGCCAGAAGCGCTCTGGAAGAATCTGTTCACCAGAATTTATTTGACATTTTGGCTTAAAAGTGGTATTTTAATTAACAGATAAGCATAAAAGGAAAGAGACATTTGAGAGGGGAACATGACAAAGCAACAGATACTGATCGTTGATGATGAAGAAATAAACCGACTGATATTAGATGGAATGTTTGAGGGGGAAGGATATGATAAACTTGAGGCTGCCAACGGGCAGGAGGCCATTTATCATATTGAAAACAGCCACGATATCGTATTGATTTTACTTGATATTATTATGCCGGTACTGGATGGATTTAAAGTTCTTGAATATATGCAGGAACGGAAGCTGTTAGATGAGATTCCGGTGATACTGATTACGAGTGAAACAATTGGGGACAGTGAGGATCGGGCATATTCATACGGAGTAGCCGATGTCATACATAAGCCTTTTTATCCATATATTGTTAAAAAGAGATGCAAGAATATCATAGAGCTGTATCAGAATAAACAGAACATGAAGATGCGCCTGAAAGAGCAGGAAAAAGAGATTTTGGCGCAGCAGAAGGAAATCAACGACAACAATGAGTTTGTCATTGATGCCCTTAGTTCCGTAATTGAATCCAGAAATGCAGAGACAGGAGACCATACCAAGCGTATCAAGCTGTTTACAAAAATTATACTCAAATACTTAAAAGAGTATTTCCCGAAATATGAGATTACAGATTTGCAGGCGGATCTGATCACCCGGGCATCCGTTTTACATGATATAGGAAAAATAGGTATTCCGGACGCTATTTTGTTAAAACCCGGGCGTTTGACAGATGAAGAATTTGATATTATGAAATCGCATACGACGATAGGCTGCGATATACTGGAGAAATTTTACAGGAACCAGACAAGTGAATTTGATCAATATTGTTATGAAATATGCCGATTTCATCATGAAAGATGGGATGGCAGGGGATATCCTGACCATCTGGCAGGGGATGAAATTCCTATCAGTGCTCAGATTGTTGCCATAGCAGATGTTTATGATGCCTTAATAAGCCCCAGGGTGTATAAAAGTCCATATTCAAAAGATGAAGCATATGAAATGATCATGAATGGAAAGTGCGGTCAATTCCCGCCGGACATACTGGAATGTTTCAGGCTTGCAAAAGAGGATTTTTTCGTCACTATGGAAAGTAGTGATATGTTTAATTTTTCGTAATACCGAAAGCATATAGCAGGCAGCAAAGAAATATAGATATATATTTTTTGCTGCCCCTTTTTGGCTTTTACAGGAGGGAACTATGGGATTAAGCGAAAACAGTCTGTTTCCTGTGGAACATGCACTGGAGATGATGATTTTTTTTGACGGTTTCGGAAAGATTACATACGGAAATGCTGCGGCGATGAAAAAATTGGAATATGGAGAAGATCTGTGCGGCAAATATATTTATGATATATTTCCAAACGAATTTTTTCGGGACAGAGCGACGTTTCAGACAGACGCTGCGCTTGACGGAAACGTGCAGAAACTTTCGGCTTATCGAAAGAACATGACCTGTTTTCCGGTGGAAGCAAAGATTTTGAAGGATCATTCGGATACCGGAGGATATCTTTGCATGGCGAATGATATTCTGGAAAAGGAATTTTTAAACAAAGAAGTCGATCAGGTACGCAGAGAAGCGGCAGAAGCGCTGAAAGTCAAATCGGAATTTGTCGCAAATGTGACGCACGAACTGCGGACGCCGGTAAACGGCGTTCTGGGCAATGTAAAAGAACTGCTTGCAGAAGAGCTGGAGCAGCAGATCAAAAAACCGCTTTTGACAATCGAGCGCTGCTGTGACGATATGAATAAAATCATAAATAATATTTTGGATTTTTCCAAGCTGGAAGCGGGAAAATTCACGTTAGAACCGCGTAAATTTCATTTCAGAAACATGATGGATTATGTAAAAGCCAGCCACAGCAATAAAATTACCGAAAAAGGGCTGGGATTTTTTGTGACAGTTTCTCCGCAGATACCGGAATATATCATCGGAGACGAGCTGCGTATCGTACAGATTCTGGGAAATCTTTTGTCTAACGCCAGGAAATTTACTTCTGTCGGTAAAATTACGCTTGAGGCGGTTCGGACAGCCCAGGTAAACGATAAGATCGAGTTGTTTTTTATGGTCAAGGACACCGGAATCGGAATCGACGAATCCGACAAAGATAAATTGTTTCAAAGTTTTTCTCAGGTAGACGCCTCTATTTCCAGAAAATACGGAGGCACGGGGCTGGGACTGAATATTTCCAAGCAGCTCGTAGAACTGATGGGCGGCAGGATTGAGGTGGAAAGCGAAAAAAACAGGGGAAGCAATTTTTCTTTTTCCGTATGGGCAGGCGTTTGTGAGGAGGATGCTGCAGCTTTAAAAGAGACGGCAGTTCCCTTGTATACGGCGGATGGGGCGATTGCTTCCGATGAAGAGCATGATTTTTTAAACATGAAAAAATTCGGTACGCCGGAAAATAAGGAAAGTTTAAAGAACAACCTTTCCAAACTGATTCTCTGTGTAGAAATGAACAACTGGGAGAAAGCAGAGATGTTTATGGATACCGTAAAACAGCTGACCGAAGGCGCTCCGCGGGAAGTGGGACGCGTCGTGCTTCGGCTTAAAATGGCGATCCAAAAAGAGAATTATGATAAAATAACGGCAGAATTTGAAGCGCTGAATCATTTCCTGAATTAAAAGAGGTGTAGAAATGTTATATCAAAGCGGAGGTACAGGTCAGGAGACAATTTTTATAGTAGACGATGTAGAGACAAACAGGTTGATTCTCGAAGAGATTATAAAGAATATGGGATGCCAGCCGCTTTTACTGGAAAACGGGGAACAGGCATTGGAGGCGGCGCATAAAGTGCTGCCGCAGCTGATTCTGACAGATATTTCCATGCCCGGAATGGACGGATACGAGCTGTGCAGAAGATTAAAGGAAGACGAACGAACAAGGGATATTCCGGTTATATTTATTTCGGCGTTCGATCATCCGGAAGATATTGTAGAGGGACTCTCTCTTGGAGGAGAAGACTACATAACGAAGCCCTTTGTACCGGAAGTCATTGAAGCGCGCGTCGGCGTCAGATTAAGGCTGGGAGAAGCAAAACGCGAACTTTTGGAAATGAACCGGAGGCTTCAGGTTTCTGTCAGCGAGCAGCTAAAGCAGATGGAACAGGAAAAGAGAAATATTTTATATGCGCTGGGAGAGATTGCGGCGCATCATGCGGGATATCAGAAAAACCGTGTGGAACGGATGAAACGCAATTGCAGGATCTTAGCGCAGGGTATGCAGCTTTCACCGTTGTTTGAAGATAAAATTTCGGACGCATTTGTGGATACGATCGAGTTGGCGGTTCCTCTCTGCGATATAGGAAAAATTGCAATCCCAAAAGAAATTCTGCAAAATAAGGAGCCGTTGACGGAAGAAGAAAAAGGTGTGTTAAGGACGCATACGCAAATCGGCGCAAAGTTTTTAACGGATCTTTATGTGAACAGTGATTACAATGACTTTGTGGGAGCGGCAATCCAGATGATACGCCATCATCATGAAAACTGGGACGGAAGCGGATATCCGGACGGCTTGTCAAAAGACGAGATCCCGCTTATGGCGCAGATTGCCGCTGTAGTAGAAATCTTCTGCACTCTGACGGAAGACGAAGGCTGCAGTAAGGACGCGGCTTTAAAACAGATGAAGCAGAATGCAGGGACAAAAATTAATCCTGATATTTTTGAAATATGTTGCATGATTTCACGTCAGCTCTGCTGATCATGCAATTGTATGATACTCTGTGAGAACGCTTTGCACTAGCGGCTCGTACAGGGATGCCTTATGGTACAAATAATGAGGGAGGAATGCAGTTTTGATCACGGATGAGGAGTTTCAGAGAATTTCGGTTTATATGAAGGCGAATTACGGTATCGATCTGAGCCAGAAGAAGGTAATTATCAACGGACGTTTGGAGAATTATCTCAGGAAAGGCGGTTATGGCAGCTGTACCGAGTATTTAAATGCCCTGGGGACTGACAAGACCGGTACATTGGAAAAAATGCTGGTCAATCTTCTGACGACAAATCATACATATTTTATGAGGGAATTTGAGCATTTTGAATACTTCAGAAAAGAAGTGCTTCCGTGGCTGAAGAAAAAACAGGAAAGACAGAAGGATCTAAGGATCTGGTGCGGCGCAGCGTCTACGGGAGAAGAACCTTATATGATCGCCATGGTATTGGATGATTATTTCGGTCTGGAACGGGAGCAATGGGATAAGCGGATTCTTGCAACCGATATTTCGACAAAAGTTCTGCAGCAGGCAGTTGCCGGGGTTTACAGCGCAGAGCAGTTAAAAAACCTTCCGGAAAAGTGGAAAAGGCATTTTTTTAAACCGGTTGCCGGGGGCAGTCAGTATATGATCACGGACGATCTGAAATCGCAGGTTTTATTCCGTCAGTTCAATTTGATGGATCCTTTTCCTTTTAAAAGAAAAATGCATACTATATTTTTGCGCAATGTTATGATATATTTTGATGAGAAGACAAAACGGGATCTTCTGCAAAAGGTATACAATTATATGGAACCGGGGGGATATCTGTTTATCGGGACAACAGAGACCCTTGACAGAAGCAGCGTTCCGCTTGAGATAATTAAACCGTCAATTTTCAGAAAAAAGGAAGGAAAAAACTAGATGTATGCAATACGAGCGATTCGAGTTCTGATCGTAGAAGATTCTGCGGTATTCCGGGAGCTTTTGATCCAGAATCTAAGCAGGGATCCGGCAATACAGATTGTAGCAACGGCAAAAGACCCCTATGAGGCAAGAGACGCGATCGTCAAATATAAACCGGATGTTATGACGTTGGACGTAGAACTTCCTAGAATGAGCGGGATTGAGTTTTTGCGGAAGCTGATGCCGCAGTATCCGCTTCCGGTTGTTGTGATCAGCGCCCTCAGCGATAAAGTATTTGACGCGCTGAATGCAGGGGCGGTTGATTTTGTAGCAAAGCCGGCGGTGACAAACCGTATGCAGCTGGAAGATTTTATCCGAAACGAGCTGTTAGTGAAAATCAAAATTGCTTCCACGGCGAAGATCGGCAACATCAAAAAGACGGTGATGAACCAGCAGCAGCAGCCGCTTTCTGCAAAAGGAAAAAACAATATCGTCGCGATCGGCGCTTCTACCGGAGGTACAGAGGCTATTTTGGCCGTAGTAAAGGAATTCGGAACCGATATCCCGGGCGTTGTAGCGACGCAGCATATGCCCGTGGGATTTACCGGTATGTATGCAAAGCGATTGAATGATCAGTGCCGTATCCAGGTAAAGGAAGCGCAGACCGGTGACAGAGTTATGCCGGGGCGCATGCTTCTCGCCCCGGGCGGCGACGAGCATATGCATCTGGTAAAAGTAAACGGCGTTTATCAGGTAGAATGCAGAAAAGGCCCGAAGGTGAACGGCCATTGTCCCTCTGTGGATGTATTGTTTGAATCTGTTGCGAAAACGGCGGGCGCCGGCGCAGTCGGTATTATTCTGACAGGAATGGGCGGCGACGGAGCGAAAGGGCTGCTTGCCATGCGGAGAGCCGGCGCAAAAACAATCGGACAAGACGAATCGACGTGTATTGTTTATGGAATGCCCAAAGTTGCATATGATCTGGGAGCCGTGCAGTATCAGGAAAAACTGACCGATATTGCGGGAAGGACGTACGCATTATTAAATAAAATGTAAAGGAGAACGAATATGAAAATTTTGTTGGCGGAAGATGATTTTGTAACAAGAAAATTTATGGTGAATTTCCTGTCAAAGTACGGCGAGTGTGATGTTACTGTGGATGGTATGGAAGCGGTGGATGCGTTTATGATGGCGTTGGAAGACGGAGAGCCGTATGATCTGGTCTGCCTGGATATCATGATGCCGGTTATGGACGGATATCAATCATTGGTAGGTATTCGTAATCTGGAAAAAGAAAGGAATATTCCGGAAGACCAAGCAGTTAAAGTTATTATGACGACTGCCCTGAATGATGAAAAAAATGTAAAAATGGCGTTTGAGCTGGGGTGTACGATTTATTCCGGCAAGCCGATTGATCAGGGCAGGTTTGAGCAGGCGCTTAAGAAACTGAATCTGATTTAGTGTTCGGAGGCGCATCACATAGATAAGACTACGCAGGAAAGGAGAAACATATGGCTGAAGAATTTAATACAGAGGGTATGTTAGACGTATATCTGTTTGAGAATCAGCAGCTTCTGGAACAGCTTCAGGAAATTGTTCTGGACCAGAAGGACGAGGAATGTTTTGATGAAGACAGCATCAACGAGATATTTCGGACGATGCATACCATTAAAGGGTCCTCCGGCATTATGATGTTTGATAATATTACGGCAGTGTCCCATAAACTGGAAGACGTCTTTTATTTTTTAAGAGAAGCGCATCCGGATAATGTTCCTCATATGGAACTTGTGGAACATGTGCTGGAAGTGGAGGACTTTATTTCGGGAGAACTGGAGAAGATTCAAAACGGAGATCCGGTAGACGGAGACTCTTCGGAAATCGTAGCGAATCTTGACGAGTTTTTGACCGCAATCAAAGGCGGGAAAAAAGAAAAAGGCAAAGAAACCGAAATCTCCGGAAATGTTCATAAAGAACCGAAACAATTTTATATTGCGCCTGTTGCGACGGACGACAGCCGTTTTTACAAGATTTTTATCACGTTTTCTCCGGAAACGGAAATGGCAAATGTTCATGCGTATAAGATTGTGTACGCACTGAAAGAAGTTGCGGAAGATCTTTTGTATTCGCCGGAGGATATTATTTCGGATGAAAGCTGCGCGGAACCGATTTTACAGGACGGATTTAAAATCCTTCTGCAGACGCAGAGCGGAAAAGAAGACGTTCGGGATATTATCGGCGTAGGATATGAGATTGAAAAAGTAGATATTTTTGAATGCAAGGCAGATGAGTTTTTCCGGGGATTTGATTTTGGTGAGGACGGACTGCAGATCGACCTGGAATCCAGTGTAGAAGATATTGAATCGAAAGCGCAGAATTCCGGTAAAGACGAAAAAGAGCCTGGCAAGAAAGAAAAAGGTTCCAAAATGGCTCCGGGAGATTTTGTCATTGAATCCAAGGAACCCGGTAAGCAGAAAAAGCTTGCAAGAGATAAACCGAAAGCAGAAAAATCTTCGTTCATCAGCGTCAATGTCAGCAAAATGGATCAGCTGATGGATTTGATCGGGGAATTGGTTATTTCGGAATCTGTCGTTTTACAGAATCAGGATCTTAAAGTTCCCGGGCTGAATCTGGATAATTTTAATAAAGCGGCGACACAGATGTCCAAGATTTCTACGGATCTGCAGAACGTAATCATGTCGATGCGAATGGTTCCGCTGACGAATACGTTCCAGAAGATGAACCGTATCGTATTCGATGTATCCAGAAAACTGGGCAAGGATATTGAATTTGAAATGGTCGGGGAGCATACGGAAGTAGATAAAAATATCATTGAGCATATTTCCGATCCTCTGATGCATATGGTTAGAAATGCAGTAGACCACGGAATTGAGACAAACGAAGAGCGCGAGCAAAGCGGTAAAACAGAAAAGGGAAAGGTTACGCTTTCCGCAAAGACGGAAGCCGGAAAAGTATGGATCAGCGTCGAAGACAACGGAAAAGGACTCGACAGAGATAAGATCCTCCAGAAAGCAAAGAAGCAGGGCTTATTAGAGGAAGGAAAACCGGAGTCGGCTTATACGGATAAAGAGGTCTTCCAGTTTATCACCATGGCGGGATTTTCCACAAATGAGCAGGTGACCGAATATTCGGGGCGCGGCGTTGGCATGGACGTGGTTGTTCAGAATATTCAGGAAATCAGCGGTATGCTGGATATTGACAGTACACCTGGATGCGGCAGCACGATGAGCCTGAAAATTCCCCTTACTCTTGCGATTATCAATGGTATCGTAGTAGAAACCGGAGACGCTTCTTTTGTAGTGGAAATCGGTGTGATCAAAGAATTTGTCCGCGTAAAAGAAGATATGATGATTCATGAACCGAACGGAGACGAATACATAATGATCCGCGGCGAATGTTTCCCGGTGCTTAAGCTGGGCGAATGGTACGGTATGGAGGAGAGCAGTTACCGGCAATCCGTAGAAGACGGAATGATGCTGATCATTGAAATAGAAGACAGGAAAATCTGTCTTTTGGTGGATCGGCTGATCGGAGAGCAGGAGATTGTTGTAAAACCAATTCCTTCTTATATTAAGAAAGTCAAAGGACTTTCCGGCTGTACGCAGCTTGGGGACGGCAGCATAGCCTTGATCCTGGACCCTGCCGGATTAATTTAAAACGATAGAAAGGAAGGGGTAGATCCATATGGATGAATTAAGAAAGTTGAATGAGGATGAGCTGCTGGATATTTCAGACGAGGATGATACACAAAAAAGTAAGTACATGACTTTTAAATCCGGAAACGAACATTTCGGACTGGGAATTCAGTATGTCAATGAAATTATTCAGATTCCCTCAATTACGGCTATTCCCAGAACAGAAGATTATATTAAGGGCCTGATCAATCTGAGAGGAAAAATTATTCCCGTAATCGATGTTCGTCTTCGGTTTAAACAGGAGCCGTTTGAATATGACGACAGAACCTGTATCATTGTTATTATTGTAAATTCTGTGGCTGTGGGCCTGATCGTAGAACAGATTGCCGAAGTGATTGAAATCAAGGAAGAAAATATTCTTCCGCCGCCGAAGGCCGGGCGTTTGGATAAGACGGATCACAGGTTTGTATATGGTATTGCCAGGGTAGGTAATTCTGTAAAATTACTGTTAGACCCTGATAAGTTGCTGAATGACGATGATCTTTCAGCGATTGAGCAGTCGAACAACATGGTTTCAGTAAAAGAATGAGAGGTAGAGACATGAAAAACGTAAAGATGAAAACAAGATTAATTGTGGGATTTTTTATTCCCATCGTGCTTACAGTCATTAATGCTGTAATCGGAGTATGGTCTACAAGGCATACGAGCAGTGTGGTACAGAGTATGTATGCGGATGAGTATGCGACGGTTGAGGAGACATTACATGAAATCGGCGCAGATGGTGAAAAAAGCGAGATTTTGCTGAATGCGATTACCGGAGAGATCACGGCGAGCGTAGAAAACCTTAATAAGCTGGCAAATCAGTTGAACATCATCAGCATTGTTCTGATCGTGATTTCCATTGTAATTACGTTGGTGATTGCTTTATCGATTATTAAGGCCATTATGATTTCCGTAAGGCAGCTTTCCGATGCTGCAAAGGATATTGCAATGGGACGTGTAGATATTGAACTTGTGAAACACAACAATGACGAATTTGGCGACTTGGTTGACGAATACAAGCAGGTCATCGACAATATCAAATATCAGGCGCAGATTGCAGAAGAAGTATCTCAGGGTAATCTTACGATTACCGTAAATCCGAAATCTTCGGAAGATTTACTTGGAAATTCTCTGAAAAAATTGGTGGAAGACAATTTATCTACGCTTTCCAACATCAGCGATGCGGGTACGCAGGTTACGATCAGTTCTTCTCAGGTGGCAAGCGCAAGCCAGGCACTGGCACAGGGCTCTACGCAGCAGGCAAGTGCAATCGAAGAAATTACGGCGTCTATTGACGAGATCGCAGATAAAACAAAACAGAATGCTGAGCAGGCAAATGAGGCGGCAGGTCTTGTGCTTCATGCAATTGAAGATGTGAAAAAAGGAAATCAGCAGATGGAAGACATGGTCAATGCAATGCAGGATATCAATCAGTCCTCCGAGAGCATTTCCAAAATTATTAAAACAATCGACGACATTGCGTTCCAGACCAATATTCTTGCATTAAATGCTGCAGTAGAAGCTGCAAGAGCAGGAGAAGCCGGAAAAGGATTTGCAGTTGTTGCGGAAGAAGTCAGAAGCCTTGCAGCAAAGAGCGCGTCTGCAGCAAAAGAAACGGCAGAAATGATCGAAGACTCGATTTCAAAAGTCAGCTTGGGATCTCAGATTGCAGATGATACGGCGCGTGCATTAGAAGCAATCACGAAAGTGGTACAGGAGAGCGAAGTAATCATCAATGGTATTGCGGAATCTTCCAATTATCAGGCAACTGCAGTTGCACAGATCGAGCAGGCGATCTCACAGGTGTCTCAGGTTGTGCAGACAAACTCTGCAACCAGCGAAGAATGTGCGGCAGCCAGTGAAGAATTGTCCAATCAGGCATCCAAGATGCGCGATATGCTTTCTATCTACAACTTAAGAGGAGGACATTCAGAAACTTCGTTTAAAGTGTCTTCTCCGGTCTCTGAAGATAATGTCAATGAACAGGTGATTTCTTTAGAGGATGATTTTGGAAAATATTAAGATGAGGGGGCACAGGGGCAATCGTTCCTGTGCCTGTCTGTTTTCGGCGGTAAAAAGTATAGTATATACGGAATGTGAGGTGTTTTCATGACATTATTTGAGGAATTAAAGCAACTGGGAGTGGATATCGACGGAGGTCTCAAGCGTCTGGCCGGTAATGAAAAGCTGTATCAGCGCCTTTTGGGTTCTTTCGTAAAGACGATTGAGACGAATTGTGTGAAACCGGATTTTGAGGCAGCGGATTGTACGGAAACAATCGAGAAAGCGCATGCCATTAAAGGGACTGCAGGTAATCTTTCCATTACCCCGCTGTATGAGTCTTATACGGAAATTTTAAAGCTGCTCCGCGGGGGAGAAGCAGAGAAAGCCAGACAGGTGCTGAACGATATTTTGCCGGTGCAGGAAGAGATTATCTGCTGCATCAAAAAGCATATGGAGTAATTCTGTCAGTTGACTGATGTAATGGAGAAAAAAGATGGATAAAAAAGTGATAAGATTTTTCAGACGCAGTATTATCAGTGTGATTTTAATCTGCATTGCGGTATTTTTCAGCCTGACGGTATTTATGGCACATAAGACAGAGCAGTCCATTGAAGAAATCAGCAATATCTACATGTCTGAAATGAATCAGCAGATTCAACAGAAATTCAGGTCGATCATTCGACTGCGTTTGGATCAGGTAGAAGGAATTATCAAACGGACTCCGTTGGATACGGTAAGGACGAATCAGGAGCTTTTGCAGGAGCTGCAGGTCAGCGGGGAAATCCGTAATTTCACCTTTTTGGGATTATATGGGGAAACAGGCAATTTGGAAGTGATCTATGGGGATTCTGTTGAAATTTTTGATACGAAAGAGGATATTCTCCGTACGTTAAAGGCAAACGGCGATTTAGTGACTTATGGACAGAAAGACAACGGAGAAAAAGTTCTACTGCTTGGAAAACAGACTTCTTACAAAATGGAACAGGGTATGAAAAGCACAGCGATCATTGCCGGAATATCCATGGAATATCTGAACAAGGAACTTTTTTTGGAAGAGAATGATGCGGTGGCGTATTCACATATTATTGACAAAAACGGAAATTTTGTCGTCCGCAATTCCGACGCGTTTCGAGAAAGTTATTTTGAACGCATCCGAGAGGTCTACGAAGAATTGGACGGAAAACAGCCGGAAGATTATGTGGAGGAGTTAGCGGACGCTATGGAGAGCGAAAAGGTCTATTCTACGCTGATTTCCATTGACGGGCAGCAGAGACGAATTTATTGTTCGCCGCTTTCAGTCAGTTCTGCATGGTATTTGATTACGGCGATGCCTTCTCAAATGCTGGGAGAATCCATTACCAGCCTGGATACGATGCGTACGATTGTTATGATCGGTTCCGGAGCAGTCATTCTGTTGACGATGTCCGTTATCTTTTTTCTTTATTACAGGTTATCGCAGAAGCAGCTTTTTGAACTTGCCAAGGCAAAAGAAGATGCAGACCGTGCAAATATGGCGAAAAGTGAATTTCTCTCCAGTATGAGCCACGATATCCGCACGCCGATGAATGCAATTATCGGGATGACGGAAATTGCACAGAGGAACCTCGAGGAGCCTATGCGGGTAGAGGAATGTTTGAGAAAGGTAAGGCTTTCAAGCAAACAGTTATTGGGACTGATTAATGATGTGCTGGACATGTCAAAAATTGAAAGCGGAAAAATGCCGCTGAATATTGCTCCGATGTCTCTGCGGGATGCGATGGATGATATCGTGAATATCATGCAACCGCAGGTGAAAGCCAAGAAGCAGTATTTTGATATTTTTATCAAGGAAATTATAACGGAAGAGGTCTGCTTTGACGATTTGCGTTTAAATCAGGTACTTTTGAATCTGCTTTCCAATGCGGTGAAATATACGCCGGAAGAGGGCAGGATTGATGTTCGTGTCTATCAGGAAGCTTCGCCCAAAGGAGAAGACTATGTAAGGACTCATTTTTGCGTCACAGATACGGGGATCGGTATGTCTCCGGAATTTCAGAAAAAGATATGGGACAATTTTTCCAGAGAAGAGAATGACGAAGTGCGCCATATTATAGGAACCGGTCTTGGCATGGCGATCACAAAAAGTATCGTGGATCTTATGGGCGGAACAATTACGCTGGAAAGCGAGCTGGGGAAGGGCAGTTCATTTCATATGACGCTTGATATGAAAAAGAGCGGCATGACGGGAGCAGAAATGAAACTGCCGGCATGGAATGTGCTTGTAGTAGATGACAATCAGGACTTATGTATCAGCGCTGTTTCCAATCTGGAAGAACTGGGCGTACATGTGGAATGGACATTAGACGGAAAACACGCGGTTCAGATGATCGAGGAACGCCATAACAAGAAGGACGATTACCACTTTGTCCTGATCGACTGGAAGATGCCCGGCATGGACGGGATTGAAACGATACATGAAATACGCAGCCGGGTGGGATCGGATATTCCGGTATTTTTAATATCGGCCTATGACTGCAGCGATTTGGAGGAAGAGATCAGCCATGCATGGATCGAAGGGTTTATTTCAAAACCGCTGTTTAAATCTACGTTGTATCACCGTCTGATCCAGTACGCAGATGGCTATACCATAGAAGAGAAGAAAAACGCGGAGGATGAGGCTGATTTTACCGGAAAGAACGTTCTTGTGGCAGAAGATATGGAAATCAACTGGGAAGTTGCCAGCGCAATTCTTTCGATTACCGGCATGGAATTGGAGTGGGCGAAGAACGGCCAAGAATGCTTAGAGAAGTTTCAGAATTCTCCGGTCGGCTATTTTGACGCGGTTTTAATGGATATCCGTATGCCGGTTATGAATGGGTATGATACGACAAAAGCGATCCGTGAGCTGGACCGGGAGGATAAGAATCTGCCGATCATTGCCATGACGGCGGATGCCTTTTCCGGCGACGTACAAAAATGCCTGGATTACGGAATGAACGCCCATATACAAAAACCGCTGGATATCAAGGAATGCATTCGCGTACTTCGGAAATATTTGGAATAAACCCTGCATATACTCATAAAAACGGAAGGTGACGTTTATGAGTAATGCAAAAATAGAAAATCTTTTAAATCTTGCACTGGATGCCAATAATAACGAACGCGAAAAATCGGGAAACCTGGGTGTGGGCTACATTCCGGCTTCCAATACCTGGGAAGTGATTATCCGTTATGTGAGAAACGGTCTTGAGCAGGTAAAAGATCTGCTTTTGATGTATGGGTATGAAACGTTGATTTCCAATATCACAGTGCTCAGTAATTCGTATGCCGTTTTGATCTTGCCGGAAGTATTGGTCGGCGTGGCGGCGGAAATGGACGGAATTATTTATATGGAACAACCAAAGAGACTCTTTTTTGCCGCAAATCAGGCAAAAAGAGTCTCTTGTATTACGGTTCTGCAGCAAACCGGGACCGCGACGCCGGGAGAGGTGCCGGAGGACGTGCTGAATCTGACCGGGAAAAACTGCCTGGTGGCGATTATTGACAGCGGAATCGATTACGCGCATCCGGATTTCAGAAAAGCAGACGGTATGACCAGAATCGTTGCTTTATGGGATCAGACGTTGCGTGCGGATACTTTAAATAAAGAAAAAACAAAGGAAAACGAAGCGATAACGTACCGTTCGCCGGAAGGATATTCGGACGGCGTTTTGTTTACGTCGGAAGAAATCAATCAGGCGTTGTTAAGTAATGACGACGCGGCCAGAGGAAAGATCGTGCCAAGCAGGGATACGTCCGGGCACGGAACCCATGTCGCCGGTATTGCAGCCGGCTGCGGCAGGGCGTCTATGGGAAGATACCGCGGCGTAGCGTATGAATCGGAATTGCTGATCGTAAAACTGGGGATGCCGGGAGAAAATGCATTTCCGAAAACAACGGAACTTATGAAAGCCGTTGATTTTTGCGTCAGGACGGCGGAAGCGCTGAATAAACCCCTCGCAATAAATCTCAGCTTTGGAAATAATTATGGTTCACACAGTGGCACAAGCTTGCTGGAGACGTTTTTAAATGATATGGCAGACCATCATCAGTGCAGTATTGTGGCAGGAACGGGAAACGAAGGGGCGGATGCCAGTCATTATCAGAACCGGATTCAAAGCGGGGAAGTCCAGGATGCAGAAGTTACGGTCAGCAGCTATGAAACGAAACTGAATCTGCAGATTTGGAAACGCTATCAGGACGATATTCGGATCGAAGTGCTGCTGCCGGACGGAAAGACGAGCGGACAGCTGATCGGGCAGGGGACGCTGCGGGTAGAATTTGAGGCGGTAGAACTTTTGATTTTTTACGGAGAACCGGTTCCCTACAGTATCTATCAGGAAATTTATATTGATTTTATCCCCAAAGGAAGGTATATCCCTTCCGGATTGTGGAAAATCCGCCTGACAGCGGGAGAAATCGTGGACGGAACGTATGATATGTGGCTGCCTTCCGGCGGTGTGCTAAATGAGGGAACCGGTTTTCCTTATCCATCCGAAATTCGGACGCTGACCATTCCTTCCACTGCCGCAAAAGTAATCAGTACGGCGGCGTATGACTCCAACACAGACAGTACGGCGGCGTTTTCCGGAAGAGGGTATACTGCGTGGACAAACCAGATAAAGCCAGATCTTGCGGCACCGGGCGTCAATATTATGGCGCCTTCTCCAGGGGGAGGCTATACGGCGCGCAGCGGTACGTCAATGGCGGCGCCGTTTGTAACGGGCAGCGCGGCGCTTTTGATGCAGTGGGGAATCGTGCAGGGAAGGGACCCGTTTTTGTATGGAGAGAAGTTAAAAGCATATCTGATCCGCGGCGCGAGAAAGATCGATGCGGTGAAAGAGTATCCGAATCCGCAGATCGGGTGGGGCGTACTGTGTTTGAAGGATAGTTTGCCGGGGTAGAATAGCGTAGATGCTTGGTGGAGTCAAAACGAATAAAAATTCATAAATCACATGAAAAGTTTAAGATTAAATCAGAACTTGTGTTTGAAAATAATTGGAAAAGTAAAGTTAATATGATATAATTTTTTAAATAAAATAAGATTTTGATCAGTACTATACGGGAGAAGAAGGATGGGAAACAGAGAAACTTTTAGAATTTTTAGGTACGTGGGAACAAATCTATAATCCTGCCTTTAAAGTGGTCGAAGTCGACCACTTTAAAAGCGAAGCAGGTTTACATACATTTGTATTAAGTGTTTCGGAATGGATTGAAAAGACAGAAGCGATAGGATTATTTGTGAAACGTGGAAAATATTTAGGAGGACAGGCCATGGGAAAAGCAAGTAATGATATTCCGTTTTTGGAAAAGTTTATGCTGCCGACAGATGATTATGAGATATTTAAATTTGGAGGAAGCTTCGTAAAAGATGAAGAGCGTGGGATAACAACGATGTTAAAATATTTTCCGTCCTATTTATCGGAAGGACAGTTAAGAGAAAATAATATAAGGCATAATCTGCAGGTAATGTTTGATCTTGTGAAAAAATATTTTGCAAAGGAATACGGTTATACGGGAACGGAGATTGAATTAAGTAACCGTTACCAGAATACGATCAACAGTTATATCTATAATGACGGGATAAGTCCGGCATTTGTACATATTGATGAGCTTTTTGAATCAACGGTTATGGGATTTCTTCTGGCAATGCTAAAGTGGTCTAAAGACTTTGATAATTTAAAGATATATGGAGAGTGTTTTCAATATGTATTGTTTTTGATGAATGACGTGTGCATATTTGGGGAAATGCAGGGCACGGATGCAAATAATGCTTTAATGGATACGGTCAATGGAGACACTCAGATACTTCAGCTTGCCGAGGACTGTTATTGGACCATCGCAGCATTCAGCCTAGCGCATGAGGTTGCACATGCTTATCTGGCAAGTATCGGAAAAAAGTATACGGAAAAACACCCGGAAAAGGAAGAATATGATGCGGACAGTATCGCCTATCATATTGTGTTGAAAATTATTATGGAAGAAAAAGGTGCAGATACGGTTCTTGAAGAATATACGTATCTGGCGCCGATGATTTATATGGATTTTTTTGACCTGTATTATTATACGGACCGGGTATTGTATAAAACGTTTTTCTATGGCTGGAAGCATCCGTTGCCAATCAAGCGTAAGAACAGGCTGTTTGCAGTTGTTGATAAAGATGAGTATGAGTTTAATACAGTGGATGGGAACCACTTATACAGTGGATTTCTGGATGTGTATGACGAATTTAAAGATCAGCTTCTTCTGAAAATGGAACGAGGGAAACTGGATCAGATTATATGGAAGGAACGAAGAGAACAGATGAGAAGGAGAATGGGCTATGACCAGGAAAGAAGCAATGGAATATGACGACAGCCTGAAGCAGGAATTGAAGCAGGCGGCAGTACGATTTGGATTGGCGGAGTCGTCAGGCGTTTATATTGTGGATCATTACATTACTGTGTTTCCGGAAGATGCAAGAAAAGGCATGATATTTTTGGGAAAAACCCCTGCGTCTTATAAACCGGGCAATGTAAAAATCGATTTGAAAAAGGCTCTTGCAGCAGGATTGGAATTTGCGGCATCTATTGGTGCGCCGGAGAGCATATTTCATTATATCCAGCTCATTATCGTTTCTGCTTTTTTTATTGAAAAATCAGTAAAGCAGGAATTAAGCGGAATGGAGGCTGCCGTTGTTTATCTGCTGCATAAAAATGGCGCTTATGATACCGGAATGGAAGAGGAACGATTGATCAATGAGGTGCAGGAATGGTACCGGCAGAAGGAAGGAACTATTGTAGAAGGAGAAAAGATTGCAGATGCGGTGAATCAATTGTATAGGATCAGAACCCTAGATTTGCGGGATGGGAAGATTTATCTGAACGAACATGTGTGGAAGACGGCGAAATAGGGTATAGATTCATTTTGCGAAGGAGATCGTATGAAACATGGAAGGATGTGGAACAACACGTTGCTGCCTGTACATACTGTCCGTTAAGCCGGACCAGAAACCGTCCCGTTATGGGGCTCGGAGACCATCAGGCGGATCTTATGCTGATAGCCGAAGCGCCCGGAGTAGAGGAAGATCTGCAGGGACTTCCGTTTGTCGGACGCTCCGGAGAAGTATTGGATAAGCTTCTGCGGGACTGCGGATTAACGCGGAAGGAAATCTATATGACCAATATTTTAAAACGCCATCCGCCCGGAAACCGAGATCCTAAAGAAGAGGAGAAAGAAGCCTGTATTTCACACCTGAAATATGAGATGTTTCTTTTGAAACCGAAAGTGTTTGTCTGTCTGGGGCGCGTGGCGGCGCAGAGGATTATTTCTCCTGATTTTAAAATTACCAGGCAGCATGGAACCTGGACATACCGCAAGAACTATGCGCTGACCGCGACGTATCATCCCTCGGCAATCCTGCGGGATCCCTCTAAGTATCAGATTGCGAAAGAGGATTTTTGTGCGGCTGTAAAAAAGTGTATGGAATGCAAAAATAAAGAATAAGGAAAACGGCATCTGGACCATATAGGGTTTAGATGCTGTTTTTTTGAATGGCATCATTTGCAGGGTCAAGCGGTAATTGCTTATGTATGCAGCTGTTGGTAACGTCGAATTATGTCGAAGAAATTCTGTGGAAAAGTTTTGATTTGCGTTGTAACATAGATAATAAGATATTGCAGCGTTAAGAATTGGAACTTTGTGTTACGAACAGATAGTTGGAAGGATTGCGTAAGATGATTCAGGAATATGACGGGGGAATTTACTGGCTGCTGGACTGCAGATTTGATTTTCTTATACATTCGTTTATGCAGGAGTACAGAATAAAAGAAGATGATATCATTTTCGTACAATCTTATCATGGAAACGCGAGGGAGAGGCTTCGAAAGATCTGTCTGCTTCCGGAGAACGAGAAGTCGGTATATTTGATGGAGCCGGATGACATTAACCGCATGTTTGTGAAATATTTGGATTTTGGCCGTAACAATTTGGTTGTCAGTTTTAGCGGCGCAGGCTTGCCGCAGAGTGAAAATTTGGATTCTTTTCTGGCGGGAGGACGGACGGCAAAACTGTGTAATGATAAGTGGTGGCAGTATCGTTTTTTTCGGAAATTAGGCATCATGACGCCGTACACCTGCAAGTGTTCTGATTTTGCAGAAGCAGAGCGCATGATTTGGGAAATGATGAACCGGTATCAGAAAGTAGTGATAAAAAAAGCCTGTTTATCGGGTGGTTACAGAATGGAAGTATTATCATTGCCGCAGGATCTGGAGTCGTATCGCAGGAAGCTGGATCAAGAAAGCCTGAAACAGGAGTTTTTATTGAGTGCTTATCTTCCGCATCAGCAGTCTTTTGCCGGGATGGGTGTGATTCACAAAGACGGAGGGGTGTTTTTTATCCCTCTTGTGACCGAGCAGGTGCTGTTCCGGGAAGTTGCGTATGAAGGATTGATCTTTCCTGCATTTCTAAATGAGGATCGTAGAAACGAAATCCGCAATTTGACAATTTTCATAGGGGAAGAACTGGGGAAGATTGGGTATTACGGGTTTTATAACGTGGATTTCGTGCTTGGGGACGAGGGACTTTCTGTGGTGGAGGTGAACGCCAGGTTAGGGTTTGGCTCATTGCTGGCGGCATGTATCTATGGGGATCGTTTTTGGAGCGTTTTGCAGGGACGTGATACGGAGGAAGCAGTATATGAGGGGAAACGCCTGGTTCTTGGAAAAGTGAAGGGCAGGGAAGGAAGAAGTTACCAGGGATTAAAATCATATTCCGGTATAACGGAATGGTTTGGGAGCAGAGACGGGTATTTTGAAACCTTTTTTTGCGGGACCGGGGAGGAGGAATTGTTTAAATACGGAAGTTATATCGGAATGTTCGGGGAATTTTTCGAGATGGAAGAATCCAGGGAAAGAGTTTTGCATAGGTTTTGGGAAAAATCTTTGAAATATTTTGAATGATAGAAGGCTAAAGATGAGAAAAAAGAAATTATTGTTTATTTACATTGATGGGTTTCGAGGATTTTGTAAAAAGGAATTCAACTTTTGTGCTGATATAAGATTTCATTATGACGAAGTAAATAATATTTTGTTATTAAATCAGGATGACAACGTAAAATC
>OFGD01000308.1_pt1 | contig 38631 bp, 33 predicted proteins | sample 1521671 | NCBI WGS metagenome assembly OFGD01 (sample SAMEA3504114, study PRJEB24116) | mouse gut metagenome | biome: mouse gut; feature: mouse-associated habitat; material: faeces | place: Denmark | collected 2011 | reverse complement strand
CCCAGCGAAGCGGTTGCGATTTGGGGAGGAGCCGCAGCGAAATGGGCGAGCTTTCGCCGCAGGCGGAAGCGAGGGATATGGCGCTTGCGGCGACGAGGGGCGGGGACAGCGATCCGGACACCGCATCCAACTAAAAATTAGCCCTCCGCAAACCAAGACAAAAGAAAAGGGTTGACAATCTTCACCAAAACGGATATACTAAGCAAGCACGGTAAAATTTATGAAAGGAGGCGTACAAAATGATGAAGTTTTTTGCAGTGGCAACTGGAATGCATCAGAACTCCGGGGGAATTTTGTGCGCCTTCGGAATGGATTAGGCATCCATTCCGTCTGTTTTGGCTTGCAGCGTCCCTCTGAAAAGAGGGACGCTTTTTGCGTTTCAGGCGGAGTCTGCGCCGTTGATACGGCGCTGCCTATGTGGAAAGGAGGACCTTATGGAGACGGAAATCAAACTGCCGCGGCGAGAAAAAACCGGGATCATTCTGCACTATCTGGGCGGGAACTGGAGCTTTTTCATCGCGGCAATCGCACTGGCATACCTGAATACCATCTGCAACGCGGTGATTCCCCAGATCATCCGCATCACGGTGGACGGCGTGCTGGACATGAAAGAGCTCAGACTGCCGGCACTGATCCAGAGCCTGCTGCCGCTGGAGCAGCTCCGGGCGGACCCGCTGCGGGCGCTGTGGCTGGCGGCGGGGGGCGTGGCCCTGGCTGCGGCAGTGCGCGGCGTGTGCATTTACGGGATGCGGGTCAATTTGGCCAAGGGCTCGGAGGGTTTTGTGAAAAAAATCCGGGATGACCTGTACGGACACATTCTGCGCCTGAGCTTTGACTGGCACACCTCCCACGCCACCGGCGACGTCATTCAGCGCTGCACCTCCGACGTGGAGGTCATCCGCACCTTCGTTTGTAATCAGCTCATGGAGGTGCTGCGCACGGTTTTCGTGGTGGTGCTGTACGTGGGCATCATGCTGTCCATGAACTGGCGGCTGGCCCTGGTATCCATCGCCTTCATCCCCATTTCCCTGCTGGCTTCCTGGGTGTTCTACGGAAAGATTTCCTCCCGCTTCTTAGAGGCCGACCAGGCGGAGGGAGCGCTGACCACCTGCGCCCAGGAAAATCTCACCGGCGTGCGGGTGGTGCGGGCCTTTGGCCGGGAGCGGTACGAGCTGGACCGCTTCGGCGAGAAAAACAACCACTTTTCCCAGCTTTGGGTGCGCCTGGGCAAGCTGCTCAGCATATACTGGGCCTCCGGCGCGCTGATCACCTGCGCCCAGGTGATGGCCGTGATTGTGGCCGGAACGGTGGAATGTGTCAACGGCGGGCTGTCCCTGGGCGATTTTCTGGCCTTTGTCACCTACAACAGCGCCTTGGCCTGGCCAGTGCGCTCCCTGGGCCGGGTGCTGTCCGACATGAGCAAGGCGGGGGTATCCATGGACCGGGTGGGCTACATTCTGCGCGCCCAGGAGGAGCAGGACGACCCAGACGCCCAAAGCACCTCCCTATCCGGCGACATTGTATTTGACCACGTCACCTTTGGCTACGAGAGCCAGGAGGTGCTCAAGGACGTATCCTTCACCATCCCCTGGGGGTCCACCTTCGCCATTTTGGGGGGCACCGGGTCGGGCAAATCCACCCTGGTTCACCTGCTGGACCGGCTGTACGATTTGAAGGACGGCCAGGGGTCCATCACCATCGGCGGAGTGGACATCCGAAATATCAAGCGGGAAACCCTGCGCCGGCAGATCGGTTTGGTCCTTCAGGAGCCCTTCCTGTTCTCCCAGACCATCAAGGAGAACATCGCCGTCACCCGGCCGGACGTGCCGGAGGACGAGCTGCGCGGCTGCGCCGGCGTGGCCTACGTGGACGAGGCCATCACCGAACTGGCCGAGGGCTATGACACCGTGGTGGGCGAGCGGGGCGTCACCCTGTCCGGCGGGCAGAAGCAGCGGGTGGCCATCGCCCGAATGCTGCTGCAAAACGCACCGCTGATGATATTCGACGACTCCCTGTCCGCCGTGGATGCGGAGACGGACGCCAAAATCCGCGCCGCCCTGAAGCAGCGCATGGCGGACGCCACCGTCATCCTCATCTCCCACCGGGTGACTACGCTGATGCAGGCCGATAAAATCCTGGTGCTGGACGGCGGACGGGTGGCGGACGTGGGGTCCCACGCCGAGCTCATCTCCCGCCCCGGTATTTATAAGGAAATCTACGACATTCAGATGAGCAGCGATGACCGTGCGCTCATCCAGGAAAGGGGGAACGCCTGATGGCCGCCATTGACGAACAAGAGTATACAAAATCCTTTGACCTGACAATATGGAAGCGCCTGCTGCCCATTTTGGGCCGCTACAAAAAAATCATGGTGCTGATGCTTCTCATTAACAGCCTCACCGCTGTGGTGGATGTCATCATCCCCCTGTTTCAGCAGTATGCCATCCGCCACTTCATTGAAGGAAAAACCCTGGACGGCCTGCCCGCCTATGTGTTCGCATACGCGGCGGCCATTCTGCTGGAGGCGGCAATGGTGGTGGGCTTTGCCCGCCGGGCCATGCACGTGGAGATGTATATGGGCCGGGATATGCGCCAGGACCTGTTCCGGCATTTGCAGACCCTGTCCCTGTCCTTTTACAACGTCACCCCGGTGGGCTACCTCATCACCCGGGTGATGAACGACACCAACCGCATCGCGGCAAATATGGCCTGGAGCCTGACGGATATGGCCTGGTCGCTGCTGTATATCCTGGGAGCCTTTGGGGCTATGCTGGTTCTCAACTGGCGGCTGGCCCTGGTGGTGATTACGGTGGTCCCCGTCATCGCCCTGCTCACCGTGTATTTTGAGCCCCGCATCCTCCACTGGAACCGGAGGGTACGCAAGCTCAACTCCAAAATCACCGGCGCGTTCAACGAGGGTATCGGCGGCGCGAAAACCTCCAAAACCCTGGTCATCGAGGAACAGAGCATCGGCAGTTTTCGGGAGCTCACCGGCTCCATGCGCCGCTCCGCCGTTCGGGCCTCCCGGCTCAACGCGGTGTATATCCCGCTGACCCTGTTTTTCTCGTCCATGACGGTGGCCATCGTGCTGCTGCAGGGCGGATACCTGGTGGTGGACCAGGTGCTGGACATCGCCACCCTGTCGGTGTTCGTGTCCTACGCCATGGGCATCTTTGAACCCATCCAGGCCCTGGCGGCCAATTTGGCGGAGTTCATCGCCCTTCAAGCCTCCATCGAGCGGGTGACCGGCCTCATGGATGAGACCCCAAAAATCACCGACACCCCAGAGGTAATTGAGAAATACGGCGATTGTTTTGACCCCAAGCGGGAAAACTGGGAGCCTATCCGGGGCGATATTGAATTCAAGGACGTGACCTTCCGCTACCCTGACGGCGGGGACAACGTGCTGGAGCACTTTTCCCTCCACATCCCGGCGGGGACCACCGTAGCCATTGTCGGTGAGACAGGGGCTGGTAAGTCTACGCTTGTCAACCTGGCCTGCCGCTTCTTTGAGCCAACCCAGGGTCAAATTCTCATCGACGGCCAGGATTACCGGGAGCGCAGCCAGCTCTGGCTCCACTCCTCCATCGGCTACGTACTGCAAAGCCCTCACCTGTTTTCCGGCACTGTCCGGGAGAATATCCGCTATGGCCGGCTGGACGCCACCGACGAGGAGGTCGAGGCGGCGGCCAGAGCGGTGTCCGCCGACACAGTGGTGGCCAAACTGGAAAAGGGCTGGGACAGCGACGTAGGCGAGGGGGGCGACCGCCTTTCCACCGGCGAGAAGCAGCTGATCTCCTTTGCCCGGGCGGTGCTGGCCGACCCCCGCATCTTTGTGCTGGACGAGGCCACCTCCTCCATCGACACTCAAACCGAACAGCTTATCCAACAGGCTATCGACCATCTGCTGCGGGACCGCACCTCCTTCCTGATTGCCCACCGTCTGTCCACCATCCGCAAGGCGGATATGATTTTAGTGGTGCGGGACGGCAAAATCGTGGAGCAGGGCACCCATGAGACCCTGCTGCGGGCCAAGGGCTACTACCATGACCTGTACAGCAAGCAGTTTTCCGAGGAAAACGCTGCGAAAATCCTGGGAGCGTAGGAAGATTCCCACCCCCGCTGGCGCGGAGGTGGGTGCTGCCACAGTCATTTCGCCGGGAAAACGAGGCGAAGATTCTGGGGACGTAACAACTCTCCAAAAGGAGGCATTCCATGATCCGCATTGAGGAAATCCCTGTGGAGCGGGCGCAGGAATTCTGGGAAATTCAGTTTGAATACTTGGTGAACGACGAAATAGTGGTTACGGACGAAGAAAAGGCATATTTCTCTGGCCGCGAATACCGGAGCCACCTGGAAAAGCTGATGCGCCGCCGCCCGGATCAGCTCCACATGATCTATTTTGTCCAAGACGGCGTCCGGATCGGCGCGTCCCAATACTGCACCTACAAGACCGAGGACGGCAAGTGCTTCCTCCTGGATTTCTGGGTGTTCCCGGACTTCCGGGGGCAGGGCACGGGCCGCGCCTGCTGGGCCGCCCTGGCGGACTACACTGCGGCGGACGGCGCGGCCTACTACGCCCTGAACTGGGCCAAGGAGGACTCCCACAGATTTTGGCTGTCCAACGGCTTCACGGACGATGGCAAAGACGAATACGGCTCCCCGTTGATGATAAAACGATGAAAAAGGCCCTGCCGCAGCGCGGCAGGGCCTTTCGTTCTTTGATTACGCCTGTACGTCCACCTGGGGGGCGGACACAGGAACATCTGCGACCTGGGCGGTCTCCACAGCCGAAGAATACCCCTGCACTGCGGCCTCCATGGACGCCTGAGTACTGACGCCCAGCTGCTCCGCCTGGGCCTTCAGCTCCATTTTTGTGGCGGTAAGCTGGTTGGCGAAGCGGTTGGCAATTTCCGTCTCCCGAAAATAGCCGCTCTCACGAATTTTCCGCATGGTCTGCTTGCGCTGAACCTCGCGGCGCACGCGCTGGGCCTCCCGGTTTCGATTGTTCTGGGCCATCCGTTTTTGACGGGCCCGGGCCAACTGCTCCCGGTTCAGCTCCAGCTTCTTTTTTCCCGCCCGGCCCACAGCCTTTTGCAGCTGCCCAATGGCGGCACGGATTTGGTCAGCGTGGTCGGGATCGCTGCGCTGGGCGGCCTGAAGCTGAGCGATGCGGCGGCGGGCGTACCCCGCAGCGGAACTCACCTCCGCCTGGTTTCGGGCCCGGCTCAGCCGGGCATAGGCCTCCAACGGGGCGTCCCCATACCGAGGCGCGGTCTTGGCCAGCTTGAACCGCTCCCGCTGGGCGTCCGCCTTTTCCTTGGCGTCCCGAATCATCTCCGCCAAGCTTGTGCTGTGTTCATCCTGCTTTCTGAGAGACTGCGCCAGCAGGTTGAGCGCCGCTTCCTCGGACTGCTGTTCCTCCCGGCCCACGCCGGAGACCGCCTGAATTGCCATTGGTCCCGCCTCCTCTCCACCCTGTTTATTATTATATCGGCCAACTGAGAGGGATAGGAAAGGGGGCGCGGGCAATTATTTTTTGACGGCGCGGGGCTGAAGCGGAGTCCCCTCGCTGTACATCCGGCGGAACAGGTGCATCAGGATGACCACTGCCGCAGTGGCCAGCACTACCTCCGCCACCAACTGGGCATAAGCTACGCCGTACACGGGAAACAGGCGGTTGAGGATGAACAGAGCGGGAATTTCCAGCACAATCTTGCGCAGCAGAGCAAAGACGAGCGAATAGCGCCCCAGACCGCAGGACTGGAACACGCCCACTGCCAGAAAGTCCAGGCAGAGGAAGGGCTGGGCCAGGCACATTCCCCTGAGGAATTGAGCGCCATAGCCCACCACCGCCTCGTTGTCCATAAACAGGGCCACGATGGAACCCGCGCCGACGAAGTACACGGCGGTGAGCGCGATGAGGAACGCGCCGGCAATTTTTATGTAGAAAAATAACGTATCCTTCATGCGGTTCACATTGCCGCTGGCGTAGTTGTAGCTAATCAGTGGCATAATTCCCTGGGACAGCCCAAACGTCACCTGCATGGGGATCATATTGATTTTCTGTACGATTCCCATGGCGGCCACAGCGTCGGGGCCGGATGCGGCAGTGAAGTTGTTCAGCACCGTCATGCCCGTTACGTTTAGCAGATTCTGAATTGCAGCGGGCACGCCTACGGTACAGATGCCCAGCACGATCTTGCCGCTGTGAGGCAGCATGGCGGGGCTGATCGAGATGTAGGTTCTCCCCCGCTTGACCGCCAGCAGCACCAGGAAATACAGGCACGCCACGCAGTTGGACAGAAATGTGGCGCAGCCGGCCCCTGCCGCGCCCATATTCAGCCCCCATGGCATAATGAAAATGGGGTCCAGCACAATATTGAGCAGACAGCCGCTCATGCTGCCGATGCTGGCGTGGAGGGAGGCCCCCTCCGAGCGCACCATATAGGCCATCACCACGTTGAGGATGGACGGAGCGGCGCCGCAGGTAGCAGTCCAGAACATATATTCCCCGGTAGCGGCGGCGGTGGACGAATCCGCACCCAGCACCATGAGCAAAGGAGAGCGGAACACGGTCACAAGCAGCGAGAACAGCAGACCGCTGGCCAGGGCGCAGTAGAAGCCGATAGCGGAGCTTTTGCGCACGGTGTCATAATCCCGGCTGCCCAGGGCGCGGCTCATCATGCTGGAGGAGCCCACGCCAAACAGATTGTTTACCGCGTTAAAGGCCAGCAGCACCGGCGAGGCCAACGTAACCGCCGAGGTCTGGATCGGCGCGTTGAGCAGGCCAACGAAATAGGTGTCCGCCATGCTGTAGATGATGGCAACCAGACTGCTGATCACGGTGGGGATGCCCAGGGTGAGCACAGCCCGAGAGATAGGCACGGACTCAAACAAGGCCGATTTCTGTGTATCCTCCATAGTAGCACCTCATTTCTTGTTTGCTGTTTTTTATCAATATTATAGCACAGAGTGCGGCAGATGAAAACAGATAGTTTTGTGGGGAAATAGCACAGAGGAAGCCATTTTTGAATTGCCAAATTCTCCGAAAAGGAGTATACTTGAGAAGATATCGGAAACGGAGGAATGACCATGGAACTCAAAGCGGGAATGAAAGGCCGGGCGGAAACGGTGGTGGTTCCGGAAAACACCGCTCAGGCGGTGGGCTCCGGGCTGGTGCCCGTGTTTGCCACGCCCCATATGATCGCCCTGATGGAAAACGCCGCCGTCAACGCGGTGCAGGCTCAGCTGGCGGCGGGCGAGGGCACGGTGGGCACCCGGCTGGATGTGACTCACGACGCCGCCACCCCCGTCGGCATGAACGTGTGGGCGGAGGCGGAGCTCACGGCGGTGGAGGGCCGCAAGCTCACCTTCGCCGTCGCCGCCTTTGACGCGCGGGAGCAGATCGGCGGGGGAACCCACGAACGCTTTATCATCCAAACGGAAAAATTCCTGGCCCGGGTGGAGGCCAAAGGGTAAAAGACAGCCGTCCAAAAAATGGACGGCTGTCTTTTTCATTTGTCAGGCGTTGAACACATACTTGTCCAGCCGCTCAAAGGCCTCCCGCACTCTGGACAGGGGGAGAGCCAAATTGACGCGAATGTGGCACGGGCCGTGGAACATTCGCCCGTCCTGCCAGGCCACGCCCACATCCCACCCCATTTTCTCCAGCTCGTCGATGGTTTTTCCGTGCTTAGCGCACCAGTCCGTGCAATCCAAAAACAGCATATAGGTCCCCTGGGGCTTGGACACCTTCACCCCTTCAAAGCGCTGGGCGATGTAATCGCAGGCGAAGTCTACGTTTCCGGCGAGCACCTGGCACAGCTCGTCCAGCCACTCCTGGCCCTCCGGGCCGTACGCCCCCACCAGGGCGTGCATGGACAGAACATTCATGTCATTATAGTGGCACAGGGAGGACTCCTTCTCCATCCGCTCCCGCAGCCACTGGTTATACACGATGTGGTAGCTCCCCACCAGCCCCGCCAGGTTGAAGGTCTTGGAGGGGGCGTATATGGCCGCGGTGCGCTGCCGGGCATCCTCGCTGACGCTCTGGGTTGGGATGTGCCTGCGATTCCCCAAAATGATGTCCGACCAAATCTCATCAGACACCACATAGACGTTGTGCTTTCGGAACAGCTCCATAGCCCGCTCCAGCTCCCAGCGCTCCCACACCCGGCCGCAGGGGTTATGGGGAGAGCATAACACTGTGGCGTGGATGTGATTGTCCACGATTTTCTTCTCCATATCGTCAAAATCCATCCGCCACACATTGTCTTCATCCAAAAGCAGCGGACTGTGAACAATCCGGTAGCCATTGTTGGTAAGGCTGCCGGTGAAACCGATATAGGTGGGCGAGTGGAGCAGCACCTTATCACCCCTGGAGCACACAACGTTCAGCGCAGTGATCACTCCGCCCAGCACCCCGTTTTCATAGCCGATATGCTCCTTGGACAGCCCGGTGACGCCGTTGCGTTCCTCGTGCCAGCGGATGATAGCGTTATAATAATCATCGGTGGCGGAGAAATAGCCAAAGGCAGGGTGCTGCGCCCGCTCGATGATGGCAGCGGGAATCGTGGGAACCGTGGGGAAGTTCATATCCGCCACCCACATGGGGATGGCGTCGAAGCCCTCACGGGGGGCGCCGGGGGCGAAACCGCCGGGCTGTCCAATGGCATCCACAGCAATGGCGTCCCGTCCGCAGCGGTCCATGATGGAGGTGAAATCGTATTTCATAGGAAATCGTTCCCTTCTAAAGTGAAGTGAAGTGAATGGGTCCGCCGGCTTGGCGGCTCATGTTGTGCCCCTTTTACAGCAGGTGGAAGCTGGCGATGAGGCTGGAAAACACAATGGACACGGTGGACACCAGCTTGATGAGGATGTTCAGCGCGGGCCCGGCAGTATCCTTGAAGGGGTCGCCCACGGTGTCGCCGATGACGGCGGCCTTGTGGCACTCCGAGCCCTTGCCTCCATGGTGCCCGGATTCAATGTACTTTTTCGCGTTGTCCCAGGCGCCGCCCGCGTTGGACATGAACACCGCCACGGCGAAACCGGTGACGGACACCCCGCCCAGCAGACCCACAACCCCTTCCACGCCTAAAATCAGGCCGGTGACGATGGGCACAATGATGGCCAGCAAAGAGGGCTTTACCATCTCCCGCAGAGCCCCCTTGGTGCACAGGGCCACACAGGAGGCATAGTCCGGGTCAGCGGAGCCGTCCATGATTCCGGTAATCTCCCGGAACTGGCGGCGCACCTCCACCACAATGGACTGGGCCGCCCGCTGCACTGCGCTCATGGTGAAGGCAGCGAACACAAAGGTGAGCATAGCTCCCAGGAACAGCCCCACCAGCACAGCAGGGTTGGTCAGCGACAGGTCGATGGCCTCCGTCTTAGCGGTGACGATGTCCACATAGCTCACCAGCAGAGCCAGGGCGGTGAGCGCGGCAGAGCCGATGGCGAACCCCTTGCCAGTGGCGGCAGTGGTATTGCCCAGGGAATCCAGAGCATCGGTGCGCTCCCGGACCTCCTCGCCCATGCCGGACATCTCTGCGATGCCGCCAGCGTTGTCCGCCACGGGGCCGTAGGCATCGGTGGCCAGGGTAATGCCCAGGGTGGACAGCATCCCCACTGCGGCAATGCCGATGCCGTACAGCCCCCGGGAGAAGCTGGAGGCATAGTGGTCGGCGGCGGTGGCAAGCGAGCCGCCCGCGGCGATGAAGGACACAATCACCGCCACGCCCACGATGAGGATGGGGGCGATGGTGGACAGCATTCCCAGGGAAAGCCCGCCGATGATGGTGGTGGCCGCGCCGGTCTCGGTGGCGTCCGCCAGCCCCTGGGTGGGCTTATAGGTGTCGGAGGTGTAGTACTCGGTGAAGTAGCCAATGGCGCAACCACCGATGAGGCCGCACAGGATCGCGATATATATTCCCCAGCTGCCCAGCAGAAAATAGGTCAGCGGGGCGGCGGCGATGGCAGCCAAAACAGCGGCGGTATAGGTGCCCTTGCGCAGCGTGCCCAGCAGCTCCCGCTGGGAGGCCCCCTCCTTGGTCTTGATGAGATAGGAGCCCAGGATGGAGCACACGATGCCTACCGCCGCCAGCAGAATGGGCAGCAGCATGGCCTCCCACGCCTTGCCAGCGCCGGAATAGGCCGCCACCCCCAGGGCGAAGGTAGCCAGGATGGACCCCACGTAGGACTCGTACAGGTCCGCGCCCATGCCCGCCACGTCGCCCACGTTGTCGCCCACGTTATCGGCGATGGTGGCGGGGTTGCGGGGGTCGTCCTCGGGTATGCCCGCCTCCACCTTGCCCACCAGGTCCGCGCCCACGTCGGCCGCCTTGGTGAAAATGCCGCCGCCCACCCGGGCGAACAGGGCCATGAAGGACGCGCCCATGCCGAACATCACCATGGTCTGGGCGATCTGGGGGGCGTCGTACCCTGCGATGTACTTCAGAATGTGGAACCAGATGGACACGTCCAGCAGGCCCAGCCCCACCACTGTGAAGCCCATGACAGACCCGGCGGAAAAGGCCACGTTCAGCCCCCGGTTCAAGCTCTCCGACGCGGCCTGGGCAGTGCGGGCGTTGGCGGAGGTGGCCACCTTCATGCCCACAAAGCCCGCCAAAGCTGAGTACACTCCACCGGTGAGGAAGGCGAAGGGGATGAACCAGTTGTCCAGCTGCCGGAATACGCACAGCAGAAGCAGCACAGCGAACACCACCAGGAACACTTTAAACACGGTGGCATACTGATGGCGCAGATAGGCGTTGGCCCCCTCCCGAATGGCGGAGGCAATTTTCTTCATGGCATCGCTGCCCTCGGAAAAGGACAGAACCCGACGGGCCTGGACAACGGCAAACAGCAGGGCCAGACCCCCTGCGGCTAATCCCAGCCAAAATAAATGCTGCGTACCCAAAACGGCATTGCTCCTCTCTGTCGGCCCCCTGGCTGCGCGGCAAGGCCTCTTATTTCTGTTTACTATTTTACATAATTTTTAGAAGGTTTGCAAGATAAAAATGCGCCTTTTCACCTAAAAGATGAAAAGGCGCATGATATTTTTTTAACAATTTGCTCAAGACCGCTTCCACGCGCTGCGGCTGAACAGAACAAGTATGGGGAACATCTCCAACCGGCCCAGCACCATTAGAAAAGACAGCACCAGCTTGCTCAGCACCGAAAAGGCGGCGAAATTCCCCGCCGGCCCCACCATTTCCAAGCCCGGTCCCACGTTGCTGATGCAGGTGATGACGGCGGTCAGAGTAGTGCCAAAGGAGAAATTGTCCAGCCCCACTACGATGGCCATGCCAAACACCAGAAACAGGTTGATGATGAAATAGCACTGGGTGGTGTGGAGCGTAGCTTCCGACAGAGGCGCGCCGTCTAAGCGGACCACGGACACGGCTCGGGGATGGATGATGGAGCGAACCTCCCGCCGGGCGGAGCGGATCAGAATCAAAATCCGGCTACACTTGATGCCGCCGCCGGTGGAACCGGCACAGGCGCCGATGAAGGTGAGCACTACCAACAGCACCTTGGAGAACTCAGGCCACAGCTCGTAGTTGGCGGACGAAAAGCCGGTGGTGGACACGATGGACGCCACCTGAAAGGCGGCGTACCGCACGCACTCCCCTACGCCGTGGTAGATATCCCGGATGTTCCAGGCGATGGCCACGGTGGAGACCGCCACCATAATCAGGAAAAACCGCAGCTCATCGCTTTTCATGGCCTGCTTTGCCTTACCCGTGAGGACCAAAAAGTATACCGCGAAATTCACCGAAAACAGCAGCATGAAGACGGTGATGATGATCTCCACCGTCGGGTTGCCGAAAGAGCCTACGGACGCGTTCATATTGGAAAAACCGCCGGTTCCGGCTGTGGACATGGCATGGGTGACGGAGTCGTACCAGTTCAGCCCCGCCACGCGCAGGCACAGCGCCTCCAGCACGGTGAGCGCCAGATAGATGGTGTATAAAATTTTGGAGGACTGCGAGGCCCGGGGCACCAGCTTGCTCTTTACCGGACCGGGGCTCTCCGCCCGGATCAGAAAGTTGGAGCTGATGCCCAAAAAGGGCAGCAGGGCGGCGGTGAGGATCAGCACCCCCATCCCCCCCAGCCAGTGGGTGAAGGAGCGCCAGAACAAAAGTCCCATGGGCAGCCCCTCAATGGCGGTTAGGATGGTGGCGCCGGTGGTGGTGAAGCCGGAGATGGTCTCAAAAAAACAGTCCACATAGGGGCCGAACTGCCGAGAAAACCAAAATGGCAGCGCCCCAAACACCCCGAACAGAACCCAGATCAGGCCCACGGTAAAAAAACCCTCCCGGGCGAAAAAATCCTTTTTGGGATGAAAAAGGAATACCGGGACGCAGGCAGCGGCCAGGATAATCAAGATGGAGCACAAAAAGGGAATCGGGTTCTCCCCGTAGAGGAGGGACACCGCCAGGGGAATCAGCATGGCTCCCGCCTCGATCAGCAGGGAGAAGCCGGTGATGCGCGCAACCAGTTTAAAATTCATGGCGCTCAGCCCCCCGCACCAAAGGAGTCGGCATAAATGTCGTTCAGGTCCAGAATGCCGCTGTCCCGAGCCACCACGATCACATTGTCGCCGCTCTCCAGGGTGGTGGAGCCCTCTGGGATGATGACCTTCGTCCCCCGGACAATAACGGCAATGAGGATACCGCGGCGCAGCTTCAAATCCTTCAAGGGAATGCCCAGGTTCTGGGTGGTGGGAGCCACCACGAACTCCATGGCCTCCGCCCGCCCCTCCGCAATTCGGTACAGAGCGGTCATGGCGCTGCCCTTGGAGTTTTGCAGGCCCCGAATCAGCCGGAGAATCTGCCCCGCCGTGGTGAGCTTGGGGGACACCACCGACTCCACCCCGGCGGAGTGGGCGATGGAGGTGTAGTTCTGCCGGTTGGACTTGGCCACCACCTTAGGCACTCCAGCCTGGTGGGCATAGAGGGAGATGATGAGGTTGTCCTCGTCCCGGTCGGTGAGGGCGATAAAGGCGTCGCTGGCAGCCATGCGCTCCTCGGTGAGCAGCTCAGGGTCGGTGCCGTCGCCGTGGATGATGAGGCTGTGAGGGAAATCCTCCGCCAGCTGGCGGCAGCGCATCTCACTTTTGTCCACCACCTTACAGCTCATGCCCAGCCGCTCTAACTGAATGAGCAGGTAGAAGGCGATGCGCCCGCCGCCGATGATGAACACGTTGCGGATGCGGTGGCTGTGCCGGCCCAGCAGCTTGAAAAACTGGTGGACGCCGTTGGGGGTGCCCGCCATATAGACCCGGTCGTCCTTGGCCAACACGGTGTTGCCGTTGGGGATAAACACCTCGCTCCCCCGCTCCACCGCGCAGAACAGCACGGGCAGGTCCTGGATTTTGGACGACAGGGAGGCCAAGGAGTGCCCAGCTAAAAAGTCAGCCTCCTGAATGTGAAAGGAGATCAGCTCCACCTGACCACGGGCAAATGTGTCGATATTGGCGGCGGAGGGAAAGCGCAGCAGCCGGGAGATTTCCACCGCCGCAGCCAGCTCCGGGTTGATGAGCAGGGTGATCCCCAAATCCCGCTTCAAAGAGTCCAGATCGCTGGCATACTCGGCGCTGCGCACCCGGGCCACAGTGTAGGGCACGCCGATGCGGTGGGCGCAGTGGCAGCACAGCAGATTGATCTCATCAGAGCCGGTGGCGGCGATGAGCACCTCGCACTCCCGCGCCCCGGCCTCCATCAAAAGATCCCGCGAAGCACAATTCCCCTTCAGGCACATCACATCCAGCTGGTTGGACAGCCGCTCCAGCGTACTGTCCGAGATATCCACAATCGTGACGCTGTGGCCCTCATCCGACAGATGCTCCGCCACAGTGGCTCCCACTTTACCGGCCCCAGCGATGATGATATTCAAAGCAATCAGCTCGATTCCTTAAAAAGTCGTAAAGCGCGGTGCATTCCCGCAGAGGCGGCGGATTGGGCCGCTTCTGCGGGAATGTCTCAGCTCACTCCAGCACCGCCCCGCGGGCGGCGGAGGCGACCAGCTTGGCATACCGGGCCAGGTAGCCCGTTTTGATCTTCGGCTCCGGACACACCCAGGCGGCTCGGCGCTGGGCCAGCACAGCCTCATCCACCAGCAGCTCAATTTTGCAGGCGGGTATGTCAACGGAGATTTGGTCCCCCTCCTCCACCAAGGCGATGGGACCGCCTTGAGCGGCCTCAGGACAGACGTGGCCGATGGCCGCGCCCCGGGTGGCGCCGGAGAAACGCCCGTCGGTGATGAGCGCTACGCTCTCCCCCAGCCCCATACCGCAGATGGCGGAGGTGGGGTTGAGCATCTCCCGCATACCAGGGCCGCCCTTGGGGCCCTCGTAGCGAATCACCACCACGTCGCCCGCGTGAATTTTTCCGGCGTAAATGGCCTCGATGGCCTCCTCCTCGCAGTTGAACACCCGGGCAGGGCCCTGGTGGCGCATCATCTCATCCGCCACGGCGGAGCGCTTCACCACGCAGCCCTCGGGGGCCAGGCTGCCCTTGAGCACGGCGATGCCGCCGTCGGGAGAGTAGGGATTGTCGATGGGCCGGATGAGCTCCGGATTCCGGTTGACCACGCCCTCCAGGTTCTCCCCCAACGTTTTGCCGGTGCAGGTGAGCACAGAGGTGTCCAGCAGGCCGGCCTTGTTCAGCTCCGCCATGACCGCGTGGACGCCCCCCGCGCCCTCCAGGTCCTCCATATAGGTGTCGCCGGCGGGGGCCAGATGGCACAGGTTGGGGGTTTTGCCGGAAATCTCGTTGGCTCTGTCCAAATCCAGCTCGATGCCGCACTCATGGGCGATGGCGGGCAGGTGGAGCATGGTGTTGGTGGAACAGCCCAGGGCCATGTCCACCGTCTCCGCGTTGTGGAAGGCGGCCTCGGTCATGATGTCCCGGGGCTTGATGTCCTTTTTCACCAGCTCCATAATCTGCATCCCGGCGTGCTTGGCCAGGCGCAGCCGGGCGGACCACACGGCGGGAATGGTGCCGTTGCCCGCAAGGCCCATGCCGATGGCCTCGGTGAGACAGTTCATGGAGTTGGCGGTATACATCCCCGAGCAGGAACCGCAGGTGGGGCAGGCATTGTTCACATACTCCTCCACCCCGTCCTCGTCCAGCTTGCCGGCGTAGTAGCCCCCCACGGCCTCAAACATATGGGACAGGCAGGTGCGCCGGCCGTCGCGCAGCCGCCCGGCCAGCATAGGTCCGCCGGAGCAGAAAATGGTGGGGACGTTCCCCCGCGCCGCCGCCATGAGCAGACCGGGGACGTTTTTGTCACAGTTGGGAATCATCACCAGCCCGTCGAACTGGTGGGCCATGGCCATGGCCTCGGTGGAGTCGGCGATGAGGTCCCGAGTGACCAGGGAGTACTTCATGCCCACGTGGCCCATGGCGATGCCGTCGCACACGGCGATGGCCGGAAATTCGATGGGGGTCCCCCCCGCCGCCCGGACGCCCGCCTTCACCGCCTCAGCAATTTTGTCCAGGTTCATGTGGCCGGGGACGATCTCGTTATAGGAGCACACCACGCCGATGAGGGGCCGCTCCAGCTCCTCCTTGGTGTAACCCAGCGCGTAGAACAGGGAGCGGTTAGGGGCCGTTGGAACGCCTTTTTTTACGTTATCGGAACGCATATGAAAGTCTCCTTTTGAAGTGCTTGACTGTATAAGTACCACAGATTGTACCACAAAAAAAACGGGAGCGCAATGGAAAATCGGATTGATTTCCCAGCGCTCCGCGCCCCCTTCTCCGTCCACCTGGCCCTATCCCGCGCTCAGCCGGCCCTGCTCCGCCGCAAGTCCCCCGACACAATGGCGAGAAATTGAGCCGAGCAGGGCTTGGTCCACAACAAGCTGCCCGCCATCTCTCCCAGCAAAACGGGATTCCGCTTCCAAGCCACCCCGATCACCGTCCGAATGTTCCGCTCCACCGCCTGCCACGTGGTACAGTACTGCCTCGCCACCTCCGGGTAGAGGTTCTTCGTCACCAGCATCAGCATATCGGGCTCCTTGGCGCACAGCGCTATGGCATACGCCGTATAGCGGCAGCCCTTGTAATTTGCCGTCACCCCCAGCCGGTACAGCTGGTCGCACGCCTCTCCAAACCGCTTATCCACCTGTGTCATCCTCTCTCTTTATATTCGGTCTCCAACAGACTGGACACCGTGATCCCCATGTAGGCCGCCAGCTTTTGCAGGGTGCTGAGCTTTGGGTCGGTCTTCCCGCGCTCAATGAGGCTGATCTCCTCAATGCTCAAGCCGGTATCGAAGGCCATATCAAGCTGATTTTTGGATTCCTTTTTGCGATATGCTTTTACGCGATTGGCAAGCGCAACTGTCTCTGGCATTTTTTCGACCCCTTTTGACAAATCATATCCAAAAAGGGTTGACTTTTCCACGTACCGTAGTACGTATTTTCACCCGTTCTATCCTTTCTGTGCTCACTGCACGCCCTCCCTACGGCAAAAGCAGGCCAGACCTACCGCAATAGGTCTGGCCTGCCCTGTCCATATTCTCCCGCGTCAAAGGTCTCTCAGCAAACCTATCCCGGAGATTACCGCACGGCCCGACCCATCCCCAGCCCGGAGCCACGGCAAATGGCAACTGATATTTATATTTATAAAATTATTACTCGTATGTTTATTGTACTTTTAAATCTCAATTTTGTCAAGCGTTTTTTCACAAAAAAAGGGCGGCATCTCGAAAGAAATGCCGCCAGCTCTTTTTAATTTTCCGGGAATGACCAGTCGGGAGGAACTGGAATCCAATCCGTCTTCCACACCCCGTATGAAATCGACCACAGGCGCATCTGCTTCTCCCCATCATGGATACGATAATACCAGCGCACCTGCTCCGCCCGGGTCTCAATGCTGGTCTCCTCTCCAGTGTAGGGAAACGCCATGACAGGGGCAAGAGCGGAAGAAACCAGGGTCAGCGCACACAGGGATGCCATAAGCAAGGTCAGAACTCGTTTCTTCATTGGTTATATCCCTCCTCAAAAATATAAACATTCTGGTACTCCTCGGAGGCAACCTCCGCCTCCGTCAAATACCTGCTGAATTCATAGTTAATAAATAATTGACATCTGCCATTTGAATCTATCCAAATAAATGTACTGCTTGCCTTATCACCAGTCTTGGGATCATCATACTGTTCCGTATAAAAATTCCGAGTGTCATTCTGAAGTTCTTCTTCAGTTGGCGAAAGTCCCGGCTGAATGATCACAAGATAGGACGCCAGAAACACCACCACAATCGCAGCCACTGCCACAGGACTCATGCGCGGGGGCTCCTTCTCGTAAGCCTGCATGAAATCTATCCGGCGCTTCAGAGAAGACTTGCTCTGCACCGCCATGGACTTGCCCGCAGCCAGCGCGTCCCGGTACTCCACCGCTTTCTTTCCCGCGTTGGTCAGGGTAAGCATATACGCGCTTCGATCCACCCGGCTCATGCTGCCCATCAGCTTGGTGTCGCACCGCATCTCCAACAGGTCCTCAAAGTTTCTCCGAAAGAAGTGCATCGGAATGAACCACCACATCGCCGAAAGCAAGCACACGAACGCCAGCTTGATCCAGGCATCGTGATTGCGGACGTGCTGTGCCTCGTGGGCCAACGTCATCTCAATCTCCTGGTCCGATATCTCATTCGCAGGGAAATAGATGGTCGGGCGAAACCCGTTGAGCACAAAAGCTACCGTTACATCCGGCGACACCAGCACCCGCAGATTCGCGCCAAAACGCCGAGCGATTTTCTGAACACGCTCATCCTCCACGAGCACATAATCGCGGCACTGCTTACGGGTGTTGCAGTAAAGCCGCACCTCCCGCCCCAGCACAACAACCGCGCCCAGGGCCCAGACCGCTATCATCATTTTGACAACGCCTGGATGAGCGCTGAAGAACCTGGAAACCGAACCCAGAAAAGCCCAAGGCCAAGCCACTACAAAAGCAAACGGAATCTCAATCGGCAGGATTAACCTAAGGGAAGCGGCGGCAAATATCAACAGCAGAATGGATGCGCCGTACTTGTTTACGAGGGGCGTGCGCCGCTGTAATACGATGATCAGAACCATCACGACACAGTAGACACACAGAGCGTTGAACACAGAGAAAACGGAGATCATTCCTCGGATTCCAGCTCTTTCTTCCGCTCAGCCAGCATCTTTTCCAGCTCGTCCACCACTTCCATGGTGAGATCATCGGTCCGCAGCAGCATGGAAACAAACGCCGGAATGGACTGTACGCCCTTCCCCCGGAACAGCGTGTCGGAATAATACTCCTCCCGGGAAACATTGGCCTCGTACAAGCGCCCATAGGTCTTGGTCCTTTTAACAAATCCTGCCTCCCGTATCGCCTCCTTTTTCAGCAAGCCGTTGAGCAAAATGTGGATGGTGCTTGGACTCCAGCTTGGGTTTATGGACAACTCCAGAATTTCGAAACGTGCCAGCGGGCGTCCCGCCTGCCACAAGGTCTCCATGACCTCCAGCTCGCTTTTTGTAAGTTTCACGTTGGCCTCCTATCGGGTGATTTAACCACAATTTTAATTATATAATGTTATTTGCGCCTGTCAAGGGAAAACACGCAATTTGTCAAAAAATTTTTTGCTCTTTGGCGGCAAGCAGGAGGGGAGCCGCCCCGTAGGACCGCTCCCCTCCTGCTGCGCATTGTTCCGAAAAAATCGGAAAAGCTTACTTCAGGCCGTTCTCGTAGGCCTCGATCATCTTCTTGAACGTGTGACCCGTACGGCGCTTGAGTTTCTCCAGGGAACGGGCGGTGCTCTCGCCGGTGAAAATCTTCACATCCAGGCGCAGGGTGCCGTCCTCCTGGGGAGTGACGTAGATTTTGTCGATATACCGCTCCACGAACTCCTTGCCGATGAGGCCCTGGGCGGCGCTCTCCTGGGCGGCCTTCAGGGTACGGCGGATATCTTCGATGTGCTTTTTGTAGTCCGCACTGGATTCCAGCTGCTCCTCCAGCTCCCGGACAGCCTCCTCCGCCCCCTCAATCTCGGCGTTGCAGGCGGCGGTCATGGAGAGAAAATCTGCGTCTGAAATCTGGCCCGTCACATTGTATTCCAGCAGCTTGGACTTTTTCTTCTGGGCCAGTTCCGCCGCTTTTTTGTGCGCCTCGATCTGCTTGGGAACCTCGCCGTTCCCGTCCAGCTCCTTGTACATTCGGATGTATTCCTCCACCATGGCGTCGGCGTCGGCGCGGGTCTCCTGGAACACATCGAACAGCAGGGGCTTGAGTTCCTCCTCGTAGATGGCGAAAGAGGGGCAGGAATCCGCCCCGGCCTTGATCTTGCCGGAGCACACCCATTTGCTGTTTTTATTTCCTTGGCGGTCCTTGGACTCCCGGCGGTAATAGGGGGCCCCGCAGTGGGTGCAAAACAGCTTGCCAGTCAGCAGGTTGTCGTGGTTACAGATGCCCTGGCGGGCTTTCACGTCCTCGCTGCGCTTTTTCAGTACGGCGTTGGCCCGGTCCCACAGCTCTTCGGAGACAATGGCGGGGACGATCTCTCCGGTTTCGTCCTTAAACATCACCCACTCCTCCGGGGGAAGGAACTTCTGCTTCTTGGTGAACATATCCACCACCCGTACTTTATTTCCCACATAATACCCTTTGTATTTGGGGTTGGAAATCATGTTGGACATGGTGGAGTGGGCGATCTTGTTCCCGTTCAGGTTGCGGTAGCCCTTGTCCCAGAAAATGGTTTCGATCTGCTTCATGGAGTATTGATTGGTGGCGTACAGTTCGAACAGCTCCCGCACCATGGCGGACTGCCCCTCATCGATGACCAGCCGCTTGTTCTCCTTGCGGTAGCCGAAAATGCGGTCGTTACCCAGCACCACGTTCTGCTTGATGGCCTGCTGGTGGCCGAACTTCACCCGGCTGGACAGCTTGCGCAGCTCGTCCTGGGCGATGGAGGACATGATGGACAGGCGAAGCTCGCTGTCCTCGTCGAAGGTGTTGATGTTGTCGTTCTGGAAGAACACCCCCACGCCGCTGGCCAAAAGCTGGCGGGTGAACTGGATGGAGTCCAGGGTGTTGCGGGCGAAGCGGGAGATCTCCTTGGTGATGACCAGGTCGAACTTGTCCGCCCCGGCGTCGTCGATCATGCGGTTGAAGTTCTCCCGCTTTTTGGTGGAGATGCCGGACAGGCCCTCATCGATGTAGCCGGGGACAAAGGTCCAGGCTTTATTTTTGCGGATCAGTTCCTCGTAGTAGCTGATTTGGTTGCCCAGGGAGTTGAGCTGCTCATCGCTCTCGGAGGACACCCGGGCGTAGTAGGTCACCCGCAGGGGAATGTCGTAAACAGCGTGGGTGCGCAGCTCCTGGCGGATGGTATGTAGGTCCATGGCGCGGCCTCCTTAAATTTCGCTGTATCATGTTCTATGTCGCAGTATATCACAGAATACGAAAAAGTCAAGGGCGACAGGGCTGGAAGGTGTGCGGAATTTTGTTATAGACAGTCGTTTAAAATCGAAGAATTTTGTTACAAACTCTTTGACGAAACCCAGGAATTATGTTACAATCATTGGGACGGCACATCAAGGCCGCGGAAGGTGGGACGCGATTATGTTACAGCGCAAAGCGTACGACTATTTTTTGGAGTGGAAAAACCAGAAGGAAAAGAAGGCCCTGTGCGTCACCGGGGCCCGGCAAATTGGCAAGACCACGCTGATCCGGGCGTTCGGGCGGCGGAACTACGAACACTTCGTGGAGCTCAACTTTGTCACGGAGAAGGACGCCGGGGCCATCTTCTCCGGCAGCCTGGACGCGGACACCATCATCACCAACCTGAGCGCCTACACCCGGAAGCCCATGGAGCCGGGCCGGACGCTGGTGCTGCTGGACGAGGTACAGGAGTGCCCCGAGGCCCGCACCGCCATCAAGTTCCTGGTGGAGGACGGGCGGTTTGACTATATCGAGTCCGGCTCCCTCATGGGGGTGCGGCACAAGGAGGTGGCCTCCTATCCGGTGGGATTTGAGGAACTTTACCGAATGTACCCTATGGACTTTGAGGAGTTTTTGTGGGCCAACGGTGTGCAGCAGTCTACCATCGACTACCTGCGGGGGTGCTTTGACAGCCTTACCCCGGTGTCCCAGGCCGTCCACGACACCATGAAGAAGCTGTTCCTCAGCTACATCGTGGTGGGCGGTATGCCGGAGGCCGTCCAGCTCTACGTGGACACCCACGATATCGCCAAGGTGGCGGCCCTCCAGACCGACATCCTGGAGCTGTACCGGCTGGACATCTCCAAGTACGCCCAGGGGAACGACAAGCTGAAAATCCGGGCTATCTTCGACAGCATCCCCTCCCAGCTCAACGCCAAAAACCGCCGGTTCGTCCTCACTGATGTGGACGCCAACGGCCGGCAGCTCCGATACGCCAACAGCTTCGAGTGGCTGGCCCAGGCGGGGGTGGCCCTGCCCTGCTACAACGTGTCCGAGCCAAAGGCCCCGCTGGCCCTGAACGAGAAGCACAGCTTGTTCAAGCTGTTCATGGGGGACGTGGGGCTGCTGTGCGCCGCGTGTATGGAGAACGTCCAGTTCTCCATTTTGCAGGGGGATCTGGAGATCAATATGGGCAGCATTCTGGAAAACGTCATGGCCCAGCAGATCAAAAGCGCCGGGCTGTCCCTCCACTTTTTCGATGCAAAAAAATACGGGGAACTGGACTTCGTCATCCAAAACGGCTTGCGCATCCAGCTGGTGGAGGTCAAGTCCGGGAAAGACTACAAAAAACACGCGGCGTTGGACAAGATGCGGCAGATCAAAGAGTGGCCAGCAGACAAAGCCTACGTGTTCTGTCAGGGGAACATTGAGGAGGAGGACGGGGTGATCTACCTGCCTTGGTACGAGATTCTGTTCCTCCAGCCGGATCATCTGCCGGAGACCATGAAGTTTGAGGTGGATATCAGCGCCCTGCCTTGAAGGCGGAGGGGGCCGCGAGCATTTCGCGGCCCCCGGCGTTTACCTGGATGGCGCTTTCCAGCCGTCAATTTTCAGCGCCATTTGGTTGCGCTCCCGCTCGGTGATCAGCCCCTTCTCATACAAGGCCCGGTTGTAGTAAGCCAGCCAGAGGCGGCTGCCCAGCTCCCTCTTTTCCCGGGTCTCAGCGGTGACGTTCTGCTTCGTCATGGGTGTACCGCCTCCCTTCAGTGGGATGATTTCCAAATTTTTCATTTGCTATGCGTTTTGTAATGGCGCACTCCTTTCTCCCGGGATAGCCCGGGACAAGAATGGCGCGGACCTCACAGGGTCTGCGCCATGGTGTAGTCCTCGTGGTCGTCGGGCCTGTGCCCGGCGGCGATTTTCTTTTCCCGCTCACGCCGGAGCGCCTTTTTGTCGCTGTGGGGGCGGGTTACGTAAACAGGACGCTGAGTCCGCTCCAGAGCCGCACCCACATCAACAGCAGCCCCAGCAAGAGCGCCAAGCCCAGGGGCAGGAGCAGCCACCCCGACTCGAAGGGCGCCAGCGGGATGCCAGACCATGGAAGTGAAAAACGCCGCCCGTTCTTCCTCCCAGCCTGTTCCTGCTTCCGCGCCTCCTGCTCCAGCAGCGCCCGAATCGCAGTCAGCTCCCTTGCCATATCCCGCGTCTGCTCCGAGTACGGCAGGGTGGGCAGACGTTGGGCCAACTCCTCCAGGAGCACAGCCTGCGTCCCCAGCAGCTCGCCCACACTCCACAGCATCCCCCGCAGCTCCTGCCATTCTTCCGCCGTGGGATGGGCCACGGGCACCGTCTCCGTCTGCGTCTCCAGAGTATCGGGCGGCAGCCCGTTGCGCCGCTTCAACTCCTCCGGCGATAACCTGTTGTCTGATTGCGAACTCACGCTCCATCCACTCCTTCCAGTATTTCTCCTCGTGCAGTTTTCTGTCCCGCACCTTTTTGCCATTGGGATGGGTGTAGGTGATATTCTTCCGCCCCGGTTCCCAGCGGACACTGTATCCCAGGCGCTCCATCTTGCTGACAAAATCCTCCCTGCTTGCCGAATGTCTCATACACTGATCGATGGCGTTCATGGTCTGGAATTTCCAGCTCTCACCCTTGGCAGCGGAGCGGTACTCCTTGTCGGACATAGGCTTCGCGTTCCGTTCCTGCTTTGACTGGAACACGGGCAGCCCCATCTCCATACACACCTCATCGTTGCACTGGCGCAGCTCCTCCAGCTCCTGTTTACCAACGTGGAGCTTTTTACCATCCTCCAAGCTGACGCTGTTGATGACCAGGTGGGAGTGGATATGATCCCGGTCCGTGTGGGTACACACCAGCACCTCCCGGCCCTGAAAATATTCCGCCAGCTTCAACGCGGCGGCGTGGGCGGTCGCAGGGTCTACCCGCTCTCTCGCCGGGAAGGACTGCACCAAGTGGTAGAACAGGGTGCCTCCTTCCTTGTGGTGGAGCAGCTTGGTGGACAGGAAGTCATCGTACACGCTCTCCGGGCGGCAGTTGAACCCGCTGACCAGCTGGCGTCCCTGCCACTCTGTCTTGTCCTCCCGTGCGGTGTAGCGCATCACCCCTGCCATGCACGGGCGATCCTGCCCCTTGGGGTAGTTCACAAAGTGTACGATGGCTATGGCCGCCACCTCCTGCGCTCCTGGAGCTCCCGCAGAGCAGCGCTGACATTTGCCAGCTCATCCGCCGTGCGATCCAAGCCCACCGCGCTGATCCTCCCCATGTTGGCCAGCACGGTAAGACGGTTCAGGTTATTGCCAATGGCCCGGAGCTGTATCAGCGCCTCCTTCAGATCCTCAATGACTACCACCTGCCGTCCCAGACAGCAGTGGGTCACGTAGCCGCCCTGGGACATCCGAGCTTGTTTTGCCCTGCGCTTGATATTCTCCAAATCCTCCGTGGAGATGCGGATACTGAGTTTTGCGTCTTTGCTCATTCTTCCTCCTGTATTCACGGGGTATGGGGCAGCGCCCCAATTTTGCGTTTGGCGGGCATGGGCAGGGCCCATGTCCAGACAAATGCGATGCTGGCTCCCTCCTAAAGGAGGGACTCTCCGCCCCCTCGGGGCGTTTCTGCGGTGCCCTCAACTGGGTGCTCCCCACAAACGGCCCACAAAGGCCGCACACCGCGCCCGAACCGTTTTGCGGGTCATTCCCCGCCTCGCCCCGCAAAAGCGGACACGGAGCCGCACACGGGCCAACACGGCGGTCATATGGCCACAGGGTCAACAGGGACGATGTTTCCGGCCCCGGCGTTACCGTCACTATCGGCACGATGGAGCTCAATCAGCCGCTTTCCGTTGCTCCGGCGCACTGCCGCCGTGATACCGATTGCGCTTAGGGCCGCAACACTTTGCAGAATTTTGCGGGACACGTTTTTCGGTGTGACGCCCTCCTTGCCGTCAGGGTCGATGCGTTGCGCCAGCTCGGTGGGAGTGCCGATAAATTTAGGACAGCCACACAGCAATTCAGAGAGAAGAAAAATGATGCGATCACCTAACAGCTCCGGGTGCTGATAGCTGTCCGCTGTCACCTCCCACACGTTGTCGGCGTTGCGGCGCAGCTCCAGCTCCCGGTACTCGATGTCCCGACCGATGCAGGACAGCCGCGCCCTACCGCTCCCCCGCTGCTCCTCCACCAGCGTGAAGCTGGCATCCACCGCGCCGCTGATGGCGGTGGTGCCGGAGATGCGGTTGAATACATCGTCTGCCTTTTCTTTGCGCAGATGGTGAATCAGCAGGACGGCGATGCCGTGAGCGTCGGCCAGTTTCTTCAGCGCAGAGAGGTCTCGGTAATCGTTGGCGTAGGTGTTGTCGTAACCGGCGTTGCGGATCATTTGAAGCGTGTCGATGATAATCAGCACTGTGTCCGGGTGTTCCGTCAGGAATTGGCGGAGCTGCTCCTCCAATCCATCTCCCAGGATACGGCTCTCGGTGCAGAAGTGGACGCTGGGCGGCGCGTCCTCCGTCACGTCGAACAGCCGGTTCTGGATACGCAGCTGGGAATCCTCCAGGCAGAGGTAGAGCGTGGTGCCCTGCTTCACTGGCAGTCCCCAGACGGGTTCTCCCTTCGCCACGGTAACAGCCAGCCATAACGCCAGCCAGGACTTGCCTACCTTGGGCGATCCGGCCAGGATGTGCAGACCCTGGGAGATCAGCGTGTCCACCACGAAGTTCAGCGGCTGGAGCGGTTTGCTCATCAGGGTTTCGCCGTCGATGGTAGGCAAGCGGCTTAGATTTAGGTTGTTCATGATTTTTCCCTCCTTTTGTGTTTTGAGAGGATTGTCCCCTCATTGACTTAGGACACTGGAAAGCGGTTTGTAAACCATCCGGCACAAAAAAATTGAACCGCACTGTCAGGCGACAGCGCGGTTCAATTTTCGGTTCAGCGTTTTCAGCCGCTTTGAGATGGCAGTTCTGGATACGCCCAGCCGCCTGCCGATCTCCTCCATGGATAATTCCTCATCGTATCGGAGGGAGATCAACCTGCGATCCCGCTCGCCCAGTCCGGTCACCGCTTCCCGCAGTTTTTCAAGCTGGAGGTTCTTCAAAGCGATGTTCTCCGTCACGCGCTCAACATCCCCATAGCTGGACAGCACCGTTTCAAAATCCCTTCTACTCAGGTGCCTTTGATCCCGCTTGTACTGCGCCTGCGCACGGCGGCGATCCTGCTCTAAAAAGTCTGCGACCTCCTTTGGCACTGATACTTGCTGGCCTTGATAAGTAACGACTGTGTCGTTCATAGACGTCCTTTCCGCTTACACGGAAAGGCGCACACCCGCGCTGCCGGCACAGCGCCAAATACTGTGGAACACTCATGGATGGATTCAACGTATAGCAGGGTACAAATGCCCTATACGGCCCATGAATGTCAGAGGTCACACATCGGTGTGAACCTCGCCGGAAAGCTGCGGAGATTGGCTTCCGCCTGGGGATATTATAACACGGCCAGCAGAATTTGTCACGAACAAATTTTCGGTTACTCTTTATGATCCTTTGAACCGCTGTGGAGCCAGCCTAACTCCAATTCCAGCGCGGCCAGCTCCACGTCCGGCTTCACCTTTTCCCCGTGGAAATCGCTGCCGCCGGTTTGATGGAGCTGGTATTTCTCCGCCAGATGGAGGTAAAACGCCTGCTGTTCGGGGCTGTGCTTGGGATAGTAGCCCTCGATGGCATCCAGCCCCCAGCCTTTGAGGCGCTTGACCAGCTCCTCCAACTCCCCGTCCGATATCCGGCTGGATTCCTTGTGGATGAAGTCGCGGCGCTGGTTGGCGATGTGCTCGTGGAGCAAACGGTACTTCTGAACGGCTTCTGCGTAGTTTTTGGAACCTGGTTCCATCCGGCTGAGCCGCTTCTGGAGCTTCGCCAGCCTTTCCTGGGAGGCTTTCAGCCAGTGGGGCGGGTCAGCCAGTTCACCGCTGTCCGCCACGTAGAAGTGGCCCATGGAATATTTCAGTCCAACGGTGGTATCCGGGGTAGGGGTAACTGCCTCCGGCTCCTTCACGATGTACTCATACAGGATGTAGGCGAAGTATTTGCCTGTTTTGGTTTTCTCCACTGTGACCCGTTTCAACTTCCAGCCGTTTCGAGGGCGGCGGGAGAACTTGGCCTTGACGGTCCCTGCCTTGGTCATACGAATGCCGTCCCTGATGATGTAAATGGTGGGGCCGGACTCAAAGACATGGTTACAGGCGGTGAAGGAGTCCTTATCGGTCTTTTTCTTTTTGAACTTTGGCGCGCCGAAGGTTTTGGGGTCTTTGAAGAACACCCGAAACGCCTGAGAAAGCTTGTTGTGTTCCTGGATCAGCGCCTGGTTATCCACTTCCTTTAAAAAGGGGGCCTCGCTTTTATACTTGGCCGGGGTGGGGATGAAGTGCTGGTCGGTCTCCAGGTAAAACCGCTGCTGGTCGGCCAGCATATGGTTCCAGATCCAGCGGCAACAGCCGAAGGTGTTCTCAAACAGCTCCGCCTGAGCCTCGTCAGGGTAGAGCCGAACCTTGAGGGTGGTGTATTGAACCGTTTTGCCGTCCTCAATCTGTTTTCTTGGCGCTCTCGGCATCCCGACCCACCTCCCATTTCCAGTCCGATCATCTTGCGCTCTCTACCCGCACCACCGCATCTCGGAAGGTCGCGTGAGACATCCCACAGGCTCCTGCCGCCTGCCGGAGGGTCATCTGTCCGTCCCGCCATGCCTCGCGGCACTCCTCAAAATTGTCCGGCAAAGGCTTGCGCCGTGCGCCGAACCGAACACCCCGTGCCTTTGCCGCCGCGATCCCCTCCGCCTGTTTCTGGCGGCGGTATTCCCGGCGTTCTTCCTCCGCGACAGAGAGGAACAGCTCCGAAACAAAAGCGCCCAGCAATTCTTTGCTGTGGGATGGATCCAGTTTTGAAATCTCGGACAGGACGTCCTGCGCCAACTGGCGAAGATAATCCTGAGGCCCTTCCGCATTGGGATTTGCTGACATAAAGTCCCCCTTTTTGTCCGAGAGGACAACAAATAAGTCCGGGGTTGTATACTTCTCCGGCCAGGAAAATTTTTAGTAATTACATGGCGTTCTGTACTACATATCGGCATAGCCGCTTTGAAAATAAGACTTTCCAGAAAAATTTTTTAAGTCCGGGGTTGTATGAAACCCCGGACAGGATTTTATTTTGCCTCTATGCGCCCTTCCGCCATCTCCGCGCGGAGGACGGCGTCATAAAATGTGGATCTTGGGACGCCGCAGGTTTTCGCTGCCGCCCGCAATGACATCTGCTTGTTCCGCCATGCCTGCCGCAGTTCCTCAAAGTTGTCCGGCAATGTCTTGGGAGGCGGGCCGAAATGCACCCCTTTCGCTTTTGCTGCCGCGATGCCCTCCGCCTGCCGCTGGCGGATATTTTCCCGCTCCGTCTGCGCCACATAGCTGAGCAGCTGGAGGACAATATCGGCGATCAGCGTCCCGGTCAGGTCGCGCCCCTGCCGGGTGTCCAACAGAGGCATGTCCAGCACCACGATGGCCGCCTTGCGTTCCTTTGTGATGAGGGCCCACTGCTCCAATATCTCATCATAATTGCGTCCCAGCCGGTCAATGCTTTTGACCACCAGGATATCCTCCGGCCGCAGCCGTTTTACCATGCGTTGGTAGCGGGGACGGTTGAAATCTTTCCCGGACAGCTTCTCCATGATGATATTTTCCTCCGCCACCCCAAATTTCCGCATGGCGGCAAGCTGGCGGGCCTCGTTTTGCTCCTGTGTGGACACCCGCACGTAACCATAAGTCGTTCCTTCCATAGGGCGGCCTCCTTATCTTTAGTTAGCCACTCCATTTTACATGAAATTCCTGCTTTTCCTAAATATCCAAAGCAGCAGTATGCCGCCGCCCAGCCAGAATAAGCAAAAAAGGGGCACCCGTAGCGACGGGAGCCCCTTGATTTATGAAAATTACAGACAAAGCGACACCTGATATCCGGCCAGGAGTTCATGTCCCAGGGCCGTCCGGCTGGCTCGGGCAAAGTTCGTGCTTCTCACGGGACACATGTTCTTGACCATCTGGCCGCCCACGGAACCGGCCTGCTTGCTGGTCAGGTCGCCGTTATAGCCCTGCTTCAGGTTGACGCCGACCTCATTGGCCGCCTCCATCTTGAACTTGTCCATGGCCTCACGGGCGCCGGGAACCACCAGGCGATTGGAATTATTGGTATTAGACATATCCTTGTTCTCCTTTTCTGAATCTTGGTTTGTTGCTTGTCGGATCGGGAATCCGAGCATAGTTTGAGCCGCCTGCGTTTTTATATGCGAGCGCTCGGTTGGTAATTTTCGCTTGCGCTGGAAATCCCATGACGGCAAAATCCTCTTGACGGACCGCCTATCCTTTTATAAAATGTACACGAAGGAAAAAATTCATTCACAGGAGGCTCTGCCATGAATTCCAAAGTATACTTCACCACCGACCTCTCCCCTGCCGCCATGCTCCGCCTGTACGACGCTTTGGGCGTACAGCTTCCCGGCAAGGTGGCCGTCAAGCTCCACTCCGGCGAACCGGGCAACCAAAACTTCCTGCGCCCTGACTTTATGAAGCCCATAATCGACAAGGTGGGCGGCACCATTGTGGAGTGTAACACCGCCTACGACGGCGGACGCAACACCACCGGCGCCCACAAGCACACCATGGATCTCCACGGCTGGACCGCCGCCGCCCCGGTGGACATCATGGACGAGGAAAGCGATCTGGAGCTGCCCATCCCCAACGGCAAACAGATTAAGAAAAATTTTGTGGGCGCTCACCTGGTCAACTATGATTCCCTGCTGGTGCTCTCCCACTTCAAAGGCCACCCCATGGGCGGCTTCGGCGGCGCGCTGAAAAATATCTCCATCGGTATTGCCTCCTCCCGCGGCAAGCAATATATTCACGGCGCGGGGGATATGGACAAGTTCTGGGACGCCGACCACGATGCTTTTCTGGAATCCATGGCGGACGCCGCCTGGTCCATCCATGACCGCTTCCAGGGTAGGGTTGCCTATCTCAACGTGATGAAAAATATGTCCGTGGACTGCGACTGCTGCGCCGTAGCTGCCGACCCCAAAATCGGCGACATCGGCATACTCGCCTCTCTGGACCCTGTGGCTCTGGACCAGGCGTGTCTGGACCTGGTATACGCCTCCAACGACCCCGGCAAGGCCGATCTCATTGAGCGCATCGAGTCCCGCAACGGCGTCCACACTGTGGAAGCCGCCGCCCAACTGGGCATCGGCACCCGAGAGTACGAGCTGATTTCCCTTTCCTGAATAAGCTCATGAAGCATTTGAGCCACAGTGATGAGAGTCACTGTGGCTCCTTTTTAAGCGCAGACCAATTCTCCTAAACACTTCCGTGTATCGAATCAAGGCAGGTCATCTACCATATAAACCCTTCGGACACAAGCGGTCTGATTGGCTCCGCAGATTGCTTTTCCTCCCGGCCTGATTATGTTATCTTCATCACAAATATAAACTTGATTTTCTTGCTGTCTTCATTTAAAATGATTTCGCAGGGTTTAAAAATGCCCAGCCAGCAACAAAACAGGGAGGCAATCCTATGCGGAAACGTATTTTAGTGGTAGACGACGACTCCATGAACCTGGTAAGAACGAAAATGATTCTGGGAAAGGAGTATGACGTACTATTCGCCACCTCAGGAATGGAAGCGCTGAACAAGCTGCGGTACGAAACGGTGGATTTGGTGCTGCTGGATATCGAGATGCCGGGTATGAACGGCATGGAGACCTTTGAGCGCATGAAGGAGTCCTCCATGGAGGTGCCCGTGATTTTTCTGACGGCATCAGGGTCAGAGGATGACGTGGTCAACGCCATCAAACTGGGTGCGGTAAACTATCTGAAGAAGCCCTTCCAGCCTCAGGAGCTGATGAAGCGGGTCACTCAGGAGTTTGATAAGGCATGAGAGCGGAAGAACAGACAAGCAGGCACCTGCTGCTGGCTGTCATCGTTACAGTATTCAGCGTAACGCTGAGCTTGATCACCATCGCCATGGCGTGGGAGAGTTGGGTGGTTCCGCTCACCATAGCAGGCTGCTTCAGCGTGTGGCTTCTGCATATTGCACGGGTTGGCTCAGACGCCTTTTACGAAAACCTATGCGCAGGGCTGCTGTTAGTCGAATTCTTTTTCTTCAGCGTACATGAGACCAGCCTGTTTGACGCGTCCGCCGTGGCCTGTATTCTGATTTTGGCACTGTTCATGCTGAACAAAAAGTGGATGCTACATACGATAGAGTGCTTGTACGTGGTAGAGCTACTTTATCATGCCCTCATCCTCCATACGATTTCAAAAGACATGGGGCTCCAGGCCATATTGCGTCTGGGGCTTGGTGTTGTTGTCGTTTTTGGCGGAACGATACTGGCGCGGTACTGGATCAAAAGGCGAAACCTGCAACGCGCATGGTATGAAAAAGCGTTCGCGGACCTGGAAACGGCAGGGAAACAGAGCGCCGTTTTCTTGTCGAACGTATCTCATGAGCTGCGCACCCCCATTAATATGGTAATTGGAATCAGCGAGGTGGCGCTGGGGAAAGAGCTCTCCCCGGAGATTCGCGCGGACATGGCATCCATAAAACTGGCTGGAAAACGCCTGTCCAGTCAGATCAATAATATGCTCGACTACACGGAAATCGTGGAGGGCACGCTGACCCCCGCCAAAGAGGACTACATGATCACCTCCGTGCTGAACGACGTGATTACCATGACTGCGCTGCAGAGCAACAGGCAGCAGTTGGAGATGGTGTTTGACATCAATCCAAAAATACCTGCGGTCCTGGTGGGCGATGCAGAGAAAATTTCCCATGTGCTCAAAATTTTAGTGGAGAACGCCATTAAATTCACCGAGGAGGGCGGCATAAACGTCCGCGTCGAGGGCCGAAGGGAAAGTTACGGCATCAATTTAATCATAGATATCCGCGATACTGGAATCGGCATGACAGATTCTCAGTTAGTGCAGATGTACGACGAGTTTTACCAAGCGGACGCCGGAACCAACCGCCTGGTGGGCGGGCTGGGTTTAGGCCTGCCCATTGCCCGAGGCCTCCTCAACGCTATGGGCGGTTTCATCCATTTCGACAGCAAGGGACGGCAGGGCCTGCACGCCCACATCGTCATCCCCCAGGGCGTGTCGGATGAACGGGCGTGCATTACCCTCAACCACCCCGACCAGCTGTGTATTGCGTGCTATTTCAGGCCGGAAAAATATAGCTGTGACGAGGTCCGGGAATACTATGACGGGCTGATTCGAAATCTGGTGGAAGGGCTCGGCATCCAGGGCTATCAGGCGCATAATTTCGAGGGATTTCTAAAGTTGCAGCGCAACCATACGCTGACCCACGCATTTATTACCCAGTCGGAATACCTGGAGAACCCGGAGTATTACGAAAGACTGACGGAAACGCTTCGAGTTGTTGTCATTGCAGAAAAAGAGTTTTCTTTGGACAGCAAAAGCCGGCTGCTGATCATACACAAGCCGTTTTCCGCCCTCTCCGTGGCAAACCTGCTCAACGGCGAGATGGGAGAACGCGGCTTCATGGAGGCGCAGGCAGCGGGACGAAGGCCGTTTACCTGTGTGGGTGTCCGGGCGCTGGCGGTGGACGATGAGGAAATGAATCTCGTTGTGGCCAAGGGTGTTCTGGGAAGCTACGGAATACAGGTGGAGACCTGCCTAAGTGGACGGGAAGCAATCGCACGGTGTGACAGCACCTCCTATGACATCATTTTCCTGGACCATATGATGCCTGGATTCGACGGCGTGGAAACGCTGAAAAGGATTCGCGAACTGCGCAGCGGGATGTATCAGGACCTGCCGGCTATTGCGCTGACGGCGAATACTGTGAGCGGTGCGCGGGAGATGTTTCGCAGCGAAGGATTTACAGAATTTGTTCCAAAGCCCATTGAGCGCACCGTTTTGGAGCGGGTACTGCGAAAGGTACTGCCCAAGAGCTGTATTCAGTATACCGCAAAACCTACAGAATCGGCTCTGCCTGGAGTGGATGCACCGGAGGTGCACCCTCTGGAACCGGGCGAAAAGCTTCCTCCGGCACAGAGCACCCAGGCCGTCGAGGCAGAGGTTTCGCCGGAGCCCGTGCCGGAGGAGGGCGCCATCCCCTATGACCGGCTTGTTCAGGCTGGCATCAACACCGAGGTGGGATTGAACTACTGCGGCGGCGAGGAGGACTTCTACCGGGAAATGCTGCGGCTTTTCCATGGACAAAGCGAGGAGAAAAAGGCGGAGATCATCTCTCTGTACGAGAGTGCCAACTGGGCGGATTATGCGGTAAAGGTCCACGCGCTGAAAAGCACGTCGCTGACCATTGGCGCAGAAAAGCTTTCCGCCCAGGCCAAAGAGTTGGAGTTGGCAGGAAAGCAGGGAGACGTGGACTTCATCCGGTCGCATCACTCCACCCTGCTGCGCTCATATGAGGAGCTGTGCGGACAAATCGCCGATATATAGCTTGTTTCGGCACTCTGCTTGAGAGACGCCGTTTGAAGGGAGTGGAGAGTGCGTGATTAAAAAATGGTTTGAAATCCTCTCTGATCATAGAATCAGCCTGCGCGAGCGTATGTTCCGCATTGTTACCGTGATCTTCATGATTGCGCTGGTGTTTACCCTGCCCATGGGCAGGCACGTCTTGAATTATGTGCTCCTGGCCATAAGCCTGGTGACCGTAGTGATAATTGTAAAGGTCAGCATTCGTACGGAAAACATCCAAGCGGGGGCTACGGCCATTGTGGTATTGCAGTTAATCCTGTTCCCCTTTACCTTTTTTTCTGCGGGCGGATTTTACAGCGGAGTGCCGGAATGGTTTGTACTTTGCTTCATTTACATCTGCATCACCCTTCAGGGTCGGCGTATGGCCGTGTTTTTCGTCCTGTGCACAGCGGAAACACTGCTTTGCTATGGCATTGCCTTTTACTATCCCGAATTTGCGTCCTTGAATACTCCGCAGCGGTCATTCTTTGATTCTGCCTTCTCCATGGTCATGGTGGGGCTGCTTACCAGTGTGCTGCTCATGTTTCTCAATCGGATGTATGAGGAGGAAAATGCTCTTTCTCAGCAGCAGAAAAAGGAAATCGAGGAGCTCAATCAGGCGGAGAACAATTTCTTTTCTAGCATGAGCCATGAAATCCGAACTCCCATCAATACAATCATCGGATTAAATGAGATCATCCTCCGTGGAGATAACCCCGAAGATGTGGCAGAAAACGCCAGGAATATCCAGGATGCCAGCAAACTGCTGCTCACGTTGATTAACGATATTTTGGACATTTCCAAAATCAAGTCTGGAAAAATGGAGATTGTCAACGTCTCCTATGAGACGGGAGCCCTTTTTTCAGAAATTGTCAACATGATCTGGATCAAGGCCAAGGAAAAGGGTCTGGAATTTAAACTCCAGGTGGATTCGTCCATTCCCAGTATGCTGTGCGGGGATGAGGTGCGCATCAAGCAGATTTTGATTAATCTGCTGAACAACGCGGTGAAATATACCAGCGAGGGTTCGGTCACGCTGTCTGTGCGCTGTGAGCGTCAGGACGTAAACCGGGTGCGCGTATGGTATTCCGTGGAGGACACCGGGCAGGGCGTTAAAAAGGAAAACATCCCCCACATTTTTAACGCGTTTCGGCGAGTAGATGAGGAAAAGAACCGCCATATTGAGGGAACCGGCTTGGGCCTGAGCATTGTTAAGCAGCTGGTAGACCTAATGGGCGGTGAGATCAGCGTAAACAGCGTGTACACCAAAGGCTCAAAGTTTATCGTTACGCTGGATCAGGATATCGTTGATGAGAAGGAGCTGGGGACGTTTACGCTGGCCTCCCGGGTGAGAAACCGCGAGGGCGAACCGTACCGTCAGAGCTTTGAGGCGCCGGATGCGCACATCCTCGTGGTGGATGACAACGATATGAATCTGATGGTGGTCAGCAAGCTGCTTGCGCAGACAAAAATCCAAATTGATATGGCGCACAGCGGCGCGGAATGCCTGAAGCTGACTCAGAACCATCATTATGACTGCATCCTGATGGATCATATGATGCCGGAGATGGATGGAATTGAGTGCCTCCACGCACTGCGTGTACAGCCGGGCGGGCTGTGCCAGACAGCGCCCGTAGTGGCGCTCACCGCCAATGCAGGCAGTGACAACCAGCTTCTCTACCGTAAGGAAGGCTTTAGCGGCTATCTGGCTAAGCCGGTGAGCGGAGCGCTGCTGGAGGCGGCAGTACTGAGCATTCTCCCCAAAGAGCTGGTGCATCTGAACGAGGAAGCCCGGCAGGCAGACATCGAAAAGGATATCTTGGTCTTTGAGAAGGTAAAACGGCGGTCTATTATAATCACCACAGACAGCGTGTGCGACCTGCCGGACAGCCTTAAAAATGAATTTGGCATCTCCACGTGCCCATACTACGTCTGCACGGATGAGGGGCGCTTTCTGGATGGGCAGGAACTGAATACGGACGAGCTGCTGTTCCACATCTCCGAAGGGCGCAAAGGTTATTCCAGCCCGCCTGAGGTAGAGGATTACGAAAAGTTCTTCGCCGAAAAGCTGACCGAAGCACAAAATGTGATTCACATCGCCATGGCCCAGCACGTGAGTGAGGGATATCAAAACGCCTTTGAGGCGGCAAAGTCTTTTGAAAATGTCACGGTAATTGATTCCGGGCATTTATCCAGCAGCATGGGACTGGCGGTGCTGTGTGCAGCCCATCTGGTGGAACACCACGCCAAAAAGGAGGATATCATAGCATCAGTAAAGCGAATGGAGCGCTTTATTTCCTCCGCATTTATTATCAACACTACCCACATCATGTGCCAGTCCGGACGGATATCTAAACGAATCCAATTTTTGTGCGATGCACTATTGCTGCACCCGGTTCTCATGCTGAAAAAGAGCAAAATGGTGGTTTCCACCATGGAGATCGGCAATTTTTCCCGCATGGCCAAAAGCTATATTCGAAAAACCCTTCAGGACACCAGGAATATTGACCGGCGTATCCTATTTATCACGTATTCCGGAATGGAAGCGGAAAAGCTGCAATACATTCAAAACCTGGTGAAGCAGTACTGCCCCTTCGAACGCGTTTATCTGCAAAAAGCGTCCTCAGCCATTGCCTGCAACTGTGGCCCAGGCTCCTTTGGTCTGCTGTTTATGAGAAAAGATGATGCCGCAGTTCCATTTTTCCAGGCCCCAAATGAGGGGTAGCGCACAGTCATAACAAGCCTATCAATGCAAAAAGGTTGGGCGTAGCCGCTTTCTACGGTACGCCCAACCTTTTTTATTCAATTTTTATGGATTCAGTTTCCGCCTTCAAGGTCATGGACAAGGGGCGGTATCTGAGAAATCATGTTGTCCATATCCTCAAACATGGCGCTCTTAGTGGTACCCAGACGGCTGGCGGAGTCAATATGGGTGACCACCTGTTGGTACTGTCCCTTGATTTGGTCAAAGAACTGACACAGCAGCTGCAATTCCCCTTGGGCGGTTTGAATCACTCCGGCGATTCCGCTCTGCACGGCGGCCGCACCTGCCGAAGCTGCTGTAATCTTCTCAAAGCTGCCCTCAGTCTGCTCAACGATAGCCGCGCTCTGCCCCAGGGTTTCCTGGGCGCCGGCGATGCTTTCGCTCAGCCCGTTGGCCCGGCTTTCCACCTCATTGACGCCGGTATCCACCTCGCCCGCCAACTCCTTGATTTCCTCCGCCAGTTTCTTGACCTGTGACGCCACCACCGCGAAGCCGCGCCCCTCCTGTCCGGCTCTGGCCGCCTCAATCGAGGCGTTGATGGCCAGAATATTGGTTTGCTCCGCAATGGACACAATTTTGCCCATAGACTTTTGGATGCTGCAAATGGCGGCCTCCAGCTGTTCAAAGGTGACGGACATGGCGCCGAAGGATTCCTGCACCTGGGTAGAGACCTGATCCAGCTCCCCCATCTGGGCTCTGGCCTCAGCTACCGACTGACTGATCTCGTCCTGCACTTGGCTGAACTGCTCCGCCGTCTCATTGATACTGGAAAAGGACTCCCCCATACCCTGAAGCTTTAACTGAAACTGGTCTCCTCCCCTCAGCACATCGGAAAAAGATGCGCCCACCTGGCTCAGCTCCCACAGGGAGGCCACTTCCTTCTTTACCAGCTCCCGCTGATATTCCTTCAGGCTGCCCGCCACGTGCAGCACAGGATACAAACTCTTTTCCTCCCGGGTCTGATTGGGCTGCCGGTCTTTTTTCTGAAATAGCATGAATAAGCCCTCCTTCACTCAAAGACCACGCAGGTCATGGATTGGTTGACAAACCGGTTGTTATAGTGCTCTCCATAGCCTACAAAGCCGGCGTGATTGCCCAGCGCCGCCATATCCCGCAGATAGTTCTGCATATATCCGTGCTCGGAAAACAGCTTATAGCGGAACAAACAGTTCACTGAGAAAACAGCTGAGCGCCGGGGAAAATCCCTGGTAATCTGGCGAATGGTGTCCTGAACAATGGCCCGATAGTCCCCCAGCTCCAGCAGAATTAGCACGTCAGAATCGTTGACCTGGCGGAAGCAGGCCAACGCGCTGCCGCTGACTTCTTTGATGGAGATAATGCAGGTATCGTCCCCGTTGATTTTGCCGAACGGATTCTGGAACGTCCGGGTGAGAATTTCCTCGTCTGTCACATGGAGGATATCTTTATAGACCTGCTTGGCGCTCTTTCCGTTCAGCGCCCCCAGAATATAATTGGACCGGTCGGTGTTGGAGGCCACAAAGCGGTAGTTCCCCAGCTGGTGGTAAATATTCTCTTTGTATGTCTTGACCCGTCCGTTCTGATTGCGCACCAAGCCGTAGGCCACTGCATCCTCATAGATGCGCCCATTGGCTGAAACTCGCCCCTGGTCTCCGGTGCCGCCCATGAGGGAAATTCCCCGCTTGTGAAGGGCGGTATAGAGGGTGGTAAGGACGCAGGCATCGTTGCCGGCGCAGAAATCAATGCACACGGTGTCCCGTTCGGAACCCCCCACAGCCTGCATATCCGTTTCCAGCCGCTGTATGTATTTCACCGGCATGGAGGATACCTGCTCCAGCACATTGGCGGCAGCCTTGACCCCGTCGGAAAATGCGATAACTCCCACACCGTTTTCCACGACACCCAACTGATAACTCATCCCGATGCAGCCGATGCTGGGCACGCCGGGGAAGCGTTTTTCCAGCGCCGCCACATGGCTGTCAAACTGATCCTTATTGGATAAAAGCATAATGAACTGCGGCGAGTAAAGGCCCTGGAGCGCCTCGTCCAGATTACCCCGCTGGCTCATGCCATAAAATTGTTTCATAGTGTAATCCTCCTCCATAATCTCGTGGGATGCTTAAATTATATGGTAAGTTTTTCAGCGTGTCAATCATATTTAAATGGACTTTTCCTTTTCAACCAAAGAAAGCTGTTCTCAAGCTATTTCAAGCTGGGACAGCTTGAGATGGAATACCATTTCATGACATATCTGCGGCATTTCACTACATTGGGGTTGCTTTCCCGCCCCTCTTTTGTTACTCTGGTAAACTGACAGAAAAGCGTGGTGGTGAACATGATAACCTTTGCAATCTGCGATGACGAACCGCTGATGGCCCGGGAGCTTGCCGGCCACCTCGCGGACTATATGAAAGAAAACTCCATCACTGACTACTCCGTCACCAGCTTTTTCAACGGCCGTACCCTGCTGGAGAGGGCTGGCGGCTTTGACGTGATTTTCCTGGACATCCAGATGGAGCAGCCGGACGGTATGGAGACTGCCAGGCTGCTGCGCCAGCGGGGAGACCGCGGCCTGCTGGTCTTTGTGACGGTTCTGAAGGAGTACGTCTTTGACTCCTTCCAGGTGGAGGCGTTTGACTATCTGCTCAAGCCCTTTGACCGCGTCCGCTTCCGTCAGACAATGGACCGGCTGCTCCGCTCACTGGAACATAGGACGGTTAAGGACATTGTGATCCAGCGTGGGACCGGCTGTGAGGTCATCCGGCTCTCGGACATTGTGTACTGCGAGGTATTGGGCCGGAAGGTCTATCTCCACAAAAACGGCGGGGCCGTGATTGACTACTATGACAAGCTGGAGAACCTGGAGCGGCGTGTAATCCGGCTCCCATCGCCTGGAGAAATGTTCTTGAACAACCGTCTTGAAATAA
>OFGD01000303.1_pt1 | contig 38860 bp, 36 predicted proteins | sample 1521671 | NCBI WGS metagenome assembly OFGD01 (sample SAMEA3504114, study PRJEB24116) | mouse gut metagenome | biome: mouse gut; feature: mouse-associated habitat; material: faeces | place: Denmark | collected 2011 | reverse complement strand
GTGCCTCCACTGGTTCAATCCCCTGATGCTCCTGGTCCGCCGGGAGACCGGCCGTCTCTGCGAGCTTTCCTGCGACGAAGCAGCCACGGCGGGGATGGATGCTGCCGGGCGGCGGCATTACGGGGAGACCCTGCTGGCCCTGGCAGCGGCTCCTGCCAGTCGGGGGCTGTTGGCCGTTACCCTCTGTGAGGAAAAGGACCGCCTGCGGGAGCGGCTGGAGGCCATCGCCCTCCCCCGGCGGAAGGGGGCTGTCTCGATGGTCCTTTCCGGCCTGCTGGCCGTGCTGGTCTGCGGATGCGCCCTCATCTCCGGCGCCCAGTCCTCTGTCCCGGACCTTCCCCATACCCCCAATTTCCCTCCGGTCTCCCTGGTGTTCCGGGAATTCCTCCAGGGGGAGCGCACCGTCCTCTACTCCAAGGAACACGCCTACAACCAGCGGGCCACTATTCAGCAGGTCCCGGCCCTCTTCAGCCCGGACAGCGAATATGCCGCAGTCTGGCGCTTCGCCGTGGTGGACCTGAACCGGGACGGGGAGGAGGAGATGATCCTCCAGGTCATCGACGCGGCGGGGGATCTGGGGGGCTATCTCATTCTCCACCGCCAGGGGGGCGAGCTGTACGGATTTTTTCACCGCAACTGGGCCTTTGAGGAGCTGAAGACCGACGGCACCTTCTTCTTTAGCAGCATAAACGGACGGTCCTGGGCCATCAGCGGCCCCATGGATATCCATGTGGAAGACACCGGCCGGGGGTATTCCATCCCCGTCGTTGCCTCCCAGGAGCAACACCCCGAAACTGGCGCCGAGATCTTCTATGTGGGCGGGTACCGGGTATCCAAGGAGACCTACAACCAGGTGTTAGAAAACCAGCGGCAAAAGGAGGATGTCCCCTGGTACGACTTCACCCTGGAGGGCATCGCCCAGGCCTTCCCGGAGGAGGACCCCTTTACTCTTCCGGAGGGGACGGAAAATTTAGGGGCCATCGCCGCCGCCCTGGAGGCGGACTTCGTGGACTACTGGAACACCTTTGTATCCGGCAGCATGGTGCTGCCCAAGGTGACGGTCCTCCAGTCGGACCGCTTTGCGGGGATGGACCGGGCGGTATTCCTGGTCTATCCGGATTATAACAACACCCACACGGTGGCCTACAGCGTCACCGGCGATACTGTCCGGCGGCTGGGAGCCTTCCCCTCCGGGCTGGAGTTCGCTTTCTCTGCCGAAAAGGGCGGGCTGCTCCGCACCACCTGGACGCAGGAAAGCCCCGGCGGTGGCGCCGAGCGCTTCTATTATTACTACCGTCCCCTCCCCGAAGGAGGGGTGGAATGGACCGAAGTCCTTAAAGCCTGGGCCGATTCGGAAGGGGTGATCCAGTCCGCCGCCGGCTGGCAGACCGAGGATCAATCTCTGACAAAGCCCCTGACTCCGGCGGAATTTGAGGCCCGTCTGGCTGCCGCCGACGAGGACTTCCGGGAGGCGGAGACCATCTCCTTCGGCACTGTCAAAAACCTGGCGGAATCCGGCTTCGACCTTTCCGCCCCCCTTGGGGAGGAGAGCCAGCCGGGCAGCTGGCGGGATTTTCTGGCCAGGGCGATGTCCTCCTCCGGCAGCCAGGCCGCCGCCCCGCCCCCGGCCTTGGAAGGGGTTTCCCGGCAGGAGGCGGACTTCCTCACCCCGGAACAGTGGGCTCTTTTTGACAAGGCGGAGATCTACGGAGGGTATTTCGCCTTTGACCCCGGCCGCTTCGCCGGGGAGGAGCCGTCTCTGACCGGCTCTGGGGGCCAGCGGGAGATAGGCGGGCAGACCTACCGGCGGTACACCGGCGGGGTATACAGCAGCTGGGAGGACTTTTACCGCGATATGCGCTCCGTTTTCACCGAGGACTTCTTCCAGGAGCTGAATCAAGCGACCCTGCGCACCGGCGAGCCGCCGCTCCCCATCTACACCCAGGCGGAGGGACAGCTGTATTATTTGGACATCTCCGGCGGCGGCAACCTCACCTATCTGCCGGAGCTGGACCGGTACCAGCTCCTTTCCGCCGGGGAAGGCCGGGTGGAGCTGGAGCGCATCGCCTACTACTGCCGCCCGGAGGAGCTATCCAGGAATGCCTATCCCCCTTCCCCCGCCACCTCGCGCCGCTGCCCAGTGGTGCTGGAGGAAACTCCGGAGGGCTGGCGGGTGGCCCGGTTCACCCTCCCCGCCCGGCAGTCCTGAGAGCCTATCCAAGATCTCCCTGCACACCGCCTCGACAGGTCCTTTTGTGCCCTGCGGCGTTAAAAAACCTTGCAATACAATAAGTATTCCTGCGGTTTTTTGCCTTGCAGGACGCAAAAATCCCCGCCTATTCGGCGCACCGGAAGATCCTGAATAGGCTCTAAGAGCCTTTGCTCTGTTCAAAAATTATTTCCATTTTTGCAAAAAAATTTTTACACAAGCCTCTTGACCTAGAGGGTACTCCAAATTGTATCCTATTAGCAACGAATCTTGTCGCTGCCGCGATACGCAAGGAGTGCTTTCCCTATGAAACGACTGACCGCCCTTTGTCTGGCCCTGCTGCTGAGCCTCTGCGCCTGCGGCGCGCCGGAGCCTTCCCCCCGGCCCTCTCCTCCGGCCCAGGAGCCCTCCGCTCCGCCGGAGCCGGTCTACCTGGACCCTGCCGACTACCTCCCCTCCACCAAAGATTATATCCAGGCGGTGGTGCGGGAGCACGTGGAGCAGATTGAGACCCCCGGTATGAGTGACTACGAAAAGGTGAAGGCCGCCGCCGATTACGTCATGGCCCTGGGGTACTATTCCATCTCCCCCGCTTTGGACGTGTGGCGCTGGCGCACAGCCGGGGACACCGTTCCCACCTACGAGGAGATGCGGGGGCTGAATATGCTCCTCTTTGGCGTTGAAACTTGCGAGGGCTACACCGCCGCCCTGAATATGCTCCTGGAGGAGATGGGGGTGGAAACCCGGTACATGACCGGCATGACCTATATGGCCCGCGGCGGCCTGGGCTACCACTCCTGGAGCCAGGTGAAAATCGACGGGGTCTGGTACCACCTGGACTGCGACCTGGAGGACAACATCGCCCCTAAAAACGGGGCTGTGATTTATAAGTATTTCCTCAAGGGGGACGCCACCATGGGGGCATCCCATTACTGGGGCAAGCGGCTCATCAGCCTGGGGCAGCTGGAGCCGGGGCAGGAGGAGGAAATCCGCACCTACTATATGGGGGAAATCTGTCCCTACGATTATCCCACTCCCCCGCCCTCCCAAATCCCCATAAATCCCCGGCCGGATTATCAGGCCATCCACACGGCGCTGCAAAAGGAGCTGGAGGAATACGAAAGCCTCTATGGCAAGCTGGAGTACATGGAATTGGACATCCTCCCCCCGGTCTTCATCCGGTACTACTTCCAAGAGGGGGTGTCCATGGAAGGCCTCAGCTCCTGGGGCCGGAACTACCGCCAGGACCATCTTCTCATCAATCCCCCCGGCACCCAGGAGACCCGCTGGGACTGGACCCTGAACCGAAGCCAGGGCCAAAGCCAGAGCGCGGGCCAGCACAGTACATAGCAAGATAGGGGGCAGTCACCCCAACATGGCTGCCTCCTGCTTTGCCCTATTCCTTCGGCCAAGTGAAGCCGCTGCCATCCTCATAGAAAATAAAGTCGTCCACATCTCCAGGGATGCCGAACCAGTCCTTCTGCCACTGGCTCCAGGGGCTGCATCCGTTCCCCTGCCGCTGCTCCTCCTGTCTCTCCTCTTCCATCCTGACGCCCCCCTTCCATACCTGCTATTTTATGCAGCGGGGGTGGAAACGATGCCCATTTTGGCTCAATTCCCAATAAGACAGGGCAGCGTGTGTACAGCGGTCCTTAAAGCCCTTGCCCCCAAGTCCCCGCAGAAACCCGCCGGTCTCCAAACGGGACCGGCGGTTTTCTCATAGGGGTTGCGCTTTTCCCCAACAAATTATGTCTTTGACTTTCGGGTGTATTTCTCGCCGGCTTCCAGGTTGACACTGGCCGGAATCACACGGAATTTGAAAACCACGCTGAGCAGCACCGCCAGGGGCATCAGATAGACAAGGCAGGCGTAGGGGGCAAAGCTCAGGGTGCCCACCCCAAAGAGTCCTATCACGTAAATCCCGGAGGCATTCCAGGGGATAAAGGTGCAGCCTGGGGTGGAAATGGCGGTCATGGCTTTGGAGAGATTGGTGGGGTGGAGCTTGTATTCCTTATAGGCAGGGGCCATCAGGGTGCCGGTCATCAGCAGGGAGAAGGTATTGGTCCCCATCATATTGCCAATAAAGGCGATAACCTCGCTGACCAGGGTAAGCTGCACAAGGCTCTTTGTTTTCTTCGCAATCGGATGGATGATCGCTTCCATGATCCCTACCGTGTTGAAGGCCCCGATCATGCCGAAGGCAAAGATCATCATAAAGGCGGTGGCGGACATATTGGTCACGCCGCCCCGGTTCAGCAGGGTATCCAGGAAGGTGTTGCCGGTGGAGGCTTTATAGCCGGTCCAGAACACATTCATTATGTTATTGGCGTCCATTCCCTGGTAAAGGACTGCCACCACGCCGCCCACCAAGGCGCTGACCATCATGGAAAGCATGGCAGGCTTTTTGAGGAAGATCAAGGTCAGCAGCAGCACCACCGGGATAAAGGCAATCACACCCACATGGAATTCACTGCTGATGGCGCTGACCACCTCATCTACCACGCTTCCATCAAAGGCGTCGCCGCCAAAGCGCAACCCCATCACGCCGTATATCACGGCTGTGAGGGCCATCACCGGGATTGCAATAATCCCCAGCTCTTTGCAGTGGGTAATCAAATCCGTGCCGACTGCGGCAGAGGAAACATTCGTAGAATCCGACATGGGAGAGAGCATATCCCCAAAATAGGATCCGCTGATGATGGCTCCTACTGTCATTCCACTGGGAATTCCCAGGCTCTCCCCAATGGCAAACATGGCAATTCCGGCTGTGCCCATGGTGCCCCAAGAGGTGCCGCAGGCCACGGAAACCACGCAGCACAGGAGAAAGGTTGCCGCCAGGAAAATCTTGGGGCTTACAATCTTCATGCCGTAGTAGATAATTGCGGGAACGGTGCCGGCGGCGATCCAGGTTGCGATCATCGCGCCAACTACCAGGATGGTAAGAACCGCGCCCATACCCTTCTTAATAGACTCCATTACCCCAGCGTCAATCTCCTGGAAGCTGTACCCCAAGCGCATACACATTGGATAGATCCACAGCCAGGCCACCAGAAACATTGGCTGAATCGGCGCACTGATGAGCTTATTGGCCCCCAGAACGATAACGAGCACCCCCGCCAGAACCAATAGAGCATAACCAGTGGATGGCTTTTTGCGTTCAGAATTTGCGGACATCTTTTTCCCTCCATTTTTTATTTCTATCAACTTTGCGCGGAGATTTTATCCGATCTTAGAAGCTGTACCATTTGCTGCCGAGGTGCTTGCGGCGGCTAGGCAGCATTGGCACGGCTTCTTAAATTTTAATCCCATAGCTGCTTTCCATCGCGTTCCTGAAATCCGCCAGGGTGGGCTGAATGCAGGGAATCTCCGGCACCCACATGTCGGTCACCTCCGGGGTCTTCACTCCGGTGGAGGTCATCAGCACCACCACCTTTTCGTCGGGTCTTACGACCCCCTCCTTCAGCAGCTTTTCCAACACCACCAGGGAGGCCACCGAGGCCGACTCCCCAAATACCCCCTCTGTCTTTGCCAGACGCTGCTGCATCTTCAGCGCCTCCGGGTCGTGGCTGCTTCTGGCGGCGCCGCCGGAATCCTTTCCCGCCTGCACCGTATGGTAGGCACAGAAGCCGGTGGCGATGGAGGTCTGGATGGAGGGTTCGCTGGGCTGGGGGATCGGGTCGCTGGAGCCGGCTTTGATGGTGTTTTCCACCGCGTGGAACACCTCCGCGGCTGCGAATTTGGGGACTTTTTCGATATAGCCCATTTCCTTCAGGTCGCACATACCCTTGTAGATCCCGTACAGGGTATCCCCGTAGGAGATGGGGACGACAAACCAATCAGGGACCTGCCCGCCCATCTGCTCGAAAACCTCAAAGGCGATGCTCTTGTAGGCGTCAATTCCAAAGCAGCTGCTGCCGATGGGGGGAGACATCACGCCGCTGGCCGGGACAAAATCCAGCTCCCTTACCAGCTTTTCCATAATGACCCCCCGGTCCGCCATGGAGGGGGTGACGAAGACGCTGGCGCCGTAGGCCTGCATCAATGTCTTCATGCTGGGGGACACATTGGAGGTGGTAAAGATCACGCAGGGCAGACCCGCAACCGCGGCATAGGCCGCCGCAGCCGCTCCCTGGTTCCCGGTGGAAGAGATGGTGATCCCCGGCGCCTTTTCCGCCAGCGCTTTGGATATGATCAGGGAGCAGAGGCGGTCCTTGTGGGACATCGTGGGGTTTTTGGACTCATCCTTCATCCACAGCTGCTCCAGGCCCAGCTGCTTTCCCATCCGCTCCAGCCGGTGGAGGGGGGTATTTCCTTCCCCGATGCTGACCACCGGATCGCTGTCCTCCAGCGGATAAAAATCCCGGAAACGATAGATCCCCGGCTGGGTCGTTTCCGCCGCCGGCAGCTTGGCGCTGCTCAGGTCGTAGATGGTCCTGTAGTTCACATTTACGCTCTCCTCAGCGCATTTGGGGCAGGCGTCATAAAACTTCCCATCCAGGGGACGGCCGCAGCGCATACAGACCGCTTCTTTGTACCAGCTCATGTAAGTTCCTCCTCATCATTAAAATCACGCGGTTCCTTTTTTCCGGGTTGAGTGATCCCTCCTGTCCTCTTTCATTGGAGCCCGCCTTCTATCCTTGGGGCGGGTCCTATATTGCCAAGACAAGCAAAAACAGATAGTGAGCCGCCGCACCGGCGGCAACGCCCCCTATGGTGTGGCTTAAAAGCGCTTTCCCGATTAGCTCCTTGCACCCAAGCTCATCCATCATAGAAACATGGGTGCTGATGTAGCCGCTCCAGCACATACACATTGCGGTAAAAACCGCAACATCCCCGGCGTCCGCCAGGCCGGAGGACAAGAGACCGGGCACCAGGCCGATGGCCGCGCCTGCCGCCCCCATCGCCGTGATGGGAACGCTGACACATTCCGGCGAGGAAAACCCGAACAGGGGCTGTAGCAAAAAATTCAGCCGCTCCGCTGCCATGGGCAGGAGGCGTATCCCCTCATAAGCGGCGCCGGTGTACCCTTCCGCCCCCGGACCATTGGTGAGCATCATCACAAAGGTACAGATGGTCAGCACCCCCGGAACGATCCCCAGGCCCATCTTCACCCCGCCCGCTCCCCCGGTCAGGACCGCGTCCATCAGCCGCGCCCCCACCGACCCGGAGCGCACCGGGCGCATGGTCCTATCGTTCTGCCGGGAAAGGTTATCCTGCATCCCATCGCTTATCATCTCCGCTTCCAGGCCATAGGCCCGCTTTGTAAAGCGGAGCATCAGGCGGCCGCTTACAACGCTTCCCACCACCGCTCCCAGCAGCCCCACTGCCACCGCAGTACCATAGGATTCCCCCTTTGCTGCCGGTTGGCTCAGCATAAAGGTACAGACAATGAGTCCCATCCCAAAGGCGGTGCCCAGGTTCACCAGGGCGGGAAACTGATATTTTTTGAAGAAATGGCGAAAGTACGTGTTATCCGCCAGGGCCAGAATCGCCGGATTATCGGAAAAGAAGGTGGTTACGATCCCCAGCGAAGCCGCGCCGGGAAGTCCCCAAACCGGATACATCAGCGGTTCCAGCAGTTTGTTCAGAAGGGTGACCAGGCCAAATTCATCAAACAGCGCCGAAAAAGCCCCCATCACAACGCATACCGCCATAATATAAAACACCGTGTTCAGCAAGAGGTCGTAGGCTGTGTTCATAATGGTATTCAGGGTATTTGCCAGCCCCATCTGGCGGGCAAAAAGATAAAAGAAGCCCAAAAATCCCACAAGAAACACCGCAACCTCCCACCCGATGGCGGGTTTATACTGCTGCTCCGGTTTTCCCTGCTCCATAAGACACACATCTCCCTCGATATGATTCCCCTTTTTCATCTCTTGTCTGCCGGTGGAAAGCCATTGCCCCCGAAACCGGTTTGTTGGAAATTTAAAGTATTTTTTAGTATTATCAGGTTTCTACGCCTATTATAGCACGTTACTATTTTATTGTAAATAAAATTTATTTTATTTATCTTACAAAGTTTTTGGCTCTTTTTTGGTGAATACGTAGATTTTTTCTTGTTCAAATTCATTTTTTCCTGCAAAATTACAAATTGCTTTTCTGCTGAAATGTACTATACTATTGTCACTGAACTAAATTTAAGGGGGTAATCCATGAACAACCGAACCGATATTGACATTGTGCTTACCATGGTAGACCGCCAAATCCTGCAGTCCTACTGCGATATGCTGGACGGTCTCTCCCAGTATTTGGGGGATGGCTATGAGATTGTCCTGCACTCCCTGGAAGACTGCAACCACTCCGCAATCAAGGTGATCAACGGTTTCCACACCGGCCGGGAGGAGGGGGCGCCCATCACCGACCTGGCTCTTTCCATGCTGGAAAAGATTGAAAACCAGAACAGCGAGGGCAAGGGCATTACTTATTTTGTAAAAAACAAAAGCGGTGAACCGCTGCGGTCCACCACCATCCTTGTGCGGGGAGAGAATCACCGGATCATCGGCCTTTTGTGCATCAATTTTTACCTGAACACCCCCATTGGGAAGTTTGTGAAGGATCTTCTCTTTGACGAGCGGCCGCTCCCCTCCCGCCAGGAGGAAGAACCGGCGATTCCGGTGCAGGAGGAAAAATTCTCCTCCAACAGCGTCGAGCTGGTGGAGCACCTGGTGGTGCAGATCCGGGACGAGGTCATGATGGATTCCTCCATCCTTCTTTCCAACAAAAACAAGGAGATCATCCACCGGCTGGAGAAAAGAGGGGTTTTCAACTTTAAGGATTCGGTCATAAAGACCGCGCAGCTCCTGAAGATCAGCAAAAACACCGTCTATCTCCACCTCCGGCACACCAGGCAGGATGCGGACTCCGAATGAGCCAGCAGAGCGCCGGTGAGCCCGCCCTATCCCCCAACAGGATCGGCAAAAACCGCCGCCCGGACAAAAAACTGTCCGGGCGGCGGTCATTATGGGCTTTGGAATGTTTTTTACAGGGTCAGCTGTTCCCCCAGCTCCACACCGGTTTTTACCAGCGCCCCGGCGGCGGGGAGGGCCTTGGTGCGCAGGCGGTGGGGATTTTCCACCTGTCCCTCCTGGTAGGGGCGCACCCACAGCAGCCGGACGGTGCTCTTCATACTCAGGGCCTGGACGCCCTGGGTATCCCGCGCGGCCTTGGGGGCCACCATGGCGGTGTTTACAATAAGCATCCGGGAGGCGGTGGTGGCGCAAAGGTACTCGGCGTCATCGGGGATGGCCTCGATGTAAACCAGGGGCGATTTGATGCTGTAGGCCCCGATGAGCTTTTTCCGGTTGGTCTTGGTGGCGTAGGAGCTAAGCTCCACCTTAGCTATCTTGCCGTTTTCAAAGGCGAAGAGCATATACCCCTTGTAGTCCATGGTGACGGCCATATAAACCGGCAGCTCTCCGGGGTCCATCCCCAGCCTTTGGGGGAGATAGTCCCCCAGGACGCTGGCCTTGGTGTCCTCGAACTCGGTGGCCCGGCTCTTGTAGACCTGCCCTTGGTTTGTGAAGAAGAGGAGATGAGCCCCGGTGGTGGTCTCCACCGTCTGGGTAACCTCGTCCCCCTCCTTCAACTTCTGCTCCCCGCTCATCCGCAGGGACTGGGGGGTGATTTTCTTGAAGTACCCCTCCCGCGTGAAGAAGAGGTGGACCGGGTAGGTGGGGATATCCTCCGGCTCCTCCCCGCCGTCGTCGGGGAGGTCGTAGAGAATCTGGCTGCGCCGGGGCTGGCCGTAATTCTTCGCCACCTCCCGCAGCTGCTTGATAATAAGGGCGTCCACCTTTTTCGGGCTTTGGAGGGTCTCCTCCATCCCGGCAATCTCCTCCAGAAGGGCCTCGATTTCCTTGGTGCGGTTCAGGATATACTCCCGGTTCAGGTGGCGCAGCTTAATTTCCGCCACATATTCCGCCTGGACCTGGCTGATGCCGAAGCCAATCATCAGGTTGGGGACCACCTCTTTTTCCTCCTGGGTCTCCCGGACGATGGCCACCGCCTTGTCGATATCCAGCAGGATTTTTTGGAGGCCCTTTAGGAGATGCAGTTTCTCCTTTTTCTTTTGGAGGTTGTAAAAGATACCCCGGCGGACGCACTCCCGGCGAAAGGCGGTCCATTCCTCCAAAAGGCCGTCCACCCCCAGCACCCGTGGGGAGCCGCCGATGAGGACGTTAAAGTTGCAGGAAAAGCTGTCCTCCAGGGGGGTCATGCGGAACAGCTTCTGCATCAGCTTATCCGGGTCCACCCCCCGCTTCAGGTCGATGGTGAGCTTGAGGCCGGAAAGGTCGGTCTCGTCCCGGATGTCGGAAATTTCCCGCACCTTCCCCGCCTTCACCAGCTCCACCGTTTTGTCCATGATGGCTTCCACCGTGGTGGTGGGGGGGATTTCGGTGATGTCCACACAGTGGCTTCCCTTATCGTAGGCGTAGCGGCTTCGCACCCGCACCGAGCCACGGCCGGTGGTGTAAATCTTCTCCAGCTCCGCCGGATCGTAGAGGACAAAGCCGCCGCCGGGGAAGTCCGGAGCCTTCAGGGTCTCGGCAATGGGGGCGTCCGGGTCCCGCAGCCGGGCGATGGCGGTTTCGCACACCTCCAGGAGGTTAAAGGAACAGATATTGCTGGCCATCCCCACGGCGATGCCGGTGTTGGCGTTGGTGAGGATGGAGGGGAAGGTGACAGGGAGCAGCACCGGCTCCTTCATCTGGCCGTTGTAGTTATCCACAAAGTCCACTGTGTCCCGGTCAATCTCGGAAAACAGCTCCTTGCACACCTTCTCCAGCTTGGCCTCGGTGTACCGGGAGGCGGCGGCGGACATATCCCGGCTGTAGGCCTTGCCGAAGTTCCCCTTGCTCTCCACATAGGGCACCAGCAGCGCCCCGTTGCCCCTGGTGAGGCGGACCATGGTCTCATAGATGGCCTGGTCCCCGTGGGGGTTCAGGGCCATGGTCTGGCCCACGATGTCGGCGGATTTCCGCTTATTGCCGTTTAGCAGCCCCATCATGTACATGGTGTACAGGATCTTCCGGTGGGAGGGCTTAAAGCCGTCAATTTCCGGGATAGCCCGCGAGACGATGACGCTCATGGCGTAGGGCATGTAATTTTCCCGCAGGGTGCTGACAATAGGCTGCTGAATCACCACCCCGCCGTTTTCAATATGTCCGTGGACACCGCCCCGCCGGGGGGCCGGGGTCTCTTTTTTCTTTCGTGGCATTTTGTCTTTTCACATCCCTTTGCTATTGGTGGTCAATGATCCATTCCATCAGCTGTTCTAATGTCACCGCTCCAGCAGCAACACCTAAGATCAACGATTCGGTTTCTTTTCCGGTATAGCTCAGCTCAATGCCGTTGGCATCAAGAAATATCAGCATCAAATGGGTTCCCAGCCTTTTGTTTCCATCGACCATGGGGTGGTTTTGGATGATGCCATAGGCCAATCTGGCGGCTTTGGCCTGTATGGTAGGATACAATTCCTGGCCGGCAAAGCTTTGAAAGGGGGCGGCAAGGGCGGAATCCAGCAGGGCTTCATCGCGAATGCCGGCCGCTCCGCCGGATGTTAAAAGGAGCCTGTCGTGCAGCCTTAAAACCTGCTTTTTTGTCAACATTCTCATTTTGCCAGGGCCTCGTAGAGCTCCTTGTTTTTCTCCAAATACTTTTCAGAGAGAGAATCCACAAGCTCGTCAGGCAAAGATTCCTGAGCCTCTGCCTGGCTGAATTCGGTAACAATATAGCGGGGAACATTGTTTTTCATGATAACAGCAGTGCCCAGCTGGTCCACCAATCGAGCAACCTTGGAGAAATTCTGATTTGCTTCTGTAATAGAGATGATGCTTCTGGTGTCAATCATCAAAGCGATGCACTCCCTTCCCATCCAATATTATACACAAATCGTAGGACGAATTCAACCTATTTTATCGGCTGCTTTGCCGCCTGGAGGGCCAGGTACAGCGCCCGGCTGGCCGCCATCTCCCGGATATACTCCCGGCCGCCGTTTTCCATGGCCTGAATGTGCATCTCCTGGGCCGAGGTGCACCTATCGCTGTCCAGGCCAATGAAGACCAGCCCCACCGGCTTGCCCTCGCTGGGCTCCGGCCCGGCGTTGCCGGTGACCGATATGGCAATATCCGCCCCGGACTTCACCCTGGCCCGGCGGGCCATCGCCATGGCGGTCTGGGGGGATACCGCCCCATAGGTGTCCAGGGTTTTCTGGGACATCCCCAGCATTTTCCGCTTAGTCTCGCAGGAATAGGTAACAGCCCCCCACTGGAACACCGAGGAGGCCCCAGGGACACTGGTGATCCGCTGGGCCACCAGGCCGCCGGTGCAGCTTTCCGCCGTGGCGATGGTCAGCTCCTTGGCCAGCAGGGTATGAACCAGGGCGGTTTGGAGGTTCCCCACGTTGATACCGTAGAGCCATTCCCCCGCCTCCCGGCGTATCTCCTCCACCACCGGGTCCAAAATGGGGCCGGGGTCCTCCCCCTCCTCCACCTGGGCGGTGAGGCGGAGCATCACCTCGCCGGGCCTACAATAGGGGGCGACGGTAGGGTTTTTGCTCTCCCGCATCAGCCGGTCCAGCCTGTGGGCCAGGTCCGATTCCCCGATGCCGTAGAAGTAGAGGCACCGGCTCACCAGCCGGGTGCTGCTCCCCTGCCGGAGGTAAGGCAGCACCTGCTCCCGAAGCATGGGCTCGCACTCCTGGGGCGGCCCTGGGAGGAGGATGGCGGTCTTGCCCTCCCACCTTCCTGTTCCGGTGATGGCGCAGCCGGGGGCAGTGCCGTTGTGGTTTTGGAACACCACCGCCTCCTCCGGCATCATGGCCTGCTTTTGGTTATTGGGGCAGGGGGTGCGGCCTATCCGCCGGAAATACTCCTCCACCCACCGCTGGCTCTCCTTATGGGGGAGGAGCTTTCGCCCCAGCACCCCGGCGATGGTCTCCTTGGTGAGGTCGTCGTAGGTGGGCCCCAGCCCCCCGGTGGTGATGATAAAATCCGACCGGGACAGAGCCAATTCCACCGCCTCCTGAAGGCGCTGGGGGTTATCCCCCACCACCCCCTGGTGGTAGAGGTTCAGCCCCACCTCCGCCAGCCCACGGGCGATGGCGGTGGCGTTGGTGTTGACGGTGTTGCCCATCAGCAGTTCGGTGCCAACGCAGAGAATCTCGGCGGTCTTGGTTTTCTGGTTCACAAAAGCCCTCCTATTTCCTGTGGATTCTTCTTCATTTGCCGCTATCCATAGTATCCGCGCAAAACTTCCGGATAGCCGCCGCCAGCTCCCCTGGCGCGTCTCTATTCACCTCGTGCCCCGCCCCTGGTATCTCCCGGACTTTGGCGTCAGGGAGCAGCCCTGCCAGCTCCCTGGCGGCCTTGCGGTTGGCGGCGTCCTTTTCCCCTGTCAGGACCAGCACAGGACAGACCACTTGGCCCAGCTCCCGGCGGAAATCCAGCTCCATCATGGAGGTGGTGAGGCGGATGGTGTCTCCCTTCCCCATCCCGGCCCCGGCAAAGGCTCCTTCCGGCATCAGGCGGAAAAGGAAATTTTGCAGCCGCAGCAGCGTCCGGGGCATTTTATACTGGGGGGCGATGAGCACCAGCCCCGCTATCTTCTCCGGGCGGCGGATGGCATAGTCCAGGGCCAGCACCGCCCCCAGAGAAAGGCCGCAAAGGACGGCTGGTTCTGGGAGGGGTTCCATCCAGCCCTCCAAGGCGGCGTAGAGATTTGGGTAATCCAGTCCCCCTTTGCACAGGCCAAAGAGGTCCGGGCAGGCGGTGTTCGCATCCGGGCCCAGGGCATCAACCACCTTGTTCCAGCTGTCAGGCCCCTGGCCCAGGCCGTGGAGAAAAAGCAGGTTCATGGCTGGCCTCCGTTTCTTACGAAATATCCGCCATCTCCAAATACTGGCTGCCAAACTCGGCGATGTACTCCTTCCGGCCGCTAAGGTTATCCCCCAGCAGCAGGTCAAACATCCGGGCGGTCTCCTCCACGTCGTCGGGCATCACCTTGATGAGCCGCCGGGTCTCCGGGTTCATGGTGGTAAGCCACATCATGTCCGGTTCGTTTTCACCCAGCCCCTTGGAGCGCTGGAGGCTGTACTTCTGCCCCTCCAGCTCCTTGCAGAGCCGTGTCTTTTCGGCGTCGGAGTAGGCAAAGTAGGTGTCGTCCTTGGTGGTGATTTCATAGAGGGGGGATTCGGCGATGTAGACATACCCTTCCCGGATGAGGGTGGGGGTGAGGCGGTAGAGCATGGTGAGGATGAGGGTGCGGATCTGGAAGCCGTCTACGTCGGCATCGGTGCAGATGACCACCTTGTTCCACCGCAGGCCGGAAAGATCGAAGGAGTTGAGGTCCTTGTTGGAGCGGCTCTCCACCTCCACCCCGCAGCCCAGCACCTTCATCACGTCCACGATGATATCGCTTTTAAAGATGCGGTTGTAATCCGCCTTCAGGCAGTTTAAAATCTTGCCCCGCACCGGCATGATGGCCTGGAACTCGCTGTCCCGCCCCAGCTTGCAGGAGCCCAGGGCCGAGTCTCCCTCCACGATGTACAGCTCCCGGCGGCTGGTGTCCCGGCTGCGGCAGTCCACGAACTTCTGGACCCGGTTGGACATATCCAGGGTACCGGCCAGCTTTTTCTTCAGGTTCAGGCGGGTTTTTTCGGCGTTCTCCCGGCTCCGCTTGTTGATGAGCACCTGTTCGGCAATGCGGGCGGCGTCGTCCGGGTTTTCGATGAAGTAAACCTCCAGCTGGTGCTTTAAAAACTCGGTCATGCACTCCTGGATGAACTTGTTGGTGATGGATTTTTTGGTCTGGTTTTCGTAGCTGGTTTGGGTGGAGAAACTGGAGGAAACCAGCACCAGGCAGTCCTCCACGTCCTGGTAGCTGATTTTCCCCTCGTTTTTCAGGTACTTCCCCGCCGCCTTTAGCCAGGCGTCGATCTGGTAGACCAGGGCAGCTTTCACCGCCTTTTCCGGGCTGCCGCCGTGCTCCAGGTGGCTGGAATTGTGGTAGTATTCTGTCAGGGAGAGCTTGTTGGAAAAGCAGAGGGCCACCCCCAGCTTCACCCGGTAGTCCGGCTTGTCCGCCCGGTCCCGGCCGGTGCGCTCCGCCGTCCAGAACTGCACCGGGGTCAGGGTCTGGCCTCCGGCCAGCTCCTCCACATAGTCCCGGATGCCGTTTTCGTAATAATAGGTGGTCTCCGCAAAGCCCTTCCCCTCCTGGACCCGGAGCAGAAACTGGATGCCGGGGTTCACCACCGCCTGGCGCTTCAGGACATCCTGGAAGTAGGCCGCGGGGATGTCGATATCGGTGAACACCTCCAGGTCCGGCTTCCAGCGGATGCGGGTGCCGGTCTTTTTGCCGGAGGCGGGGGCCTTTTGCAGCCCCCCGATGTTCTCCCCCTTTTCAAAGTGGAGGTCATACTGGAAGCCGTCCCGGAGAATCTGCACGTCCATGTATTCAGAGGCGTACTGGGTGGCGCAGGAACCCAGGCCGTTAAGGCCCAGGGAGTATTCGTAATCCCCCTCGGCGTCATACTTGCCCCCGGCGTAGAGCTCGCAGAAGACCAGCTCCCAGTTATAGCGCTCCTCCTTGGGGTTGTAGTCCACCGGGCAGCCCCGACCGAAGTCCTGGACCTCGATGGAGCCATCGGCGTACTTGGTGAGGACAATTTTTTTCCCGTAGCCGGAGCGGGCCTCGTCGATGGCGTTGGATAAAATCTCGAAGGCGGAATGCTGGCACCCTTCGATGCCGTCCGAGCCGAAGATGACCCCCGGCCGCTTTCGGACCCGGTCCGCCCCTTTCAGGGAAGAGATGCTTTCGTTATCATAAGTTCTGCTTTTGGCTTTTGCCGCCATGTCGTTCCTCCGTGACCTCCTGCCCCTTTTGGGGACAGGCATATTTTGCTAGGTTATAGTATCCACCATTCTATACCGGCTTGTCAAGGGGAATCCGCCCTTCTTCCGTCTGCACCGATTATTTTTCCCCGCCCAAATGGCGGTTCTTCGGGGCTCGCCCCTCCCGAAGCAGGCGGGTGATGGAGGAGACCAGCAGGATGCCCACCGCCACCGCCCCGGCGACGCCGAAGGTGTGGATGCCGGTGGTGAGGAAAAGCTCCGTATCCCCGCTGAGACAGTATTCCATGGTGTAGTAGATGCCCCCGCCGGGTACAAAGGGGAGGATGCCCACCACCAAAAAGCCGGTAGCCGGGGCCTTCATCAGCCGGGCCATCACCTCGGCATAGGCCGCCACCGCCACCGCCCCGGCAAAATACTGGACGATGTCGCTGCCGGTAAAGGCGCAAAGCAGGCAGGCCGCCCACCCCACGCCGCCCCCCAGGGAGGATACCACCATCAGCTTTCCGTGGTGGTTGAGAACCAGGCAAAAGGCCACACAGGCCATCACCGCGTAAAAGCAAGGCAGAAGCAGGCCGGTGAATATTTCCATCATGCCGCACCTCCCAGAAGAGAGAGGGCGATACCGGCCCCCAAGGCCAGGGCGGTGGCGGTGAGGAGGGATTCGGTGAGCTTGGTGATACCGGCGAAAAGGTCCCCCTCCAGTACATCCCGCATAAAGTTGGTGATAGCCACCCCCGGCACCAGTCCCATAAAGGCCCCGATGATGATTTTATCCAGGTTCTGCCCCACCCCCAGGCGCACCCCGGCAATAGCCGTCAAAGCGGCCAGAAAGCTGCACGCCCCGTTGACAAAAAAGCTGTTGGCCCGGTGCCGCTCCATGGGGTATTTGGCAAAGAAGATCACCGCCCCCGCCACCAGGGAGCAAAGCGCATCGGCGGCGGTCCCTTTAAAGAGCAGGGTGAAGAAGGCGGCCACAAAGGCAAAGCCCGCCAGCTGAAGCAGAGGGGAATACCCCTTGGCCTCCGCCAGCCGGGCGAGGCTGCCGTCCACCTCCGGGAAGGGGGGCGTTCCCTGGCAGACGGCGCGGCAGAGGCTGTTCAGCTGGTCCACCTGCCAAAGGTTGGTCCCCCGGCGGTAGAGCCGCCGCACCCGCGTGTGGGAGTGTCCCTCCGGGTCGCAGAGGGAGACGATGAGCAGGCTGGGGATGGCGAAAATCTCGCAGCTGTCCGCCCCGTAGGCCCGGCAGAGCCGCTGGAGGGAATCCTCCACCCGGTAGGCCTCCGCCCCGCTTTCCAGCATCCGCAGCCCCATGGTGGAGGCGGTATTGAGAAGCGCGTCGTAATCAATCAAATCGGGTTCCTCCTTGGGAAGGGTGTTGTGGCGATGGGATTATGAAAATCTTCCCTGCTTCTCTTATTGGAAAGCGGGGTATGCAAAAAGTGCTTTTTTACACCACCTGGAAGAGGTAAAACTTCAGGTAATTCGTCTCCGGCACGTTCCAAAGGATGGGGTGGTCGGGGGATTGCTGCCGGGCCTCGATTTGACGCAGCTCCACAGCGGCGTCCCGCGCAGCACAGCGGAGCATCCCCTCAAAAAGCTCCGGTGTGGCAAAGTGGGAGCAGGAGCAGGTAGCCAGATACCCGCCCCTTGGCAGCAGCTTCATGGCGCGGTAGTTCAGCTCCTTGTACCCCCGCATGGCGGACTGCACCGTTTTGCGGGATTTGGTGAAGGCGGGAGGGTCCAGGATGATGTAGTCATAGGGGGCCTTCCCCGGCCGGCTCTCCAGCTCCGGCAGCAGGTCGAAGATATTGGCAGCCAAAGGGGTGACCACCTGGGAAAGGCCGTTGAGGGCGGCGTTTTCCCCCACCAGCTCCACCGCTGCCTGGGAGATATCCACCGCCGTCACCGCCGCCGCGCCCCCCTTGGCGCAGTTCAGGGCGAAGGAGCCGGTGTGGGTGAAGCAGTCCAGCACCCGCCGCCCCCTGGCCAGCCGGGCAGCCGCCTGGCGGTTCCACTTCTGGTCCAGGAAGAAGCCGGTCTTCTGGCCGTTTTCAAAATCCACCTGGTAGCGGATGCCGTTTTCGGTGATGACAGTGCGGGTACTCTCCGGGGTTGGCAGGCCGGGGATGGGAAAAAAGCCCTTCCCCTCCTGGAGGCCCTCCAGCTCCCGAATCGCCACATCGTTGCGCTCGTAGACGCCCCGGATGTTCTCCCCCTCTTGGGTGAGGATGCGATGTAGCAGCGGGAAGAGGAGGGATTTCATCCCCTCCATCCCCCTGGAAAGGGTTTGGGTCACCAGGATGTCTCCAAAGCGGTCCACTGTCAGCCCCGGAAAAAAATCCGCCTCCCCAAAAATCAGGCGGCAGCAGCAAAACTGCTCCCCCATCACCGTCCGGCGGTAATCCACCGCGTGGCGCAGCCGCCGCTCCCAAAAGGCTTCGTCGAAGGTGTCGTTGGCGTTTTTGGAGATGATCCGCACCCGTATCTTGCTTTTAAGGCAGACAAAGCCGGTGCCCAGGTACTTTCCGCCCTGGCTCACCACGTCTGCCAGCCCTCCGTCGGGGAGGGGGTCGCTTTGGGGCAGCACCTCGGTGCCGTAAACCCAGGGATGCCCGCTTTGGACGGCGCGCTCCCCCTTGGGGGTGAGCACCGCTTTGGGATAATTTCGCGTCTGTTTCATAGGCAAGCCTCCTCCAGCAGCCGGGCGATGGGCAGCAGCCCCGCAAGGTCCTCTTCGGTGAACCGGCCGGGAAGGGGGCTGTCCAGGTCCAGCACCCCCGCCACCTCCCCGCCGGGGGCGAGGAAGGGAATCACCAGCTCCGACCGGGAGGCCCCGTCGCAGGGGATATGCCCTGGAAAGGCGTGGACGTCGGGGACTACCTGGGGCTTTTTCTCCGCCGCCGCCCTGCCGCAGACTCCCTTCCCCCACCCGATGCGGACACAGGCGGGCTTGCCCTGGAAGGGGCCCAGCACCAGCTCCTCCCCCATCCGGCGGTAAAAGCCCGCCCAGTTTATCTCCGGCAGGGCCTGCCAAAGCAGGGCGGAAAGGTTCGCCATCCTGGCAATGGGCTCCCGCTCCCCCTCCACCAGGGCCGCTGCCTGCTCCGCCAGCAGGGGATACAGTTGGGCCTTCCTGGGGGGCCATGTAAATTCCTGGTACATTGTTAAACCTCCTGGGGGAGCCTGTCCAAAAACCGCTCCACCGCTTTGTTGAAAAGTCCGCTCTGCTTTGCGGCAATAAAATGGTCCCCCTCCACCAGCGCCAGGCGGCTGCCGGGGATGCTCCGGTGGATAAGCCGTGTGTGGCTCTCCGCAATCATGTCCCGTGTTCCGGCAATGACCAGGGTGGGCACCTGGAGGGCAGCCAGGGCGGCGGGGGGGATGTCCGGCTGCTCCACCATCAGGGCCAGCAGCTCCCGCTTGGGGACGGCCTTGGGGTCCAGCCGGGCCAAAAGGGAGGCGGCGTGATACCCCAGGATAATGGGAAGCTGCACCCGCCGCTTCACCCCGCCGGGGAAGAGATTGGCCCCGTTGAGGATAAGGCTGCGCAGCCGCGCCGGGTACCGCAGGGCAAAGGTGAGGGCGATATTCCCCCCGTCGCTGAACCCCAGCAGGTGCACCCGGTCCAGCCCCCGCTGGTCCAAAAAGTCCCGCAGGTCCTCCGCAAAGGTCCCTATGGTGAAAGGGGCGCTCCCCCTTGGGGACCGGCCATGGCCGCGGGTATCCACCGCCATCACCCGGTATTTACCGGAAAAACAGGCCATCTGGTGCCGGAAATAGGAGCCGTCCTCCCCATTGCCGTGGAGGAGCACCAGCGGCTCTCCATGGCCTCGCTCCTCCCAATGCAGCTGGATGCTATCCATCTTCACTCGTCCTCCCATGCCGCCGCCAGCGCCGCCTGCTCTGCGCCGGAGGGCCGCCAGCCGTATTGCTTCAGGTCCACAATCCCTTCTGGGCTCACCGCCACCCCTTCGGCCTCCAGGGCCAGCCGTTGGCCGCCGGGAGCCAAAAAGGCCGCCGCCCCGCTAAGGAACCCCTGGCGGTTCACCACCCGGTGGGCCGGGACCTCCCCACAGCCGCCCCGCCCCAGCACCGTCCCCACCTGGCGGGGCCGCCGGGGAAAGCCGCAAAGGAGGGCAACCTGGCCGTAGGTGGCTACCTTGCCGGAAGGGATGGCACGACAGACAACCCTTACCCGCCGGGCAAATTCACCCATAGCAAAGCCCTCCTATCCGCCAAAAACCATCACCCGGAACCCCCACAGCAGCAGGATGTGGGCCGGGTAGAACCCGTAGAAAAACCATTTGCCCCCCAGCCGCCCCCGCTGGCCGTTGTACCGGCGGATGGGAAGGAAGGCCAGGGGCGCGGTGATCTCCCAGCAGAGGGCCAGGCTGCCTATCACCGTCCGGGCAGGCTCCCGGTCCCGGAGGATGTAAAGGAGCAGGATAAGCACCACCCCGAAGGCCCCGTAATCGGCCCGCAAAAGCTGCGCCAGAACGGCGCAGCCCGCCGCCCCCGCCAGGGCAAGGAGCGCGCTTCTGGGAAGGAAATACCGCACCGCCGCCATCGCCAGAAGCCCCAGCAGCAGGGTAAAATAGACGTTCTGGCTTTTGGGATCGAACCAGCCCTCCTCGAAAGCCAGGTCGTAGGGAATCTCGGAAAGGAGGGCGAAGGCCGCCATCCGGCCCATATACCTTGGGAGGCTCCGGGTGTGAAGAAAGCCCTCCACCAGCAAAAAGCAGAAGATGGGGAATGCGATGCGGCCGGCGAAGCGGAAAACAAGGTCCACATCCCGGCAGAGAGCCAGAGCCGAGGAGTTGAAGAAGGGGTCAATCTCCTCCCCGGAGCCCAGAAAGGCCCACACCACCGGGGATTCCAAAATGGCCGCCCCGATGTGGTCCAAAAACATGGTAACGATGGCGATGAGCTTCAGTCCGCTGCCGCTGAGGCCCTCTGCCCTGCCGGGCCCCATCAGTTCAGCCCCTTCATGGTGAGGGAGATGCGCTTTCTTTTGGCGTCCACCTCCAGCACCTTCACCTTCACCACATCCCCCACCTTCACCACCTGGCTGGGGTGCTTTACAAACTTATCCGCCAGCTGGCTGATGTGCACCAGACCGTCCTCGTGGACGCCGATGTCCACAAAGGCTCCAAAATCCAGGACGTTGCGCACCGTTCCGGTGAGGACCATCTCCGGCGCAAGGTCCTTCAGCTCCATCACGTCGGTGCGCAGCAGGGGCGGGGGCAGCTCCTCCCGCGGGTCCCGGCCGGGCTTTAGAAGCTCGCTGATAATATCCCGGATGGTGGGCTCCCCCACCCCCAGCCGCTGGGCCAGGGCGGGGATGCCCTTCCCCTCCGCCTGGGCGGGCAGCTCCCGGAGGGCCGGGGTTCCCACATCTGCAAGGCTCCAGCCGCATTCCTCCAGGAGGGATTTGGCGGCGGCGTAGCTTTCCGGGTGGACGGCGGTGGCGTCCAGGGGGTTCTTGGCCCCCAGGATGCGCAGAAATCCAGCGCACTGCTCGTAGGTCTTCTTCCCCAGCTTGGGCACCTTCAGCAGCTGGCTGCGGGCGGTGAAGCTGCCGTTTTCCTCCCGGTAGGCCACAATGTTCTTTGCCACCGCGGCGCTTAGCCCCGCCACATGGCCCAAAAGCGGCCCGCTGGCGGTGTTCAGGTCCACCCCCACCGAGTTGACGCAGCTTTCCACCACGCCCCCCAGGGCGCTTTCCAGCCGGGCGGGGGGCATATCGTGCTGGTACTGCCCCACCCCGATGGCCTTGGGGTCAATTTTTACCAGCTCCGCCAGGGGGTCCTGGAGCCGCCGGGCGATGGAAACCGCGCTGCGCAGGTTTACGTCAAACTGGGGGAACTCCTCGCTGGCCAGCTTGCTGGCGGAATAGACCGAGGCCCCCGCCTCGCTCACCACCATATAGGAGAGGGCGGGCTGGTGCTGCGGCCCCAGCTCCCGGATAAGCTCCGCCACCAGCCCCTCCGATTCCCGGCTGGCGGTGCCGTTGCCGATGGAGATGACGGTAACCTTGTGCTTCCGAATCAGGGCGGTGAGCTTTCGCTTCGCCTCCTCCACCCGGTTGTAGGGCTGGGTGGGGTAGATGACGGCGGTATCCAGCACCTTGCCTGTTCCGTCCACCACAGCCAGCTTGCAGCCGTTGCGGTAGCCGGGATCCAGCCCCAGCAACACCCGGTCCTTCACCGGGGGCTGCATCAGCAGGTGGTGGAGGTTTTCCCCAAAGACCTTGATGGCCTGCTCGCTGGCGGCCTCAAAGAGGGTGGAAAAGGTCTCGTTTTCCATGGAGGGGGCGATAAGGCGCTTCCAGCTGTCCCGAACCGCCTCCTCCACCGCACGGGCGCAGGGATTTTTGGCGGTGACTACCCGGCGGCAGATGAGACCCACCGCCCGCTCCTCCGGGAGCTGGATGGCCGCCTTCAGCAGCCCCTCCTTCACCCCCCGGCTGATAGCCAGCACCCGGTGGGAGGCAATGCGCCCCACCGCCTCCGAAAAATCGGCGTACATGGCGTAGGGGCCGCTTTCCGCCTCCCCCTGCTTCTGGGCGGCAGCGGAGACCACCAGCCCTTCCGCCTGGATGAGCCGCCGCAGCTCCCCCCGGATATCCGCGTCATCGGAGATATCCTCCGCCAGGATGTCCAGCGCCCCCTGGAGGGCGGCTTCCGGGCTTTCCACCCCCTTTTCCGGGTCCAGATAGTCCTTCGCCAGCATAAGGGGCTCCGCCAGGGTGGACTGGGCCCGGATAGCGGCGGCCAAGGGCTCCAAGCCCTTCTCCCTGGCCACGCTGGCGCGGGTGCGGCGCTTCTGCTTATAGGGGCGGTAGAGGTCCTCCACCACCGCCAGGGTCTGGGCGGCGGCGATGGACTCCGCCAGCTCCGGGGTCAGCTTTCCCTGCTCCCCAATGGAGGAGAGCACCTCCTCCTTGCGCTTCTCCAGGTTCCGCAGGTATTTTAGCCGGTCCTCCAGCTCCCGCAGGGCGGTGTCCTCCATGCTGCCGGTGACCTCCTTGCGGTACCGGGCGATAAAGGGGATGGTGTTCCCCTCGTCGATGAGCTTCACCACCGCCGCCACCTTGTCCTCCCGGAGGCTTAGCTCCCCCGCCAGCTGCTTTACAAGCTCCATGCCGCTCCCTCTCCTTATCCTCTCTTTTCTCCGCCTGCACCCAAAAAACGGCGGAACCGGAAGGGAGGGTCCCTTCCCGGCTCCTGCCGTTCCATGGCGCGTTTATCCAGCTTTTTACGCTTTCTTCATCTCCACCCGGCCATTGATGTGCGCGCCCAGGGTGGTGGTGATATCCTTGGTGGAAATATCGCCGGTGACGACGCTCTTGGCGCCCAAAGTCAGGTTGCCGCCGCAGTTCAGGTTGCCGGTGATGGCCCCCTCCAGGGTCATCTCGGCGGCGTCCATGTCGCCCTCCACCGCGGAGCCCACCTGGAGCACCAGGTCGGTGCTGGAGGAGACGTTGCCCCGAATCTTGCCGCCGGTGGTCACCAGGATGCCCTTGCCAACGATGTTGCCGGTAACCTCACCCTGGACGCAGACCTTGCTTTCGCAGCTCACGTTGCCCTGCACCACGCCGGCCACGGTGATGGGGCCCTTCGCGGTGAGGTCGCCGGTGATAAGAGCGGCCTTGCCGATAACGGTGGACTGCTCCTGCACCTCCCGCTTGGCAGCCTTCTCCTCGTCGGTATCCCAGACGTCCTCCTTGACGGGGGCTACCGCCTCGCCGCCCATGGAGTCCTCCGCCCCGGCGACAGAGTCCATGATGTCCTCATCGTTATCTCCCACCTGGATAATGCCGCCCAGATTCCGGTTTTTCTTGAACATTGCCATAACAATTGCTCCTTTCCGTGACCTCCTTCCCCAAAGGCAGCGCGGAAAACTCCGTCTATTTCTGCCCTGGGGCCGGCGGCCGAATTTCTCATACAGCTTTAGTATAAGTTTTCTGGGCCGGATTGTCAAGAAAAACCAGCAAAGCAGGGACAAATCTTACCGGTTTTCCTGGTTTTTCCACTTTGAGACATTTTTTCCAGGGTGCTTGTCCCGGCGGGAGAGGCTCCCGCCGCCCCCCTGTCCCCCGGCTACCCCAGGGTATGCTCCAAGAAAATCTTTGCTCCGATGAGAAGCAGCACCCCGCCCCCCAGCAGCTGGGCCCGGCTCCCCAGGGCCGGACCGAAGAGCCGCCCCAGGCCCACCCCCAGCAGGGTGCAGCAAAAGGTCACCGCCGCAATGAACCCGGCCGCCGAAAGGATGGGGATGCCCAGGGCCGCCAGGCTCACCCCCACCGCCAGGGCGTCGATGCTGGTAGCTATCCCCTGAAGAAACAGCCCCCGCCAGGTAAAGGCCACCGCCCCTTTGGGGCGCTCCTCCCCGCCAGAAAGGCCCTCCCAAATCATCCGCCCCCCCAAATAGCCCAGCAGCAGCAGGGCAATGATATGGTCCACCCGCGCCATGTACCGGATAAACCGGCTCCCCAGCAGGTAACCCAGCAGGGGCATCAGCCCCTGAAATCCCCCAAAGACGGCGGCGGTAGCCAGTATCCTCCGGGGGGTATAGCCCCGGCAGCAAACCCCGTTGGCCGCCGCCACCGCGCAGGCGTCCATCGAAAGCCCCACCGCCAGCAGGAGCAGCTCCCAAAGCCTCATCCTCTCTTCCCCTCCTGTCTGTCCCCCAATCATTGCATTATATCGGAAAAGGCGGCGGAGAATACCTAAAAGGGAGCCGTCCGGGGGCATTCACCGGTAATTTACAATTTATTCACGCTTTTTAGGGCGCTGTGATGTAAAATGACTGTATTGTGGACAAAGGATAGGGAGGGACCCGCGGGTCTTTCCAAAAGGGAGCGTGGGGGTTCTGTTTGGGTATGTGAGACCCCTGGAGGGGCAGCTGCGGGTCTGCGAGCTGGAGGCCTACAAGGCGGTGTACTGCGGCCTTTGCCGGCAGCTTGGGCAGTCCTTCGGCCTGCCGGCCCGGTTCACCCTCAGCTATGACGCCTCCTTTCTGGCCCTGCTGGGGCTGGCCCTGGCGGAGGAAAAACCGGCCATCGCCCCTGGGCGCTGTCCCTTTAATCCTCTGGGCAAAAGGCCGGTCTGCCAGGAGGCGCCGGCTTTGGCCTTCGCCGCCGATGTTGCGGTGCTGCTGCTGTACTGGAAGCTGCGGGACAACCTGACCGACGAAGGCCCTGGCAGGCGGCTGCTGGCCCGGAGCGGCCTGCTCCTTTGGGGCGGGGCCTACCGGAGGGCCGCCGCCCGCTGCCCGGAGCCGGACGAGGCCTTCCGGCAGATGACCATGGAACAGCGGGAGCTGGAGGCCCGAAGTTGCCAAAACCCGGACGAAGCCGCCCAGCCCACCGCCCAGGCCCTCTCCGCCGTGCTGTCCGCCCTTTCGGACGACGAGGACCAGCGGCGGGTGCTCTCCCGGCTGGGGTATCTGCTGGGGCGCTTTGTTTACCTGGCGGACGCCCTGGACGACCTTTCGGCGGACCAAAAAAGGGGGCGGTACAACCCCTTTTTACAGGCCGGGGGGCCAAGCCATCTGGGCGAACTGCAGCAGCAATGCCGGGGCTCCCTTTACCTCACCATCGGGGAGGTGGAGCGGACCTGGCAGCTTTTACGGGTACGGCACTTTGCACCCATCCTGGAGAATATCCTCACCCTGGGGCTTATGGCCCAGGCAGACCGCCTGGCGGAGAAAGGAGCGGAAAAGAATGACTGACCCCTACCAGGTACTGGGGGTTTCCCCCAGCGCCACCGATGATGAGATTAAAACCGCCTACCGCCAGCTGGCCCGGAAATATCACCCGGATAACTACGTGGACAATCCCCTGGCGGACCTGGCTACCGAAAAGATGAAGGAGATAAACGAGGCCTACGACGAAATTCAGCGGCGCAGGCGGGAAGGCGGGCAAAGCGCCTCCGGCTCCTACAGCCAGTATGGCCAGGGGGAATACCGCTCCTCCCAGCCCTCCCAGCTGGACGACATCCGGCGGCTCATCCAAAACGGCCGTCTCCTGGAGGCGGAGGAGCTGCTGGAGGGCATCCCCCAGCCCCGGCGGGACGGGGAATGGAACTACCTGATGGGGACTATCTACTACTCCAAAGGGTGGCTGGACACCGCCCTCAACTATTACGCTACCGCCTGCCGCCTCAGCCCCAGCAACCTGGAGTACCGGGCGGCCTACCAGCGGCTGATGCAGCAGCGGCAGTACGGCGCCTACACCGCCAGCACCACCACCTGCGACTGCTGCGAGATGTGCGCCACCCTCTACTGCTGCTCCACCTGCTGCAACTGCATGGGCGGCGGTTGTTAGCGGGGGGGGACTCACTTCTTTTTCTTCTTGCGAAAGAAGAAAAAGAAGCAAAAAGAAGAACGGCCAACTTTTCCTGAGGCAGCAGATCCTTTCATAGCAAAAGGACACGCAATTCTGCCAACCCCAACAAACAGTTTGGGCTCCCTCTACCGCCTGAAACGGCAAAGGGAGCCCAAACTTTTGGAAAATTTTTTGGCAGGCTGTTTTACCGGAAATCCCGAATCATATCAAGAACCATCCGGGAGAACCGCAGCCGGTCGGCGCCCAGGGCCACATAGCAGTTTTCCGGGCGGTCGGGGTAGGCGCGGGTATCGCAGATGGTCTGTCCATCGGCGAAGCCACCGCTTATGTCCACATCCACCCGCATATGGCGGACGTCGGTGAGCACCTCCGGGTCAAGGAGGTAGGCCACGCATAGGGCGTCATGGATGGGGGCGGAATCCGGGAGGTCCTGGGGCTGGTAGGCGTTGTAGGCCACAATGCGCTCGTCCACCAGGTCTGCCACCGCAATGGCCAGAGGGGTGCCAATCTGGCGCAGCTCCGCTTCGTCCTCCCTTGTGAAATTGGCCTGGTGGGTGGCGTCCAGGGGAACCATGGTGATGGTCTTCACCCCGCTGGTGAGGACGATTTGGGCGGCCTCCGGGTCGGCCCAGATGTTGAACTCCGAAGCGGCGGTGGCGTTAAAGACCTTGAAGCCGCCCCCCATAAAGATGATTTGCCGGATCTTTTCCGCAATGCGGGGCTCCAGGCGCAGGGCCATGCCGATGTTGGTGAGGGGGCCGGTGGGGATGAGGGTAATATCCCCCTCCGACTTCATCAGGGTGTCAATAAGCCACCAAACGCCGTGCTCCGGCTGCTCCCGGCTTACAGGGGCGGGCATGGGCAGGCAATCGTGGTGGTAGGAGATGACCTCCCCCTTCTCGTCCAGCTTGTCCGCCTTGACACCGGTCATGCCGGTGTAGTCCCCGTGGCGGTTGGGCAGGAGCTTGGCTACCATGGAGGTGGCACAGCCCCGGTAGACCGGGGTGCTGCTGCGGAGCATATCCACCACCCGCAGGGTGTTGTCGGTGGTGAAGCCTATCTCCTTGTTTCCCGCCACGGTACTTACCCCCAGCAGGTCAATCTTCGGGGAGAGGATAGCCATCATAATGGCAACGGCGTCATCGGAGCCGGTGTCGCAGTCCAGAATCACTTTCATTTTGTCAGACATGTTGATTCTCCTTCTTGTTTGATGGGGAAGCCTTCGGTCAGTTGGATGGCGGTGGAGAGAAGATTGGCCCGGATGCTCTTTTGGCTGTTCCAGCTGCGTGAATCCCAGGTTTCGCCGCTTACGTCGTCCCCAGCGTAAAGCAGCTGCGCCAGGGGGATGCGGTGGTATTGGGAGACGGCGAAGAAGGCGGCTGCCTCCATCTCCACCGTAAGGCAGCCCTCCTGCCGTCTGGCCTCCACCAGATGGGGAGTTTCCCGGTAGATGGCGTCAGTGGTCCAGGTTTTGCCGGTGGCGTAGGGGATGCCCAGCCGCGCCAGCCCGGCGGCGAGGTGCTCCACCGCCCCAGGGTGACAGGCCACCTCCCGGCTGGGGGGCAGGTAGTGGTAGGAGGTTCCTTCGTCCCGCACTGCGGCGGTGGGCAGGATGATCTCCCCCAGGGAGGAGCCCCCCTGGAGCGCCCCGGCGGCGCCGCAGATGACAAAGCCCCGGCAACCCATGGCGTGGAGCTCTTCAATGGTGCAGGCCGCCCCAGGGGCGGTGAGAAAGGCCATGGTAATGCAGATATCCTCCCCATCCTTCCGGCGGTATTGGTAGATTGGAATGTCCAAAACCTCCGAGTGGAGCTGGCCGATGACCGGAAGCTGCCTTTCCTCCACCAGCTGCTGAAGCTCCCGCCGGAAAAAGGTGATGACGCACCGGGGCGGCAAGGGGGACAGTTCCTCCAGGAAGCCTTCGGGGCGGATGAGGGCCTCCCTGCTGGTGTCGAATTCACAAATGGGATAAGGATTTTTCAGAAGCATCCTTTGCACCTCACAGAATCAGCAGATAAAGGCTGGCCAGCAGCTCCCTGGGCAGGGCGATTGCCAAAAACTCCGGCCGCAGCAGGGGGTCGCCCCCTTCCAGCAGCTGGGCCAGATTTTCCATTACCGTGAGAAGGGCCAGCTCCTTCCCCAGGGCGGCCAGGGCCTCTCCCAGGCCGGCGCCCTCCCTTGGCAGGGTATCGGGGGTGAGATCCCGCTCCCCGTTTTTGCCCCGCTCCACCTGGATGCGCTCCCCCAGGGCGGCGTTAAATTCCTCCATGGTGTAGCGGCGGGTGGGCTCCAGACCCAGCAGCTCCCCGGCGGTTTCGGCGGCAGCCAGAAGCAAATCGTTCTTCATCCGGCGGCGGCGCAGCTCTCCCCGCAGCCGGGCCAGGGCGGCCCCCTCCACCGCGGAGCGGGCCCTTTCCCCCAAAGGCTCCAGCAGACGGCGGCACAGCTCCTCCATAGAGGCGCCGTACCGCAGGCGCAGGCGCTCCTCCTCCCTGGCGGGGAAGGCGTAGGCCCGGCCGTCGCAGGCCCCGGCGGTTTTCATAGCGTCCCAATACCCCAGGCGGATGTTCCGGCGGCACTGGTCCTTTTCAAAAATCAGGAAGTTCCCCAGGTCCCAGCAGCTGCGGACGGTGTGCACCGGTATCTCCGGGCAAAAGCTCCGCTTGATGCCCACGCCGTCCACATCTACCGCCCAGATTTCGGAGAGAGGCACCCCCGCCTTGGCGGCCATCTCCACCGGGAGGTTGTCGTAATAGCCCCCGTCAATGAAGCGGGATTTTTCGATGGTGCGGGGCTTAAAGGCGGGGAAGCAGGAGGCGGAGGCGATCATATAATCCGCCACAGCCCCCTGGGGCATATCCCGCAGGTAGAGCCGCACCGGGGTCAGGGTGGTCATATCCACCGTGACGATGCCGTATACCACCCCGCTTTGGCGCAGCTTTTCCTCATCCAGGATGCTGCGGATGGTTTCCTCCAAAGGGGAGATATCCACACCGCCCTTTGTCACCATCTCCCGGATAAAAGCCCGGTAGACGGCCAGGCGGCTGTCCAGGGTGTCGCTGGCGCTGGGGATGCCCTCCATCACTTGGGTGTTGTCCATGTTCCACCACAGGTCGTAGGCGGCTTCAAACTCCCCTTGGGCCATAAGCGCCCCGTTGAGGGCGCCCACCGAGGTGCCAGTGACCACCTGAAAATCCAGCCCAAGCTCCCGCAGGGCCTGCCAGACGCCAATCTGGTAGGCCCCCTTGGCGCCGCCGCCCCCCAGGACGACGGCGCGTTTTTCCTTTGAAGGATTCACTGCGGGCATGGAGTACCTCCATTCATTACCCTAACTTGCTGTATGCAATGGCGATTTTGGCTGCCATCCGGGCGTTGTTGTAGGCCAGCTGGAGGTTGGAGGCCAGGGACACTCCCTTGGTGTAGTCCTTGATGTGGGCCAGCAGGAAGGGGGTGGTATCCTTGCCGTGGATGCCCTCCGCCTTGGCGGCCTCCAGGGCGCGGTTAATAACCGCCTCCATCTCATTGTAGTCCAGCTCGTATTCCGCCGGGATGGGGTTGGCGATGACAAAGCCCCCCTTCAGGCCCAGGTCCCACTTGGTCCGCAGAATCTTGGCGGCGGTGGCGGCGTCGGGGACGTTTACATCCACCTTGCAGCCACTCTTGCGGCAGTAGAAGGCGGGGAAGTCGTTGGTGTCCATCCCCAGCACCGGGACGCCCATGGTCTCCAGATATTCCAAGGTTTTGGGGATATCCAGCAGGGACTTGGCCCCGGCACAGACCACGGCCACACCGGTGTTTGCCAGCTCCTGAAGGTCGGCGGAGATATCAAAGGTGCTCTCCGCGCCCCGGTGCACGCCGCCGATGCCGCCAGTGGCAAACACCCGGATGCCTGCCATCTCCGCCAGCATCATGGTGGTGGCGACGGTGGTGGCTCCGGTCTTGCCGGTGGCAAGGTACACCGCCACATCCCGGCGGCTCACCTTGCCCACGGTGGAATCCTTGCACATCAGCTCCAGCTCATCGGCGGTGAGACCCACCTTCAGCTTTCCGCCAATAATAGCGGTGGTGGCGGGGATGGCTCCCTCCCCCCGGATGATCTCCTCCACCTTGTGGGAAAATTCCCAGTTCTCCGGGTAGGGCATCCCGTGGGAAAGAATGGTGGACTCCAGGGCCACCACCGGCTTTCCGGCCTTTACAGCCTCGGCAATTTCAGGGGCAACAGACAGATACTTTTCCAGATTCATAGCAGTTTTCTCCTTTTCAAATAAAATTATAGGATTATGTAGGCGCTATAAACAAAGAGCAGGCTCCCTTACGGCGATATGCTCCCCCTCCACCACCGCCAGGATGTTTTCGGCGCTGATGTTGGGGTTGATGGTGTTCTGGTGGGCGATCGCCATCCGGGAGGCGGCCACCGCGAAGGGCAGGGTCTTTTCCGGCGGCCAGCCTTGCAGGTGGGCGTAAACCAGCCCCCCCATAAAGGCGTCTCCGGCGCCGGTGGCGTTTACCACCTCCATAGGCTCCCCACGGGCCCAGAGGCAGCGTCCCTCCCGGTCCTGGTAGTAGACCCCTTCCTTTCCCAGGCTCACCACCACCTGGCTGAGCCCCTGCTGGATAAGCCGCCCGGCGGCCTCGGCCAGCTCCTCCTGGGTGGTGATCTTCATTTCTGCCAGGATTTCCGCCTCCAGCAGATTGGGTTTAACGGTGTGGAATCCCCGAAGGCGCCCCCGGAGCTTTTTGGCGTAGGCGGTACTCACCGGGTCCACAAAGACGGGGATTTCCCCGCCGTAAGCAGCGGCGATGTATCCCAAAATCTCCTCCGGCAGGCCGCAGTCCACCACAATGGCCCTGGCTCCCCGCAGAACGCTGTTTTTGCCCTTTAGAAACTCCACTGAGAGCTTTTGCAGCACCCGCATATCGGACATGGCTACCGCCATTTCTCCATTGTGGTCGTGAAGGGAAAGGTAGATGGAGGAGCTATCCCCCTCCGCCACTAGGAAGCCGGCGGTATCAATTCCTGCCGCCTGGCACTCCCGGCGAATCTTTTCTCCGTAGACGTCGTCCCCCACGGCGGTGATGAGCTTCACCAGGGCGCCCATCCGGGCGGCGTTCTCACAAATATTATGGGTCACGCCCCCCACCGACATACCAATAAAGCCGGGGTTGGAATCCTCCATCACCAAAGGGGCACGGCTGCGGCCCATCAGGTCGATATTTGCTGCCCCCACCCCTACAATGTACCGCTCCTCCTGCTCGGAAAGGACATAGCCTTTCCCCAGGATATGGCCTTTTTTACCCAAGTTCGCCAGATGGACCCCCACCGAGGACCGGGTGATGCCCAGGCGTCTTGCAATCTCCCCCTGGGAGAGCATAGGGTCCTGGCGCAGCAGCTCCATAATCTGCCGCTCCCGCTCGGTCATTGGCCTCCCTCCTATCCAATGCTTTCGTCTCTTGCTTATGGCTTAAGCATCTGCTTATATTATAGGACGGAAAATCCATCCAGCGCAAGATGCGTTTTGACTAAAAATTACAGCGGTTTTTTGGTGGATATGCTGTTTTTTCTCACTCTACCTCTGTCGGGTGTTCCTTTCCAGCGGTTAAATCCAAGCATGAAAAACCGCATCCTGGCATACCTTCTTCTAGGGAGGTGGCCGGGATGCTCTTTTGCTGCGTGGGAAGGAAGCGCTTCTGGGGGGCGGCCCTCTGTCTGGCTCTGGCGGTGATGGGTGGGCTGGCGGTGGTTCGGGCCCTGGCGGTCCAAAAGAAGGACTTCATCCGCTGGGTGGACTTCACCCCCACCCATGCCGCCCTTTCCGCTGCCCTGGAGGAGGACCTGCGAAGCCACCGGGAACAGGGGGAAGAGCAGGTGCAGCCGGTGGACTGGGTGGAGCTGTTGGCCTGCCTGGGGGCCCGGTACGGCGGGGATTTCTCCCGTTACCGGGATACCCATCTGCGGGAGACTGCAAAGGCCCTTTCCCAGGGGAAAAGCCCCAAGTCCATCCTGGGCAAAGGGCCGGATCAGTACTACGACTACTACCGGGAAGCCTACGGGGCGGTACTGGAAAATATGGTGGGAAACTACCTGCTGGAGGAGCCGGACCCCAACGACCCGGAGCACCTCATCCAGACAGCGGGATACGGCCTCACCGCCTTTTGTCCCATTGCCAGGGGGTATGGATTTTCCCATTATGATGACTTTGGAGCCGGGCGCTCCTACGGCTACCGGAGGAAACACCTGGGCAACGACCTGATGGCTCCGGTGGGGACCCCGGTGGTGGCGGTGGAGGGGGGCGTGGTGGAGGCCGCCGGCTGGAACCAGTACGGGGGCTGGCGCGTGGGTATCCGCTCCCACGACGGCAAGCGGTACTGGTACTATGCCCATCTCCGCAAGGGGCATCCCTTCGCCACCGGGGTCACCCAAGGGGCGGTGGTGGAGGCGGGACAGGTGATTGGCTATGTGGGGATGACAGGCTACAGCTCCACCCCGGACACCAACGGCATGAGCGCCCCTCACCTCCACTTCGGCCTCCAGCTCATCTTTGATGAGAGCCAGAAGGAGGGGAACAACGAGATCTGGGTGGATGTTTACCCCTTAGTGAACCTTTTGGAGCGCCGCCGCGCCACGGTGGTGCCGGGGGAGGAAAAAGGGGAGTACCGGCGGAAATACCGCTTTACGCCGGTAGATTGAGCTGGAAAGGAGAGGGGACCATGAAAACGCGGGTGCTGCGCCTGGCAATGGTCTTTGCCCTTACCGCAGTGGTGGTGTGGGGCTCCTGGTACACCGAGTTTGGCTTTGGCCAGGGGGAAGAAGAGGTGGTTTCCGTAGAGGCCGCCGCCCAGGAGCCGATTGGCCTGCCGGTGCTGATGTATCACAGCATCAACAGCCGGGAGAAGAAGGCGGGGGATTATGTCATCACGCCAGAGGCCTTGCGAAGCGATCTCCTGTGGCTGAAGGAAAAGGGCTACCAGACCGTGGTGGTGCAGGACCTTATAGATTATGTGGAGACGGGGGCCCCTCTCCCGGAAAAGCCGGTGATGATCACCTTTGACGATGGGTATTATAACAACTATCTGAATGCTTTCCCCATCCTCCAGGAGCTCCAGATGAAGGCGGTAATCTCCATTATTATCTCGGAGACGGATAAATACTCCCAGCTGGATGAAAACCGGGAGAACTATTCCCACCTCACCTGGGAGCAGGTGAATGAAATGATGGACTCCGGCCTCATCGAATTCCAGAGCCACAGCTACAGCCTCCACAAAAACCGGGGAAGCGGGCGCAAGGGCATTGGCAAGAAGAGGGGGGAGAGTACCGAGGAGTACCAGCAGGCCATCCGGGAGGATGTGGAGAAGGGGCAGCAGCGGTTTGTGGAGATGACTGGCTACGCCCCCACAGCCTTCACCTATCCCTTTGGTGCCGTGAGTGAGGACAGCTACCCGGTACTGGAGGAGCTGGGATTCCGGGCCACTTTGGATGCGCAGGGGAAGCTGTTCCATATCACCAGAGATCCCGCTTGCCTGCGGCGCATCCCCCGGTACAACCGCCCCTGGGGCACTACCGCGCAAAAAATCATCGAAAAGGCGATGAAATAGGGCCTAAAAACAGGGGAGGCAGGGAAAACCCTCCCCTGCTTTTTTATGGAGGATTTGCTCTGGAATCGGATTTGTGGTAGGATAGTACCATAAAGCACGAAATGAGGTGTTCCCATGGCCCCACCGGAGGAGAGCATCATCCGGCCCATTGCCCATATCCGCAGCGATTTTTCCCAAAAATTCGGCATTCCCCGGCAAAGCGGGCTCATTGATTCCCTCCGGGCGCAGGTGGTCTTTCTGCCGGAGTATCGGGAGCCGGAGGCCTTCCGGGGGCTGGAGGAATACTCCCACCTTTGGCTCATCTGGCAATTCTCCCAGGCCAGGCGAGAGGGGTGGTCGCCCACCGTCCGCCCGCCCCGATTGGGTGGAAATATCCGCAAAGGGGTTTTTGCCACCCGGTCCCCCTTCCGGCCCAACTCCCTGGGGCTTTCCTCGGTGCGGCTGTTGGAGGTGCTGCCAGAGGGACCGGAAGGGCCGGTACTGGTGGTTGGGGGCGCCGATTTGCTGGATGGTACCCCTATCTACGATGTAAAGCCGTACCTTCCCTACACCGATTCCCACCCAGAGGCCTCCGGAGGCTTTGCCCTCCAGGAGCGGGAAGGCTCCCTGGAGGTGGATTTTCCCCCTGAACTGCTGGGACGGCTCCCTCTTCATCTGCGGGAGTCTTTGGTGGCTGTTCTGGCCCAGGACCCCCGCCCCGGTTACCAGGATGACCCGGACCGGATCTACGGCTTAGCCTTTGGTGGAGCGGAGGTCCGATTCCGGGTAGCGGGGGGGAGATTGATGGTGGTGGAGGTGGCCGGCCCTTCCACCAATGATGCTTCAAGAATCTTTTGTGAAAAAACTTGAAAAATTTCAGAAAAAATATTGACATCCGCAGGAAGTCGGGCTATAATAATAAAGCTGTTTCCAACAGATACTGCCCGATTGTGTAAAGGTAGCACGACAGACTCTGACTCTGTTTGTCTGGGTTCGAATCCTAGTCGGGCAACCATGGCGTAGCCGCCAAGGCACGCCCTACCCGCCCCCCTCTTTCGAGGGGGGCTTTCCTTTGTACAGAATCTTAGTGTGTGCCTGGAGACATAGGCATCTAAACTGTTTTACACCGCCATGGCGTGGCCGCCAAGTCACGCCCTACAAGGCTCCCTCGAAAGAGGGGGCTTTTCATTTGTGCAAACCTTTGGCGACTGCCTGGAGGCATAAGCAGTTAAAAGTGCCAAACCATGCAACTTAAGGGCAAGTCCCGCACCTTGCTACAAAAAACACAGCTCCAAAATCAAATTATCATGCCCCAAGTGCTAACGTCTTGCCCAAGCAGGATGTTGGCGCTTTTAGCTTGAGGAGATTTTGAATGGATGCTTAGGATAAAATAGCTAAAAAGGCCGGGAATAGGGAGATTATCGCAAAGAGCAGCGTAAGTGCAGATGTGGAAAACTGCATAGAATTTGGGAACCATGGATAGTTACTTCTGTGGAGATAGAAAATCAGATAATTGCTACATTGCCACTTCGATGTAGAAAATAAATGGTTTTTTTCGCTATTTACGCAAAGACTTGTGCATGATATACTAAGCTCACGGAGAAAACAACCGTTGCCCAGAGCAACAGATGGGAGGCCGATATGAAAGGTACAGTTGCAGTTGGCGGCATGGCCCTCTCGCAAGCGTATTTGGTCATCGACCGAAAGACAGATGTAAGCGCTTACCGTGTGGAAAAGACCGACGAGGAGCTCCAGCGGTTGCAGGCAGCCTCCGCCCGGTGCGCCAAGGAGCTGTCTGCCTTAATAGAAGGCCTGCGCCAGGATGCGGACCCGGAGCAGGCAGAAATATTGGACTTTCAGCTGCTGCTGCTGGAGGATGAGAACTATATGGGGCAGATTGTCCACACGATTCAAAAGGAGCAAATCAACTGCGAGTATGCGGTGGCGCATCATTCCCGCCTTTACCGGGAGGAGCTGTCCGCATTGGATAATCCGTATCTCAACGAGCGTGTGGCGGATATCAGCGATATTGAGCAGCGGCTGCTTCAGGCTCTGTCCTGCCGGGAAAAAGCTACATTGCCCACCGCCCCTGTTATTGCAGTGGCCCAGGACCTGACCCCCTCCCAGGTGGTGGAGCTCGGACATGGAAAGCTGGAAGGGATTATCCTGGAAAAAGGGGGCCTTTCCTCCCACTGTGTGATTCTGGCCCGCTCCATGGGCATCCCCTGCATCATCGGTGCGGCGGGGGTTCTGGCCCAGGTGGAACAGGGGATGCCGCTGCTGCTGGATGGTGAGACCGGGGAGATTGTCCTGTCCCCGGACGACGAGACGGTCCGCAGCTACCGGCAATATGAAGAAGCGAGGCGGCAGGAGCTGTGCAGCTTGGAGCAGTTCCGCCAGGCAAAGACCATGACCGCCGATGGCAAAACCATGAAGGTATACGCTAACATCACCACCAACCTGGAGGTCCCAGGGGTTCTGGAGCAGGGGGGAGAGGGGGTAGGCCTCCTCCGGACGGAGATGCTCTATATGGAGCGGGATGCCGCCCCGGACGAGGAGACCCAGTTCGCGCTCTATTCCGCAATTGTAAAGGGCCTGGAGGGAAGGCCGCTGATTATACGAACCCTGGATGTAGGGGGAGATAAAAGCATCCCCTACCTGGGGATCTCCCCAGAGGAAAATCCCTTCCTGGGATACCGGGCGATTCGCTACTGTTTGGACCACCCGGAGATTTTCCGGCCCCAGCTCGCCGCCATCCTTCGGGCCGCCGCCTTTGGCCCGGTGCAGCTGATGCTGCCTATGATTGCCGCCACCGATGAGGTGGAACGGGCCAAGGAGGCCATCGACGGAGTGCGTAGGGAGCTGAAGGAGCGGGGGAGCGCTACCGGCCCGGTCTCCGTCGGCGTGATGATGGAAACCCCCGCCGCTGCCGTCATGGCGGAACAGCTGGCGGAGATGGTGGACTTTTTCAGCATCGGCACCAACGACCTGACCCAATATCTCTTTGCGGCGGACCGGAACAACGCCCAGGTGGCCGCCCTCAACTCCTATTTCCAGCCGGCCCTTCTCCGGGTGGTGGAGCATATCTGCCGCTGTGCCCATGAAAAGGGCGTCGAGGTGGGGATATGCGGCCAGGCCGGCGAGGTGGAGCAGCTCATCCCCCTGTGGGTGGGCATGGGGGTGGATGAGCTGAGCGTCAGCATCCCTTCCATCCCCCGTGTACGCCGCCGGATAAAAGGGTGTGACACCGCTGCGTGCAGAGAGCTTGTGGAGCGGGTTCTGCAATGCTCCTCCGATACAGAGGTTCGAAAGGAGGTGGAACGGTGGTTATAAAAGAGCTTCAGGTCCAAAATCAGCTGGGGTTCCATGCGCGGGTGGCTTCCCGAATCACCCGGTGCGCTAGCGGCTTTGAAAGCCTGGTCCGTGTCAAAAAGGATGGCAAAAATTACGATCTGAAAAGCGTCACAGGCGTGATGATGGCAAACGCCAAGCACGGAGAGACGGTTACAGTGGAGTTTGAGGGCGCGGATGAACAGGAGGCGGCACAGGCTATGGAAGCCCTGTTCGCAGACAAATTCGGAGAAAGGTAGAAGGAAGAAGGAGGAGGGAGCACAGTGGCAAATATGGAGGTGGCGATGGGCCTTATCGCCGGAGCTGGGGACGCCAGAAGCAGCTGTATGGAGGCTATCCAGCTGGCTAAGGAAGGGAACTTCCAGGAGGCCAAAGAGGCCCTGCACCGGGCCGACGACAGCATGGTGGCCGCCCACGAGACCCAAACACAGCTTATCCGGGAAGAGATGCGGGGAGAGAGCGAGGGAGTATCCCTGCTGATGGTCCACGCCCAGGACCACCTGAACCTGGCGCTGGTGATGCGGGATGTGGCGGAGGAATTTATTCTGGTGCACCAAAGGCTGATGGAATTGGAGGGAAAAAAGTAGATGCTGGTAATCACACTGATCTGCAACCTGGGTATGTCCACAAGCGTGCTGGTGGACAAAATGGCAGCCTATACCAAAGAGAAGGGGATTGAGGCCGACATTGAGGCCAGAGCCTTCCAGCGTGTGGAGGACCGCATCCACCGCACCGATATCCTGCTCATCGGTCCCCAGGTGCGCTATCTGGCAAAGAAATTCCAGACCGAGTACGGCGATGAAATCCCGGTCATCCAGACTATGGATATGTCCGATTACGCCATGCAGAAGGCCGATAAAATCTTCGAGCAGGCCTATGGGGCATACCAGACAAAAGAAAATTGAGGAGGTAGAACAAAAATGAAAAAAGGAGCTTCCAAGAGCGGCTCGTTTATGAGCTTTATGGAGGAAAAATTCCTCCCCGTGGCCGCCCAGCTGGGCAGCCAGCGGCACCTGCTGGCCCTTCGTGACGGCGTCGTGATGGTGATGCCGCTGCTGATTCTGGGCGCCTTTTCCATGATTATTGCGGAGTTCCCCATTGAGGGCTTTTTGAACCTGATGGCCAGCATCTTTGGCGAAAACTGGAACGCCTTTGAAGGGGTCATCATGAACGCCACCTACGGCATTTCGGCCATTGTGGCCTGCTTCGGCGTGGCGAGCTCCCTGGTAAACAGCTACGGGGAAAACGGCACACCGGCGGGCATCATCGCTATGGCGGCCTTCTTCGCTGTAGTGGTCCCCACCACCCTCACCGGCGCGGAGGGGGAAGCGGTGGATGCCTGGGTGGCCGGCTCCCTGGACGCCACTCTGCTTTTCACCGCCCTGCTCACCGCCCTTATTGTGGGTGAAATCTACCGGTTCCTGGTGCAGAAGAACTTTACCATCAAGCTGCCGGATTCGGTGCCCAAGGCGGTATCCGCCCAGTTTACCGCCCTGCTTCCCGGCACCGCCATTATTGTCCTCT
>OFGD01000299.1_pt1 | contig 39223 bp, 29 predicted proteins | sample 1521671 | NCBI WGS metagenome assembly OFGD01 (sample SAMEA3504114, study PRJEB24116) | mouse gut metagenome | biome: mouse gut; feature: mouse-associated habitat; material: faeces | place: Denmark | collected 2011 | reverse complement strand
GTGCTCGCCGCTCAGGGAGCCTCCTCGCGCCTCACCCGCAAAGTAACCGTCCGCTGACGAACACACCCTCGAATCATCACGAAAAGCGCCTCCTGACCGGGGGCGCTTTTTGCGCAAAGGAAGCATTTTGTGTGTAAATGTTTGCATTTTATTGGGTTTGGGCTTAATTTTGCATCAAATTATCGCGATTCCAAGGTAAAAGGTAAAAAAGATGAAAGAAACCACAACCTATGCCATACCGCTGCGCAGCGACCGCTCGCGCAAGGGGCGCCGCATGGCCGGCGCGCGTGCGCTCTGGCGCGCTACCGGCATGAAAGAGGAACAGATGGACCGGCCTGTGATAGCCGTGGTCAATTCGTTCACGCAGTTCGTCCCGGGCCACACCCATCTCCACGAGATAGGCCAGATAGTCAAAGCCGAGATAGAGAGCGCCGGATGTTTTGCCGCCGAATTCAACACGATCGCCATTGACGACGGCATAGCGATGGGGCATGACGGAATGCTTTATTCGCTTCCGTCACGCGACATGATAGCCGATTCGGTCGAATATATGGTCAACGCCCACTGTGCCGACGCTATGGTCTGCATAAGCAACTGCGACAAAGTCACCCCCGGAATGCTCATGGCCGCCATGCGCCTCAATATCCCCGCGATTTTTGTCAGCGGAGGGCCTATGGAGGCCGGAAAGGTCGCCGGAAAGGCTGTGGATCTGGTCGATGTGATGGTTCAGAGCGCCGATGAAAGCGTGGAGGACGAGCACGTGGAGGCAATGGAACGCGGCGCGTGTCCGACCTGCGGCTCATGCTCGGGAATGTTCACGGCCAACTCGATGAACTCGCTGACGGAGGCTCTCGGCCTCTCGCTGCCGGGAAACGGAACCATCGTGGCGACCCACATCAACCGCATAAAGCTTTTCAAGGATGCCGCCCACAGGATTGTGGAGAACGCATACAGATATTACCGCGACGGAGACACCTCGGTGCTCCCGCACTCGATAGCGACTCGCCCCGCTCTGCTCAATGCCATGACCCTCGACATAGCCATGGGAGGAAGCACCAACACGGTGCTGCACCTTCTCGCCGTAGCGGCAGAAGCCGGAGCTGATTTCACGATGGACGACATCGACGCACTTTCGCGTCACACTCCCGTTCTCTGCAAGGTCGCTCCGAATTCCTCCTATCACATCGAGGACGTGAACCGTGCCGGCGGAATCCTGACAATCATGAAACAGCTCGCCGACGCCGGGCTGCTCGATACGACTGTGAACCGCGCCGACGGTATGACACTCGGCGAGGCCATTGACCGTTACGCGGTAGGCGGGAAAGATTACTCCGACAGCGCCGACGAACTCTGGAAAAGCGCTCCGGGCCACCGACCCACCACCCGCATGGGCGAGCAGATGAGCTATTACGGCGAGCTTGACACCGACCGCGCCGCAGGATGCATCCGCGACATCGCACACGCCTACGATACCGACGGCGGTCTTGCCGTGCTCCACGGCAACATAGCCCCCGACGGTTGCGTTGTCAAGACGGCCGGAGTCGATCCCTCGATATTCCATTTCAGCGGAACGGCCCGCGTCTGCCAGTCGCAGGAAGAAGCTGTGGATGCAATTCTGAGAGGGCGCATAAAGGCAGGTGACGTAGTGGTCATCACCTACGAAGGCCCGCGAGGCGGTCCCGGCATGCAGGAAATGCTTTATCCGACGAGCTATCTCAAAAGCAGGCATTTAGGCAAGGAGTGCGCGCTCATCACCGACGGCCGTTTCTCGGGAGGCACTTCGGGGCTATCCATAGGACATGTATCGCCTGAGGCGGCCGCCGGCGGCCCGATAGCGCTGGTGCGCGACGGCGACACGATAGAAATAGACATCCCGTCCCGCAGCATCACTCTTGCCGTGACGGCAGAGGAGATGGCGCGGCGACGCGCCGAAGAGGAGGCCCGGGGCAAAGAGGCATATACCCCCGCCGGACGTGACAGGAACGTCAGCCGCGCTCTGAAGGCCTACGCCGCCAACGTCACTTCAGCCGACCGCGGAGGCGTCAGGAGAGAGATTTAGTTTCAGTGGATATAAAATCAGACACAATTCATCGCATGACAGAAAAGATAACAGGAGCCGAGGCTCTCGTCAGAGGACTGATAGCCGAAGGGACAGACCGCATTTTCGGCTATCCCGGCGGATATATAATTCCGGTGTTCGACCGGCTGTATGATTACACGGACAGGATAACCAACGTGCTGACCCGTCACGAGCAGGGCGCGATGCACGCGGCCCAAGGCTATGCCCGCGCGTCGCACCGTCCAGGAGTGGTGATTGTCACTTCCGGGCCGGCCGCAACCAATCTGATCACCGGCCTGAGCGACGCGCTGATGGATTCCACACCCCTGGTGGTCATCACCGGACAGGCTCCTTCAGCCATGCTCGGCACCGACGCATTCCAGGAAACCGACGTAATGGGCATCACGCAGCCTGTGACCAAATGGAGCTATCAGGTGCGTTCGGCCGATAAAGTGGCGTGGGCCCTGTCACATGCTTTCCACATCGCCTCGACAGGCCGTCCCGGCCCCGTAGTGCTCGACTTCACCAAGGATGCCCAGACCGGCCTGACCGACGCCGGCTATGAGCCTTGTCACTTCATCCGTTCCTATATCCCGCGTCCGGAGATAAACATGGCCGATATAAAACAGCTCGCCGAGCTTATAAACAAAAGCCACAGGCCGATGATACTCGCCGGACAGGGCATAACCATCGCCGAGGCCGAGGATGCGTTCCGCACTTTGGTTGAGAAAGCGGATATACCGGTCGGAGCGACACTTCTGGGGCTTTCCACGCTTCCGTCAGACCACCGGCTTTTCAAAGGTATGCTCGGAATGCACGGCAATTTCGGCCCGAATGTCAACACGAACCGCGCCGATCTGATCGTGGCCATAGGGATGCGTTTCGACGACCGTGTCACGGGCGTCACGGAACATTATGCCCCTCAGGCCAAGATCGTGCATATCGACATCGACGAGAGCGAGTTCAACAAAAACATACCGGTCGATCTGCGCGTCCATGCCGATGCGCGGGAAGCTATCGAAGCTCTGATTCCGCTCGTCAACAAAGCGAGCCGCGAGGAATGGGTGGCGACTTTCGACCGCTACAACGCCGACGAGCGGCGCCTTGTCATTGAAAAAGCGGCCTACGGCACCGACCCCGACGAAGCGCCTACCATGGGCGAGACAGCGCGCCTGGTGAGCGAAGCGGCCGGCGAAAACGCCATACTCGTCAACGACGTCGGTCAGAACCAGATGCTTTCCGCACGCTATTTCCGCTACACTTCGCCCCGAAGCATCATAACGTCCGGCGGACTCGGCACCATGGGCTTCGGACTCCCTGCGGCCATCGGCGCAAAGATGGGCGCGCCCGAAAGAGAAGTCTATCTTTTTGTAGGCGACGGCGGAATCCAGATGACCATTCAGGAGCTTGGAACGATAATGCAATACGGAACAGCCGTCAAGATCATTGTGCTCAACAACAATTTTCTCGGCAACGTGCGTCAGTGGCAGTCGCTCTTTTTCAACGAACGCTACTCGCAGACCAAGCTTCTCAACCCCGATTTCAAGACCCTCTGCACCGCCTACGGAATTGAATCGATCGACGTGGCCACACGCGCCGAACTCCCTGAAGCCATACGTCGCCTCGTTGCCTCGGATAAACCGATGCTTCTGAACGTCAATATCCGCGAAGAAGACATGGTGTTCCCCATGACGCCTGTCGGAGCCGCCGTTGACTACATCATGATAAACCAGACAGAAACTTACAACCCGGAATGATGGACCAGCAAGAACAACTCTACACTATCTCCGTCTTCTCGGAGAACCACGTGGGACTGCTGACACAGCTCTCCAACATATTCACCCGCCGTTGCATCAACATCGACAGCATCTGTGCGAGCGCCTGTTCAACTCCCAACGTCCACAAGATAGTCATTACCTGCCACTCGACCCAGTCCATGATGGACAAGGTCATCAAGCAGATCGAGAAGCGCATCGACGTTATCCGCGCTTTCTGCTATGTTGACTCCGAACTCGTCTATCAGGAAGTGGCCCTCTACAAAATATCGACATCCCGGATGTTGTCCGAAAACCATGTGGAGCAGATTATCCGCGACTACGGCGCACGCATTCTCGAAATTACCCCGGATTATACCGTAATAGAAAAAACAGGTCATAATGACGAGACCGATGCGCTATTTTCCCAGCTGAAGCGTTATGATATCAAACAGTTCATGCGCAGCGGACGAGTTGCCGTCACACGTTCGCCGATAGAACATGTCGATGAGTATCTCGCGCGCCGCGAACTTCAAAACCCCAAATCATGACCCAGCTTCAGAAACACTACACTCGCCGCTACCGTCTCACCGCCGCACAATGCAACGCCCAGCGCGAACTCGCTCCGGCAATGCTGGTGCAGCACATCATTGAAGTGGCAACAGAACATGCCGACGCGCTCGGCGTCGGATTCAAGAACCTGGCAGCCAACGGAACCCTGTGGGTTCTCTCGCGCTGCGCATTCGAAGTCAGGCGTTTTCCGCGTCTGCTTGAGGAATATTCGCTGACCACGTGGGTCGAAGGCTATAACCGCCATTTCTCCGAACGTAATTTCGAGATTCGCGGAGAGGGAGGCGAAGTGATAGGCTTCGCACGCACTATATGGGTTTCCATCGACATGGCCACCCGACGCCCGGCCAATCTCAGCGGCTTCGACTTCCTGCAGGAAGTGGTCAGCGACAAGGAATGCCCCATTGCACGCCAGGGAAAACTCCGGCCCATAGAGCCCCCACAGATGTGTCACCCCTATCGCTTTCAGGTCAGCGACATCGACGTGAACCGCCATGTCAATTCGTCGCGCTACGTCGAGCTGATCATAAACCAGATGGATCTGGACACCTACGACCGTTTCTTCGTGTCGCGCTTCGAGATCGAATATCGCCACGAAGCCCACTACGGCGACGAAGTGGAAGTGTGCTCGGCTTTCTCCGCTGAAGGCGACGCCCTGCTGACATCGATCAATCTCGACGGCCAGACCGTATGTCTGGCCCGATCGGTCACATCACCCAGAGAATAACAAACCTCATACATATAACTACAATGGCAAAACTAAATTTCGGCGGGGTCGAGGAAACAGTCGTCACCCGCAACGAATTTCCGCTTGAAAAAGCCCGCGAGGTTCTCGCCGGCGAAACTATAGCAGTGCTCGGCTACGGAGTCCAGGGCCCGGGCCAGAGCCTTAACCTGAAAGACAACGGCTTCAATGTGATCGTCGGCCAGCGTCAGGGCAAGACATTCGACAAGGCCGTCGCCGACGGATGGGTTCCCGGCGAGACTCTTTTCTCCATCGAGGAAGCCTGCGAACGCGGCACCATAATCATGTGCCTGCTCTCCGATGCCGCCGTCCTCGAGCAATGGCCCGTCATAAAGAAGCATCTGACCAAGGGCAAAGCCCTTTATTTCAGCCACGGATTCGCCATTACATGGCCCGACCGCACAGGCGTTGTGCCTCCCGCCGACGTTGACGTCATCATGGTTGCCCCCAAAGGCTCCGGCGCTTCGCTCCGCTCCATGTTCCTCGAAAACCGAGGCGTCAACTCCAGCTTCGCCATAGAGCAGGACTACACCGGAAAAGCCTACGACCGCACGATAGCCCTCGGAATCGGCATCGGATCAGGTTACCTTTTCGAGACCACATTCAAGCGCGAGGCCGTCAGCGACCTCACTGGCGAACGCGGCTCGCTCATGGGAGCCATCCAAGGATTGTTCCTCGCCCAGTACGAAGTGCTGCGCGAACATGGCCACACTCCCTCCGAAGCCTTCAATGAAACCGTCGAGGAACTGACTCAGTCGCTCATGCCCCTCTTTGCTGAAAAAGGAATGGACTGGATGTATGCCAACTGCTCCACAACCGCCCAGCGCGGCGCGCTCGACTGGATGACCCCGTTCCACGATGCAGCCAAACCGGTGCTCGAACGTCTCTACAAGAGCGTTGAAGACGGAACCGAGGCCCAGATTTCGATCGACTCGAACTCTCAGCCCGACTATCGCGAGAAACTCAACGAGGAGCTGCGTCAGATGCGCGAGAGCGAACTCTGGCAGACCGGTGTCACCGTCCGCACCCTCCGTCCCGAAAACAACTAATCGCAACGCTCATGTTTTCAGGAATAGTCGAAGAATCGGCCCGTGTGGTGGCCGTCAATGACGAAGGCGGAAACCGCCATATACGCGTGAAATGTTCTTTCGCCGACGAACTCAAGATAGACCAGTCGGTGGCCCACAACGGAGTGTGTCTCACAGTCGTTGAGCTCCATCCCGATTCAACCTACACCGTCACCGCTATCCGCGAGACCCTCGAGCGATCCAATCTCGGTGACCTGACCGAGGGATCGGAAATCAACCTCGAGCGCTCCATGATGCTCAACGGACGTCTGGACGGCCATATCGTTCAGGGACATGTGGATTGCACCGCCGTAGTTGAATGCATCGAGGAAGTTGACGGAAGCCGCTACTACAAATTCCGTTACGAAATAGACCCTGCGATGGCCGCGAAAGGATATGTCACCGTGGAGAAAGGCTCCGTGACTGTCAACGGTGTCAGCCTGACGGTCTGCGACTCCGAGCGCGATTCGTTCCGCGTGGCAATCATCCCTTACACCTACGAGCACACGAACTTCCACACCTTCCGTCCCGGAACCCGCGTCAACATCGAGTTTGACATCATTGGCAAGTATCTTGCCCGGCTTCATGAATTCTCCCGCGCAGACTGATTTATAGAATCAGGACTACGTCACCGCTAAAGGCATTGTAACTTTGCGTCATATCACCAAAAGACGCAACCGTTACAATGCCTATGTTTTTTACCATCCTCTCGCCCGCTACCCTGAAAACCCTCATCTGGCTCGTCGTCATGATTCTTGTCGATTATGCCGCTGTCATCACAGCCATAATGATCGACTTCCGCAGCGGTGTGCTCCGCGCTCGCCGGCGGGGCATTCCGCGCACATCCAAAGGCTATCGGCGTTCCGTCGATAAAGCCGCGCGCTATCTTGTCACACTTCTGGCGTCATCGGCCATCGACGCCATGCTTGTGGCTGCGGCTATGCTCTTCCGCTCAACCATGGGATGGGCCGTCCCGGTTTTTCCTCTTTTCACTACCCTTTGCGCAATTGTCCTGTCACTGATAGAGGGGAAAAGTGTTATGGAAAACACACAGCGGCGATCGGATTTTACCTCCGCGGCGGCTTCGGCGGCCGATGTGCTTTCCGACAAAGAATTACAAAGGATGATCGCTAATCTAAGCAGCCTTTTAAAAGCATTTAACGATAATTCAAACGAATGTTAATTAGCAGCGTGCGATCTTCTCTATTTAACATTCTATAACTCAATTTCATCTCTATGACCGGCGAAAAACACACTTTTCTGCCCAAAAAAATCGGATTCAAGCCTCATCTTTCTTCAAAATTTCGTCATAAAATCACGCATTCCACAGATGCAAAAAACAGCTTTTTCTTAACTAAAACGTGAAATGTTTAGCGGGGAGTGGATTGTCGGCGCTGAGAGTCAGCGGATTGAGGCGGAGTGTCGTCTCCTGGCAAGAGAGGATCCGATAGAAATTAACTCAATAGGTACAAAATAAACGCAAAGAAAGCCAACATTATTCCTCCCCCCGCATGACGGCAGCGGAGCGCCGGGCGCGCCTCGCCGCCACCGCAGATTATTCCAATCAATCATATATGTCTAATTAAATTTTTAGTATGAAAAAGCTGTTTCTATTACTCACAGCTATCGTGACCTTAGCGATGAGCGCCATGGCGCAAAACCGCACCTATACAGGCACGGTGCTGAGCTCGGCCGATAACGAACCGCTTATCGGCGCGACGGTAACGCCCATCGGCGGCGGTCATGCGACGATGACCGACGTCAACGGCCAGTTTACGCTTTCGGTTCCCGCTTCCGTGAAGGAAGTAAAGGTGACCTACGTGGGCATGTCGCCCAAGACAGTGGCCCTGAAAGACGGCATGAAGATCTTCCTCGACAACTCGGCCACCGTTCTTGACCAGATCGTTGTCACCGGCTACGGCTCCGGCAAAAAACTCGGCTCCGTCGTCGGTTCTGTCTCGGTTGTAGGCGATCAGGTGCTTGAAGACACCCCTTCATCGAACTTCGTTGACGCACTTCAGGGTCAGGTCGCAGGTCTGTCGATCTTCTCCAACTCCGGCGAACCTTCGGCTCTTCCTTCTTCGATCCGTATCCGCGGTTATAACTCACTGTCGGGCAACACACCTCTGTTTATATGTGACGGTGCTCCGGCAACTTCCTCCATATTCACAACCCTCAATCCTTCCGACATCGAAAGTGTCACAGTGCTCAAGGATGCCGCTTCGACCGCCATCTACGGTTCGCGTGCCGCCAACGGTGTCATCGTGATCACCACCAAGAAAGGACGTTACGGTGAAAACGCTAACGTAACCATCCGCGCCAACGCCGGATGGAGCCAGATGGCCAACGACAAGATCGATCTGATGGACGCCAAGGAATTCATCCGCTTCCGCGATCTTACCCACAGCCCCGTCAGCGACAACGTCAGAGAACTTGTTGACAAATATGGAATCAACACCGACTGGAAAGACTATCTCATCAACGACAAAGCCCTCACCTATTCTATCGACGCACGCATCCAGGGCGGTACGGACAAGACCCGCTATTATCTTTCTCTGGCCCATTACGACCAGGACGGTCTGATCGAAAGTTCAGGTCTGCGCCGCGAGACTCTGCGTTTCAACCTCGACTCCAAAATCAAGCCCTGGTTCACGGTAGGCCTCTCTACCAACGTAGGTTTCGAACGCTACGAATCGAACAATGCCGCATCCTCCACTTCTGAGAACGGTGGTATTTATACCAACAACCCGTTCATGCAGGTCTATAACCTTCTGCCTTACGATTCCCCTTATTATTATACGTTTAATGACAAAGGCGACATCGTTTTCGGTGACCGCGCGAACTACTACCACTATTCCGGTTCGACAGATCCCAACTATTTTAACCGCAAGGCATTCGTGGGTAAACGCACCAATCTGACCGCGATGATGACTCTTTACGAACAGATCAACCCCATCAACGGTCTTACACTCCGCGCACAGCAGAACGTCAATGCCTACGATTACCGCAACTCGAGCGCGCGTCCTCCCTATCAGAACGAATCGACCCCGATGGGCGATGTGATCGTTCTCGATAACATCACCGCAACTTCTTCTGAAGCTTTCCGACGCTGGTATCAGTTCACCTACACCAACACTGCCGAATACAAGTTCTCCATCGCCGACAAGAACGAATTCTCGTTCCTCGTTGGTCAGGAATCTATCATCACCCGCAACCACAACTTCTCCGTCAGCACCACCGGACAGCCGAACGCCATCCAGAACATGCTGACCCAGGGAACAAACGTCACCATGAACAACATCGGTCACGGACGCTACGAGTCGATAATGAACTCCTACTTCCTGACAGGTAACTACAGCTTCGACAACCGTTATTTCGTTGATTTCGCAGTTCGCCGCGACGGCAGCTCGAAATTCGCCAAAGACCACCGCTGGGGCACATTCTACTCCGTAGGCGCCATGTGGAACATGAAGAAAGAATCGTTCCTCGATCCCGTCACCTGGCTCAGCGACCTGAAACTCCGTTTCAACTACGGTACAGCCGGTAACTCAAGCGGTATCGGCAACTATGACTACATCGGTACCGTAGGCTCCGGCGCAGTGTATGACGGACAGCCCGCGCTCGGAATCAGCGGCATGGCCAACGACAACCTGACCTGGGAAACCATCAAGGCTCTGAACGTCGGCGTTGACTTCGGTCTGTTCAACCGCATCCGCACAAGCGTTGACTTCTACGTCAAGAACACCCACGACATGCTCATGGACGTTCCCTACTCGTTCACCACAGGATGGAGCGAAGGCACAGCCAACTGCGGCTCCATGCGCAACGTCGGTGTCGATGTCGATTTCTCGGCCGACATCTACCAGACAAAAGACTGGTATGTAGGCGTGGATGTGAACTTCAACTACAACAAGAACACCATCACCGAACTCTTCAACGGTCTCAGCGAATTCACCATCCCCGGAAAAGGTGTCACCTACCGCGTCGGCAAGAATCCGTTCGCAATCACTCAGGTGCGCTACGCAGGCGTTGACCCGCGCGACGGACAGCAGATGTGGTACACCAAAGAAGGCAACCTGACCAAGAGATTCAGCGACAGCGACGAAGTGGATCTCGGCAAGACATTCATCGCACCGTGGAACGGCGGTTTCGGCATCAACGGACGCTACAAGAACATCTCTCTGCGCGCCGACTTCAACTGGTCAGCCCAGAAATATATCTTCAACGCAACCAACTGGTACATCAACGATCCTGCCGTATCGGTTTCCCGCAACACCAACGGTACGACCAACCTTCTCAACGTCTGGACCAAGCCGGGCGATGTCACCGATGTCCCCAACATCGTTGACCTCTACGGACGTCCCCAGGAAATACAGGCCGACAGCCGCTGGGTTGAAAACTCATCGTTCCTCCGCCTCAAGAACCTGACAGTTGCCTACTCGCTTCCGAAATCATGGCTCAACACACTCCGCATGAATGACATCCAGTTCCACTTCACCGGCCGCAACCTCTTGACCATAACCGAATTCAAGGGTGTTGACCCCGAATATGAAGGAAATGTAGTCCAGATGATGTATCCCAACACACGTCAGTTTGAATTCGGAGTGGAAGTTTCATTCTAATCACCTCTCTTTAACAAATATATGAAAATGAAAAAAATATTATATTCATTACTGGCGGCTGGCCTCATGCTGACGTCATGCGACATGGACGTAAAGGTGCCCGGCGCACTTGAACAAGGCGACGCCATCCAGAATATCGAAGGCCTGAGATCGTTCCGCAACCAGGCATACAATATACTCCGCTCCACAACAACCGGCAGCTGGGTGACTGATCCTGATCTTCAGGCCGACTACTACATCGGTCTGAGAGGTAACGGCGGCCGCACAAGCCGTCAGATCCAGGGCGCCTACCTGGCCTCTTCTTCAGAGACCAGCGGAAAATATCAGTCGGCTTACAGCAATATGAAGAACCTGAACTTCGCGATAGCCGAAGGAAACCGTCTCATCGAGGAAGGCGCCATCAGCGCTGACGAAATGGTGGAAGCCAACAGATATATCGGAGAGCTCAAATTCACCCGCGCGTATCTCTACTACTATCTGTTTGACCACTACTGCCAGCCCTACTCGGCTGACAAGGGCGACACCGAGGGACTCGGCTGTCAGATAGTGACCGTCTATAACCCGTCGATTCCGGCATCGGAATATCCCGGCCGAAGCTCGATGAACGCCACCCTGAAAGTCATCAACGACGATCTCGCCGATGCCTACACAGCCATCAAGGCATACGAGGCGACGGACGCAAGCAACCTCGGCGCATCCGCTTCCTACCTCAACTCGGCCACTGTCCGCGCTCTTCAGGCCCGTGTAGCTCTTTTGAGCCGTGATTTCACCAATGCCTACAACTACGCCAAGGAAGTGACCGAAACTCCGGGATTCAGCCTTGCCACCGGACAGGATTATATCGACATGTGGACAACAGACGAAAGCTCGGAACTTCTTTTCGTTCCCTTCGCCAACGCTTCTGAATCGGCTCAGACAGCTTCGCTGTTCAATACCTACAACTACATAAGCGAGTATCCCACACGCGTCAACTGTATTCCGACCATGTACTGGCTCGCACAGTATGATGACAACGACATCCGTTTCGATGCTTTCTTTAATCCTCTGATCATGACGGTTGACGCCCAGCCGACTGCCGCCTTTACCTTCAACAAGTATCCCGGCAACCCGAGCCTCAACACATCGCAGTCAAACGACTACCGTAACAAAGCAAAACCGTTCCGCCTTTCGGAGCAGTATCTGATTCTTGCCGAGGCAGCCTACGAGCTCAACAACGGCTCGGCAGCTCTCCGCGCTCTCAACGATCTCCGCGCCGCACGCATCGGGGGATATCAGGACGTGACCCTGTCCGGAACCGCTCTCCGCGACGCCATCCGCATGGAACGCGCAATCGAGCTCATCGGCGAGGGATTCCGTCTGAGCGACCTGCGCCGCTGGGGTCTAGGATTCACGAGATATGATCGGTACGGCGTAATGGCCAGCGGTACTGTCGATGTCGCCGACCTCTTCGTGCTGCAGGATGTCCACACTACCTACGTTCCCAATGACTACCGCTATACCTGGCCCATTCCCTATGACGAAATTCAGGTCTGCAACGCGCTCAAGGGACAGCAGAACCCGGGCTATTAATATCGTGTAACCCACAAATATTATTAAAGACATGAAATTGAACAAGATATTCGCAATAGCTCTCGCAGCGCTCACACTGACAGCGTGCAGCGACGATGATGACATCAACACAGCCAATGTCACCGTCAACATGCAGAAGACTGAAATCGAGGTAAGCGAGGACTTTTCAACCGGCACCTATTATTATGTGCCTGTAGAAGTTACCGGTGAATCAAACGGCCCTGTAAGGGTCACTGTCAAAGTTGAAGGTATAGGCTCGACCCCTGCAACCGAAGGCGATGACTACGTGATCACCTCCAAGACAATAGTTATTCCCCAGGGCGAGTCTGTCGGTGAAATAGAGTTCCACTCTGTCGGCGACGACATCGAGAACCCTGACCGTGAGTTCACCGTGACAATCGTTTCGGCCGAAGGCGCCACCATAGGCAGCAACGCCACGACTATCGTCCGCCTTCTCGACAACGAGCGCCTGCTCCCCGAAGCCTACGCCAAGATGATCGGAACATGGCAATCGACAACGACCCGCGGATCTTACGTCTGCACGATCTCCGGCTATCCCCAGGATGATCCCAACTACCTCAAGAAGCTCAAGCTCACCGGAATCGGAGGTCTCTCCTATCTGGGCGACGTCATCGTTGACTTCGAGCTCGACGGTTCGACCGGTCTCATCAACCTCTCGATCGCTATGCCGCAGGTTCTCGCAACCGATATCCGCTTCACCGACGGAACAGTAGCCGACATCGTCATGCTCCCCATGGATTCAGGCGGTCTCTACCTCTCGGGTACAATTTCGGCCACTTCCAACGAAGAATGCACCCAGTTCGTGTTTGACATGGGTTGCGCCGGAGGTCTCTTCCAGCCCGGCAACCATACCGGCGGCGGATTCCTCGGAAGCGTAAACTTCCAGGCTCCTTCGTTCAGCCTCACCAAAGTACAGTAATCAGGATCTCCCGATACACATAGTTTAATCAGATAATTCAGGAAGGTTATTCCCGCGTGGTTTAGCCTTTCTGAATTGTCGGTTATAACAGTTGTAACAAAAGAGTAACCCATATACCGATAAAATGAAAAAGACATTCTTAGCGGCAGGTGTGTTTCTGATTGTTCTCTCGGCCGGCGCCCAGAACAAGCTGACGCCTTTCACCCGCAACAAGGCTCTGGAATACATGGAGCTGAAAAAACAGCCCGGACATGACGTCCCTACACTGACATCCCTCGAAGAAAACGGAGAAGAGGCCGTCGTATTCATCAATCTCAGCCCGGGATCCACGCTGAGCGACCTGGAAAAGATAGATTATGTCACGGTGCTTGACCGGTTCCCGACGAGCATCCTCGCCTCGGTCCCCGTGGATCGCCTGCTCGATCTGTCGCAGCAGAGCTGCATCCGCAGAGTGGAAATAGGTCAGAAGGCGACCGTCGGGATGAACTACGCCCGCCCCTCGGGGCAGGTTGACGCCGTGCAGGCCGGTTTCGACCACAACGGCTCGCAGATCTCTTTTGACGGATCGGGAGTGGTCCTCGGCATGATGGATATAGGCCTCGAAGCCAATCATCTCAATTTTCTCAACGAAGACGGCACTTCACGCATAAAGCGGCTGTGGTGGATGAGATCCAATAACGGATCCTCGACAGCCTATACAGACGAAAATATCCGCTCGTTCACCACTGACGACACCGGCGAATCGCATGCCACGCACGTTGCCGGAATCATGGGAGGCAACTACAAAGGCCCCGGGACGTACGCTTACATGCCCTCGCCGACATCTGCATCGCCCGAAATGAGAAAAGACGCTCCCGTCCCTTACTATGGCGTAGCGACCGGAGCTGACCTCGCACTCAATGTCGGACAGCTATACACGCCCAATATAGTACAAGGCATACGGAATGTCATCGAATATGCCGAGAGTCTCGGCAAACCTGCCGTTGTCAATCTGTCACTCGGTCTGACGGTCGGCCCCCACGACGGCACAGACGCTTATACAAGCGCTATCTCCGATCTCGGCAAACGGGGAATCATCTGTATCTCGGCCGGAAACGACGGCGACGCCAACATATCCATAGTGAAAGATATCACCTCTGAAACCGGAAACAACTCCGTTCTCAGAACTTTCATGAAAGGAAATTCCGACGATGTCATCAACGGCCAAGTCGATCTCTGGGGCACGGACAACACCGTTCTCGCGGTGCAGTGGGGAATCTATACGCTCTCCACACGGACATTCACTCCCTTCATTTCGATAACCGAAGCGGGCCAGAGTTTCAGCTCGGCAAGCAATCCCAACTTCAACAGATATTTCAATGGCAGCGTGACAGCGTCGGCATGGATAGATTCCAACAACAACCGCTTCAATGCCGGGACGACATTCTCTTCTGTCAGCGCCAAAGATTCCGACCATGCCATAGCCCTGTATGTCAGCGGAGCCAAGACGGGACAGAAACTCTATCTTTATTCCTCGACCGCAAACATGACTTTCTCCTACAGGCCAAGCGCTTCGGCAAGTATTGTCGATGGCTATACAAACGGTTCCCCCTCAAATTCGATCAACAATCTCGCATGTGCTGAGAATGTCATATCTGTCGGAGCCTACGTATCCCGCACCACCTACGGCATCCTGAGGGAGGGATATTATTATCCCGCGCCCGCAGAACTGACACTGGAAGGAATCGCCTATTTCTCATCCTACGGAAAGGCGTTCAACGGGACCCAGCTGCCGAAAATATGCGCTCCCGGCGCGAGAATAATATCCAGTTTCAGCCGATATTACGTCGGTGAGAACAACAACGCTGACAACATGGTGGCACAAGCACAGAACGGCAGCAACACCGACTACTGGGGCAACATGCAGGGCACGTCCATGGCCTGTCCCTTTGTCAGCGGCACGGTCGGTCTCTGGCTGGAAGCCAAACCTGAGCTGACATATAGCGATGTGATGGACGTCATAACGCAGACTTCCTCATTCAACAGCCTGATTATGCGTCCCCGCGAGCGGTGGGGAGCCGGGAAAATAAATGCGTTGGAAGGAATCAGGTATATTCTACAGAAGTATGCGGCCAACGGAGCCGTGTGGGAGGATGACGATCAGCGTCTCGTGGTCAGTTTCAACGGCTCGGGCTACGACGTGACCATGGCCGGAGAGGCGCGGTTCACCGTGACGGTCTATGACATCCAGGGACGCCCCGTGGCTTCGGCCCGCGGACTCGACGGACAGGCCTCGGTTACAACCTCCGAGCTTACCCCCGGCGTGTATGTGCTCGCCGCTCAGGGAGCCTCCTCGCGCCTCACCCGCAAAGTAACCGTCCGCTAAAGGGTCAGACCAGTCGGACACTTGTGAGTCGGACGATTCCCACGCGGACGAAGATTCAGTGAAGTTTCCCGGCTGAAAGTATTGCCAATTAGAAAATTATATCTATCTTTGTGGCGCAAAATGCAAGCGCGACCCTCGAAGCCGCACTTTCTTTTGCGCTCTTTTTATAATTAACCCTATTTTATTAACTTATTTAATGACTGAAGAATTAAAGAATTCGCCCATCGAAGACTTCGACTGGGAAGCCTATGAGAATGGAGATGCTCAGGGCGAAAAGACTCGTGAGGAGCTCACCAAGACTTACGACGAGTCACTCAACACCGTCAAGGACAAAGACGTAATCGAAGGTACCATCATCGCCCTCAACAAGCGCGAGGCAGTGGTTAACATCGGCTACAAGAGCGACGGTATCATCCCCATGAATGAATTCCGCTACAATCCCGACATCAAGGTCGGCGACACCGTAGAGGTATTCATCGAAAACCAGGAGGACAAGAAAGGTCAGCTTATCCTCTCACACCGCAAAGCCCGCGCAGCCCGCTCATGGGAACGCATCAACGAGGCTTTGGAAAAAGACGAAATCATCAAGGGCTACATCAAGTGCCGCACCAAGGGCGGTATGATCGTGGATGTATTCGGAATCGAAGCATTCCTTCCCGGATCTCAGATCGATGTACGTCCTATCCGCGACTATGATATGTTCGTGGGCAAGACCATGGAATTCAAGGTTGTCAAGATCAACCAGGAATACAAGAACGTCGTTGTCAGCCACAAGGCACTCATCGAGGCCGAGCTCGAGCAGCAGAAACGCGAAATCATCGCCAAGCTCGAAAAAGGCCAGGTGCTCGAAGGAACCGTCAAGAACATCACCAGCTACGGTGTGTTCATCGACCTGGGCGGCGTGGATGGTCTTATCCACATCACCGACCTCTCATGGGGCCGCGTGACACACCCCGAGGAAGTCGTTCAGCTCGATCAGAAGCTCAACGTCGTTATCCTCGACTTCGACGACGAGAAGAAGCGCATCGCTCTCGGTCTGAAGCAGCTCATGCCCCATCCCTGGGACGCTCTCGACTCAGAGCTTAAGGTCGGCGACAAAGTCAAAGGCCGCGTTGTTGTTATGGCCGATTACGGTGCGTTCGTCGAGATCGCTCCGGGCGTAGAAGGCCTCATCCACGTCAGCGAGATGTCATGGAGCCAGCACCTGCGCTCGGCTCAGGACTTCATGAAGGTAGGCGACGAGATCGAAGCCGTCATCCTCACCCTCGACCGCGAAGACCGCAAGATGAGCCTCGGCATCAAGCAGCTCAAGGCTGATCCTTGGGAAAACATCGAGACCAAATATCCTGTCGGCAGCCAGCACACCGCCAAGGTGCGCAACTTCACCAACTTCGGCGTGTTCGTTGAAATCGAGGAAGGTGTCGATGGTCTTATCCACATCTCCGACCTCAGCTGGACCAAGCGTATCAAACACCCCAACGAATTCACCCAGATCGGCGCTGACATCCAGGTGCAGGTTCTCGAGATCGACAAGGAAAACCGTCGTCTCAGCCTCGGCCACAAGCAGCTCGAGGAGAATCCCTGGGATGTATTCGAAACCATCTTCACTCCCGGCTCCGTTCATGAAGGAACCATCGTTGAAATGGTTGAGAAAGGCGCAGTTGTCGCTCTTCCCTACGGTGTTGAAGGCTTCGCCACTCCCAAGCACCTCCAGAAAGAGGACGGCACTCAGGCCAAGGTTGACGAGAAACTTGACTTCAAGGTGATCGAATTCAACAAGGACAGCAAGCGCATCATCCTCTCACACAGCCGCATCCACGAAGACGCCACTAAGGCAGAGCGCAACGAACAGCGCAAGGCAAAACGTGCCGCCAAGCGTGAGGAAGCAGCTCCCATGCTCAACCAGCCGGTTGAACGCGCCACCCTCGGCGACCTCGAAGCTCTCGCAGCTCTCAAGGAACAGCTCTCGCAGGGCAAATAATCCGCGATAGACTATATCGAAATATATGGAACAACGCCGGTCTTTCCGGCGTTGTTTTTTTGATGTATTGTATAATGTGACGATTTTTGTAAATTTGCATCAAATAACCATCAAGATGAAAAAATATCTGTTCATACTGATTGCCTGTCTGGTCGCGGTTGCGGCACAGGCGGCCGGAAAAGGGCCTCAGATAACCCTGGCCAACACCACCTACGACATGGGAACGATCCATGCTTCAAAGGGCAACGTCAAGGCAACCTACAAATTCACCAACACCGGTGACGAACCGCTTGTCATAATCTCCGTCACCAACGGGGGATGCGGATGCACCAAACCGTCATATCCGCTCCAGCCCATCGCCCCCGGCAAGACAGGCCAGATAGTCATCAACTTCAACCCCAAGGGACGGCGGGGCGAACTGCGCCGCGAGGTCAAGGTCAAGACAAACGCCAAAGGCACCAAACGTCTCTCGCTGAAATTCACCGGAGTCATAATTCCCTGAACACCATTCTCAAAAAAACTGAATCATGAAAAGATTTCTCACAGCGACAGCCGCGGCACTGACTGTTCTCTGCCTTTCGGCCCAGCCTAAACTCACCTGGACCGACACGACCCACGATTTCGGAGCTTTTCAGGAAGATATGGGAGCGGTCAGCTGCACATTCACCGCCGTCAACACCGGTACGGAACCGGTTGTCGTGCTCAACGCACGCGCCAATTGCGGATGCACGCGCCCCACCTATCCCAAGACCCCGATAGCTCCCGGCGACACCCTCTCCATAGGCGTGTCCTACGATCCCACCGGGCGCCCCGGCAAATTCATGAAACAGATAAAGATCGACACCAACTGCGGATCGCAGCATCTTCTGATAAAAGGATCGGTCATCGGAGCCCCGGCAACCCTCTCGGCCCGCTATCCCATAGATGCCGGAAGCGCGCGGATAAGCAATTCAATGACACCTTTCGGCCAGACACTGAAAGGACATGTCCTCGCGGCCGCCGTCAACATCTATAATCCGGGCACCGACTCAATCCGTCCGGCGGTCGATTCGCTGCCCCCCTACATCAACGCCCTATTCAGGCCCGAAGTGATAGCGCCGGGCGAACAGGGCACACTTTCACTTACAGCCTACACCTCACGCTGTCCCGACTATGGAGTGGTCACCGACAGATTCATCATTATTCCCGACCCGCAGAACGCTCCCGACAAAAGAACGCCGATAGCCACAACGGTCATCGTCAACGAAGACTTTTCACAACTGACAGAAAAACAGCGGGCCAACGCGCCGGTAGTGACCCTCAGCGAGCAGGCGCTTGACTTCGGGAAAATCCAGGCAGGAGGAGCCGACGTTTCAAGAACCGTAACCATCACCAACAGCGGCAAATCGCCACTGTTGATACGCCGCATGTTCACCGCCGATCCGGCCCTTGACATCAAGCTCAAGAGCACCCGCATAGCTCCCGGGAAAAAGACCGAGGCGACAGTCATTGCCGACGCCCGCAAACTTCGCGCCGACATGCCGCTGAACGCGCGCATAACACTCATAACAAACGATCCGTCATCATCATCGATGATAATCCGCGTAGCCGGACAAGTCATCCCCTAACAACCGATTCTGCAATGGACCATCCCGAAAACCACGAAGACTTCAAAGGCCTCAACGTCAACTCAGGCGTGGCGCAGCCGCCATCCGTCAATCCCTATCTCACGCGCCGAAAACGCCGTCGCCTCCCTTCGGCGGCCGAAATGGTGGAGGGCATCATCAAAGGCGACATAACGATCCTGTCGCGTGCCGTCACGCTGGTTGAAAGCGTAGCGCCTGACCATCAGGCCCTCGCGCAGGAAGTCATAGAGAAATGCCTGCCCTACTCAGGCAATTCCCGCCGCATAGGAATAACGGGGGTCCCGGGCGCAGGCAAATCCACGAGCATCGATGTTTTCGGACTCCATGTGCTTAAAGACGGAGGAAAACTCGCCGTCCTTGCCATAGACCCGTCGAGCGAACGGACCAAAGGGAGCATTCTCGGCGACAAGACACGCATGGAACGCCTCGCGGTCCATCCCCGCGCCTTCGTGCGTCCCAGCCCGTCGGCAGGCTCTCTCGGCGGCGTTGCCCGCAAGACCCGTGAGACGATTGTACTCTGCGAGGCCGCCGGCTTCAACAACATATTCGTTGAGACCGTAGGCGTGGGGCAGAGCGAGACCGCCGTCCACTCGATGGTCGATTTCTTCCTGTTGCTGCAGCTTGCGGGAACAGGCGACGAACTGCAGGGCATCAAACGCGGAATCATGGAGATGGCCGACGGAATTGTCATCAACAAGGCCGACGGCGACAACATTCACCGCGCGCAGCTGGCTCAGGCCCAGTTCCGCAGCGCCCTCCATCTATTCCCGCCCACGGCTTCAGGCTGGCAGCCCGAAGTCCTCACCTACTCCGGTTATTACGAACTGGGTATCCCCGAAGTGTGGGACATGATAGACCGCTACTTTGAATTTGTCAAAGGCAACGGATATTTCGAGAAACGCCGCCGCCAACAGGCGCGCTACTGGATGTTCGAGACGATCGACGAACAGCTGCGACGCAATTTCTACGACAATCCGGAAGTGGCGGCTCTTCTTGCGGAGAAAGAACGGCGCGTCCTCGAAAATCTGCAAAGCTCATTCACAGCCGCCCGCGATGTGCTCGACCTCTACTTCTCGACCCGTCGCTGACCTCGCCGACACCCTCTGAAATGAAACCTGTCCTGTTATTGGTTCTCATCTTTCTTCTGGCGGCGACAATCGCATGCCGGAGGGAAGAGAATGACGCACCGAAAGGAAGAGCCGTCTATTACTGGCGCACAACACTGCGTCTGAGCCCCTACGAAAAGGAATTCCTTGAATCAGCGGGAATAGAGACCGTCTATCTGCATCTTTTCGATGTGGTCCGACGGGAAGAGGGACTTGGTCCGGCCAATTCGCTTCTTTTCCACGACACGCTGCCGAAAGATATCGAGATCATCCCGACGGTTTTCATCGATCCGGGAGCTCTCAGTCAGCCGGATTCTGCCGACTCCCTGGCGTCGGCCATCATAAACCGCTGTGACAGGATGCTGACCGAAAACGGCTATTCCCGGCCCAAAGAGATTCAAATCGACTACGACTGGACCGGCAGTGACCGCGTGCACTATTTCCGGCTCCTTGAAAAGGCGCGTGACATAATGCACAGGCGCGGAGGCCGTCTGTCAACGACCGTTCGTCTCCATCAGCTCTCACAGCCGGCGCCGCCGGCCGACTACGGAGCGCTCATGGTCTATAACGTCGGCAACATCACGGATCCCGACGAAAACAATTCCATCCTCAACCTCCGGATCGTTGACCGCTACATCTGCGCTCTGCGAGATTACCGGCTTCCCCTGGCCACCGCGCTGCCGGTCTATAGCTGGAACATCGTGTTCAGCGACGACCGCTTCAAAGCCATTGCCCATTCCCTTGACGTAAGGGACACCGCGATGTTCCGGCCTGTCGATTCCATCCATTACCGGGCCATGCACTACGGGCCGCTTGCCATGGCGGGAAAGCGCGACGGCTCGGGCGGACGCATCTTTCCGGGCGACATCGTCAGACACGAATCGGTTTCACCCGCCGTTCTGGAAACCGTTCTTGAACGCATAAGAAAAATCCGTCCGGGAAGCGCCGGACGCGTCATAATCTATCATCTTGATGAAAAATCACTCCGGCAATATGATCAACATTTCCTGCAAAAAATTCTTGGCGGCAGCAGCCGTCAGCCTTCTCGCGATCTTTAACCCCTCAGAACCGGCGGCATGCGGATGGGAACCCTCCTACAGCGCCTCGCGCTATCCCGCTTTTCTTCTGACGGACACCCCGGTCTCTTATCCCCGGGACTCCGATGTCAGCTACGAAACCGTTGCCTTCTGGGAAGAATATGTCGGCAACCGCGTGAGCTACTCCGACATCAGGGATTTCTTCAACACGGCCACATACACCTCGGTGGCGCGGCGCACCGACAGGAATCCGTTTTTCCTGTATCTCGTCAAGAACAACAAGACGGCAGCGATCAGATTCCTTGAAAAGAGCATTCAGTTCAACGAGGCTCTCGCCGCGCGCACGGATGAGAGCTGGGACTACAGAAAACCCGACGACTCGCGTCTCGGGGCAATAGCCGCTGGCATCACGATCCCTGCGAAAGCCAGTCCGCTTTTCGGCCGCTACGTCTTTCTGGCCATGCGCGTCAACTCCGCACTGAAACGATATGATGAAGTTGTCAGCCTCTGGAACCGTTACAGCCCTTCAATTCCCGACGGCGCTCTCAAGGAGCGCATGCGCGGCTATCTCGGCGGAGCCTACTATTATCAGAAAAACTATGTGGATGCAATCTCGATTTTCGCCGAAAACGGCGATGCGGCCAGCTTGAACTGGTGTCTGTCGCATCTCGTGGGCACCGACAATCTCGAGAAACTTTTCCGGCATGACCCCAACTCGATCGCCGTTCAGTATGTCCTGCAGGACTATATGAACTATCTCTGGCTCCTGCGGCTGAACCGCGCCCGGGAATTCAACTTCGCCATGCCCGGCAATCCCTATCGCAACAGCGAGACCGAGGACGACACCGATCTGGCCTCGGAATGCCGCCGGTTCCTGCCGCTCGCCGACAAAGCCATGGCCGATCCCAAGGTCAGCGATCCGATGATGTGGGCCACCGCGAAAGCCTTTGCCCTGAACATGATGGGCAACGGCGACGAGGCTAAGTCGGCTATTGCCCGCGCCGCCGGGCTGAAGGGGACTCAGGCCATGAAATCAAACATGGAACGCGTCAGACTCTGGATAGACTTCTCCAATCTGAATGAATCCGACACAAAAGAATCGGCAGCTGTCGCCGAACGATACAATGCCCTCTATGCCCGCGCCGCGGGGGAAGCGCCCGTCGCTGCAAACCGTCCGGTTGATTTTCCTCCCTCTTACGTAGCCAACTATACTTTCCTCGCCGACTTCCTCGTTCCCTACGCGGCGATAAACTACAGAAACACACCGCGCTACGCACGTGCCCTCGCCATGATGGAGGGGATAAGAAACATGAACATGGGCGAAACCTACTCCTACTTCAATCCGGAGAAACTGCCCACAGCCTCACTTCCCGCCTCAGCCATAGCCGACCTTCTGGAAATGGCGGCCGACCCGGCGAAACTGTCACCGCTTGACAAAGCCATCCTCTCCGGAGCTCATCTGAACATGAATCCTATCTATGACTCCATGGGCCGCATAGAACTGAGCCGGGGCAATTATGCGAAAGCCCTGGACTATTTCGAGAGGATCGATCCCTTCTGGATCAGCCGCCAGAGCTATTACCCCTATCTGCAGATCCGCTACAACGCGCCTTCCGTTCCGTTCAAGCGCCGCGACAGCCGCGATCTTGACGCGGACAGCATCTCGAGCCCCGAGAGCCACAACTACCGCGCCGATCTATGCCGTAAGCTGATCTATCTGAAAAAGACCTTCCAGAGCACAGCCGGCGAGGCAAAGGCAATCGCGGGCTACAATTATGCCGCAGCCCTTTTCCAAGCCTCGGCGCAGGGCGATCTGTGGGCCCTGTCGGACAACTGCTGGAGCACGACGACCCCGTCCGACTCACTCTCGCGGCTTGCCGACAGAATACTCGCCGAATCAGTCACCTATGCCGAAAACCCTACTCTCAAAGGCCAAATACTTTTTGCCAAAGCTGGAATCAGGGCTCCGAAGCCGGATGACAACTATCTGCCGCAACCTTTCTATCTGACCTCAGAAGGGCATTACCAATGGAACTGCCCGACGAAATCGCAGATGGAAGCCTACGCCGAGCTTGCACGCCTTTATCCCTCGATAAAAGATCCGCAGATCAAAGGATGCGACGTGCTGAAAGCCTATATCGACAACGCCATTCTTCCCGCCGCCCGCGACTGACCGTCCGGGCAGTGGGCCCAATTGGGTTTGTGGGAAAGGACGGGTCAGACGGTTCGGACAGGTCAGACGAGTTCCGGGGAAAGGACGGGGCGAACTGGATTTTTACGTTATGTTAACCGACTGAAATTTGGGATTGACAAGGCTTTTATTTAACTTTGTGAATTAATAGGGTCCGGAATGCCGGCGTCCCGCAAATCTGATATCATAACCTCTGCATTTAATATTCAACAATCTTATATCCTATGTCTAAACCATTATTTCGCCTGGCACTCACTATGCTCGCCGTTTTCATGGCCGCATTGCCGGGAGTCTCACAGTCAAAAGTAACTTTTGACAAGGACAATCTTTACAAAATAGCGTTAAAATCCGCCGCTGACATGGTCGTGGAGGAAACCGGACCGGAATCGGTGGCTCTCAAAAAAGCCAAGAGCAACGCTCCGACTCAGCTCTGGACCGTCACGCAGCTCTCAGGGAGCTGGCGCTTCATCAATCCGCAGAGCGGCAACGCCATCAGAATGGAAGGAAACCGCGTGGAGCTCGGAGTCAACAACGGTTCCGACGAAGCCCAGCTCTGGAAAATAGAGGACGGCATGCTCGTTCCGGCCAACAAGCAGAGCGTCGCCATGGTCCCTGACAAGCAGGGCCATCTCACTCTTGTCGATAAGAAAAAGGCCAAAGCGATGAAGAACAGCCACTTCGTCTTCACCGACATGGGCCGCAACACTTCAGCCGCCTCCAACGACGAGGCCCGACGCGCCAACTTCTGGGAAAACGAGACAATTTTCCAGCAGAACAAAGAAGCAGGCTCGGCCACCAAGATGCCTTACCGCAACGAGGCTTCGATGCTCGCCGACAAGAACTACTACGCTACCCCCTGGACCGAACCAGTCAACGACCGCTATCTCTCGCTCAACGGAACCTGGAAGTTCAACTTCGTGCCCGAACCCTCGCAGCGTCCGCTCGACTTCTTCAAGGAAGGGTTCGACACAAGCAAGTGGGACAACATCACCGTTCCATCAAACTGGGAGATGCAGGGCTATGACAAGCCGATTTATGCCAACGTGGAATATCCCCACGGCAACACTCCTCCATTCATCAATGCCCGCAAAGGCTTCAACGACGGGGGTGCCAACTACGGCATAAATCCTGTCGGTTCCTACAAACGCAACTTCACCCTTCCCGCCGACTGGAACAACGGACGCACGATGCTCCACTTCGGCGGCATCTACTCGGCAGCCTTCGTCTGGGTCAACGGAAAATACGTGGGTTATACCCAGGGCGCCAACAACGACACCGAGTTTGACATCACCAAATATCTTCGCCCGGGCAATAACGACGTCGCCGTCCAGGTGTTCCGCTGGAGCGACGGTTCCTATCTCGAATGTCAGGACATGTTCCGCATGAGCGGAATCCACCGCAACGTTTATCTCTACAACGTGCCCAAGGCCCATGTGCGCGACCATGTCATCACCTCGAGCCTTTCCGACGACTACCGCAACGCCCGCATGGAAGTCAAGCTTGACATCGACAACCGCGACGGACTCAAAGGCGTAAAGGAATACGTCATCAAGGTCATGGACCCGCAGGGCAAGAAAATAGCCGAACAGGTGATACCCTACGATCTTTCCGACACTACCGGGGTCAAGGCCGCGTTCGACCTGAAAAACGTGGCGCTCTGGAACGCGGAACAGCCCAATCTCTACACCGTTGACATCATTCAGCGCGACGGCAAGGGAGGAAAGGAAGAGATGGCGTTCTCCACGAAGCACGGCTTCCGCGACATAAAGATCAAGAACTCGCTCCTCTATGTCAACGGAAAACGTGTGTTCCTGAAAGGTGTCAACCGTCATGACTCCGATCCCGTAAACGGCCGCGCCGTGACGACCGAATCGATGCTCCGCGATGTAACGCTGATGAAACAGAACAACATCAACACCATACGCACGAGCCACTATCCCAACAATGCACGCATGTACTCGATGTTTGACTACTACGGACTTTATGCCGTGGATGAAGCAGACCTGGAAGACCATGCCAACCAGTCGATTTCCGACATGCCGTCATGGATTCCCGCCTTCGTTGACCGCATCGACCGCATGGTGCTCCGCGACCGCAACCATCCGTCGGTCATAATGTGGAGTCTCGGCAACGAGGCCGGCGACGGCGAGAATTTCCGCTACTGCTATGAGGCAGCCAAGAAGCTCGACAACCGTCCGGTGCATTATGAAGGAAGCCGCACGGCGAAACTCCCCTACGGCGGCGGCCGCTTCTCCGATTTCTACTCGAAGATGTATCCCGGCATGGCCTGGATGAACGAAAACACCAGCGGTCTGGACAAGCCTATGTTCATCTGCGAATATGCCCACGCCATGGGTAATGCCGTCGGTAACCTGACGGAATACTGGGATGTGATCGAGAACTCCGACGCCACCGTAGGCGGCGCTATCTGGGACTGGGTCGATCAGGCCATCTACGATCCTCAGGAAATGAAGAGCGGCGTTCGGCGTCTGCACACGGGCTACGACTATCCCGGTCCACATCAGGGCAACTTCTGCTCCAACGGCATAATCTTCGCCACCCGCGAAGAGAGCCCGAAGCTCATGGAAGTCCGCGCCGCCCACCAGTTCGTCAAATTCCGTCTGCTCGGCATTGACCGCCAGAACGGCACCGCCAAAGTCCGCCTCGTCAACCGCTACGCTTTCCGTTCGCTCGAAGGGCTCAACCTTGTCAGCACAGTGCTGATCGACGGCAAGCCCCTCACCCCTGAAACACAGAGCATAGGCAACGTCGCAGCCGGCGACAGCATCGAGATGACCGTCCCGGTCAAAGCAGCCTTCACCAAACAGGCCGCCGGTCAGGAAGCGATGCTCAATCTCGAAGTCGTATATGCCTCAGCCCAGAGCTACGCTCCCGCAGGCCATGAGATCGCTCACGCCCAATACGTGATCAACGAACGCCAGCCTCTTGCCGCCGTCAAAGCCAAAGGCAAAAAACTGACAGCACGTCAGGAAGGCAACGACATAACGGTCGGCAACGACAAGGTTTCGGCCGTGTTCAACCGCGACAACGGCACCATGACCTCCCTCAAGATCGACGGAGTGGATGTCATAGCCGACGGCGAAGGCTTCGTCTATGACAACCACCGCTGGATCGAAAACGACCGCTTCACCGACACCTCCAACGGCCTCGACTCGCTCGCCTCGCAGGTGACCTACCGCAAGGAGGGAAAGAACATCGAGGTCACCACCGAGCGCAACGGCAAGAAGTGCAGCACGAAGATAGTCTATACGTTCTATCCCGACGGAACCGTCGATATGGATGTCGATTTCACTCCCCACAGCGACAAACTGCGCCGCGCAGGTCTCGTCTGCGGAATCAATCCGGCACTGAGCAATGTCAATTACTTCGCCTACGGTCCGTGGGAGAACTACGTTGACCGCAAGGACGGAGTTACGGTGGGACGCTATTCGACAACCGTGGCCGACATGGTGATGCCCTACGTCAAGCCTCAGAGCACCGGAGGCCGCGAAGGACTCCGCGAACTCACGCTGACCGACGCATCGGGCCGTGGAATCAACATAGAGACCGAAGGCAACGTCAGCTTCTCCATTCTTCCCTACACCGACGCCGACCTGATGAAGGCATCGCACCAGTGGGAGCTTACCCCGCGCCCCTACAGCGTGCTTCACCTTGACGCATGGACCCGCGGCGTGGGCAACGCATCGTGCGGAGCCGATGTGGATACACTCCCGATCTACCGCGTGCCTGACCGCCCCATGAGCTACAAGCTCCGTCTGACTCCCGTTCGCTGACCCGCTGAAAAGCAAACCGACATACAGAAGAGCGCCCGGAAAAATTCCGGACGCTCTTTCCATATATGAATGATTCCTGTTTTTCAGGAACGTGCGGCAAGATATTTGGCGTGGTATTCGTCGAGTATCTTGCGGATTGCGGTTCCGATCTTCAGGTATGCGTCCTCGTCGAGATTGGCGAGCGACGCACGCACTGACCATGCCGGTCCGTCGAAACCGTCGCCGTTGAGCAGAACGATAGCGGTCTCGTCGGCGAGACGGATAACGAAGTCAAGCGGCTCGTAATTTTCCTGCAGATATTTTGCGAAGTCATCGCCATAGAACTTCTTGGCCCATACCATGATGTCGATCTCGCTGTAGTAGCCGGCGCGGTTGGGGTCGGGCTGAAGGGTGAAGCCGGTGGTGCTCCAGAGATCGTTGAGACGACGGTGGATCATCGAGATCAGTTTCGGCTGGAGTTCATCGTGGTGGAGATAAGCGAAAGCGGAGAAAAGCGCCATCTGTATCTGCTGGGGGGTAGAGAGGCCGGCGGTGTGGTTGAGGCCCACAAGACGGGAATCGGCCACGAGACGGTCGATGAACTTAATCTTTTCAGGTTCGAGGGAGAGAGATTCGTAGCGCTTGTCAAGAGCGGCCTTCCTGTCGGCGGGAAGAGCGGCGATGCGGTCGTCGAACACGTTCTTGTCACTGCGCAGAGCCATTGCGGCGACACGCCAGCCGGTAGCGCCGAAATATTTCGAGAATGAGTAGAGGCAGAGTGTGTTGTAGGGCAACACATACATCAGCGAACGGAAGCCGTCGATGAACGTGCCATAGACATCGTCGGTTATGACCATCAGCTGCGGATTGTCTTTCTTGACGATATCCACGAACTGGTCGAGCACTTCGGGAGCGAGACATACGCTTGGCGGATTGGAGGGATTGGTGATGCAGACGGCCTTCACTGAAGGGTCGCGCAGCTTGTCAAGCTCCTCTTTGGGATATTGCCAGTCATGGTAACCGTCTTTCTCCACTCTGTTGGCCGAAACATTGACGATCTCAAGCCCGAACTGGGCGAGCTGTGGGATTTCAATGTAGGGGGTGAAGCAAGGGGTGAGCAAAGCCAGCTTGTCGCCTTCGTTCAGCAGGAAATTCTGCTTCAGCGACTCGAAGGCGTAACACATTCCGGCTGTCGAGCCTTCGGTGGGGAAAAGATCATATACAGTCTTGTCATCCTTGCCGCCCATTGCCCAGCGGAGATAGTCGCGGACCATCATCTCGGTATATTTCAGCGCGCGCGGAGGAGTGGGATAATGGTCTCCGAGGATTCCATCGACCATTTCAAAGACGAAATCATCGGGATCAACGCCGTAGGTGGAGGTCATGTAGTCATAGTAGTGTTTCAGCACTTCGGCCCCGTCATTGTCTTTGTGGGCTTCGATGAAGTCAAGGTAACGTTTGGCGCAACCGTCCTGCGTGGGAGAAGCGACTATCCCTATCGGAGCGTCGAACACCTTTCGTTCGGCCTCGGAGGCAGCGAAGAGCCCGAGAAGGAAGAAGGCCTTGCGGGGACGCGACAGAAGCCAGTTGGGGTTGCCACGGCCGGCATTGAGGAATGTGGCTGTCGAACGCTGCGCGTCTTTTTCAGCCAGACTTATCAGAGTGCCTTTTATTTCAAAAGGACTCATTTTTTCCAAAGCGCTCTCATAAGCGCGGTTTTCGGGATTTCCGGATGTATTCATATCATTATACTTCTAAAAGATTTATCGTTTAAATGAACATCAGCACCATGGCCACTCCCATCAGGATCAGCAGCGTGTTACCGATTGCATAGGTTATCGTATAGCCGAGAGCGGGAACGTTGCTCTGGAGCGAATCGGTGATAGCGCCAAGAGAGGCGGTTGTCGTACGGCTTCCGGCGACGCATCCGAGATTGACTGCGGGATGGAACTTGAAGAATTTAGCACCGATCCAGAGCGAGATCAGAATAGGAACGGTGGTCGCGATTATACCCATCACGAAGAACATCCAGCCGACCTGTTCGAGACCTGAGAAGAATGTCGGGCCGCTCTGAATGCCGATGACCGCGATGAACATGTTGAGGCCGAGGTTCTGCATGAGCCAGAGTGACCCCTCGGGAATGATGCCGACGGACGGACGGCGCGTTCTCCACCATCCGAAGAAAAGGCCGGCTATAAGAGCTCCGCCCGAGGTGGAAAGGCTGACGGGAATATCGTGGACGTTCAGCGTCAGGGCGCCAACAAGCGCACCTATGACAATTACAAGCGAGACAAACACGAGGTCAGTCACGGATGTCGGTTTCTCCTCGATGCCAATGGCAGCCACCGCCGCTGAGATTTCCTGTGGCAGACCGACGATCTCAAGCATGTCGCCCTGCATCAGTTTCGTATTGGCAAGCACCGGAATCGGCACCCCGCCCTGACGGGAGATGGAGGCGATCATGACACCATACATGAACGGCTGCGCGCGAAGCTGGTCCACTGTCTGTCCGGCCGTTTTTTTGGTGACCATGACTTTGGTTTTCTCGGCGTTGAAGGTGAGGAGCGCGGGATCATCCACCTCCTGCCCTATCCAGCTCTCATCCTGGATGACATATTCGTGACGGCCCGAAACGACGATCTCATCGCCCTGATGAATGAGGAGAGAAGGTGTGGCGCCGACTATCTCCGATCCGGCTGCGGCGGGACGCACACGCTCAACGAAAATACGGCGTCCGAGCTTGCTGAAATGGTCTTCAAGCTGCTCAACGGTCATTGGAGTCGCAAAATTATCGGAAGTGACCTTGTAGGCGCGGAAGACAATCGGTCGGTTGCCCACGATGTAAGCGGGATCAGTGGAGAGTGTGGAATGGTTGAGCTGCTGTTCGTATTCCTTTGTCTGCTGACGCACTTTTTTCAGACCGCCGAGCATTGCCGGTCCGAGATTGCCAAGCAGATAGGCGGAACCGATGGTGCCGAAGACGTAGGTGACGGCGTAGCAGACGGGAATGAGATCAATCCACGCCTTTTTAGTGGCGGAGTCCACATCCGGAAGGCTGCTGATGGTGTCGGTGCCGACACCGATGACTGCCGAGATTGTCTGCGCTCCGGAGAAAAGACCGGTCGCCATGGCGGCGTTATAGTTCATTACTTTGGCACATCCCCATGTCACCACGAGACACAGGACACATACCACTACAGCGAAGAGAACCTGCTTTATTCCCTGTCCGCGGATGGCCGAAACAAACTGCGGCCCGCACTTATAGCCGATGGCAAAAAGGAAGATCAGGAAAAAGAGCGACTTCAACGGCGCGCCGATCTCAACCGGCTGGCCGGCAAAACGATTGATACAGTAGCCCACGGCCACGCCAACGAGAAGAACGGAGGTGACAGTGCCGAGCGCAAACGACTTGTACTTGAATTTCCCGAGATAAAAACCGAGTCCAATCGTGAGGAAAATCGGAATAGAGGGATATTTGATGAGTGTGTCCAATAGCCAGTCCATAACAAGACTTTTTAGTAAAACATATAATATTCAATAATTTAAAACTTATTCTCAAGGGAAGCATCCCTGTTCTGATCCGATGGGGAGCACATTGAAAAAACACGGTTCGGGCCATAAAAGTTTTATCTGAAATTTCCTTTTTGCTGTCACGGTGCAAAACCGAGGATAATGTATAAATTTAGGGGGAATAATACATTTTGAAATCATGACATCTATAAAAGTGAAATTCCGGCCCTCGGCCGATGCGGAGAGAGAGGGCGCCATCTATTATCAGATTATCCACGACAGGAAAGTGCGTCAGTGTTCAACCCCCTACCGGGCTTTTCCCAAAGAGTGGCAGACACGTTTCAGAGAAGAGACGCGCCGCGATGTAGAACGGCTGACACGCATTGTGAGAAGAATGGAGTCGCGCGGCACCGTCTTGTCGGCCGACGACATCGTGGAGGAATTCAAACTCTACCGAAGCCGATATAGTCTTTTCCGATTCATGGAGTCAGTCATCATGAATCTCAAGGAATGCGGCAAGATCCGTACGGCCGAGACTTATACGGCCACCCTGCAAAGCTTTTCACGGTTCCGCCGCGGCCGCGACCTCATGCTCGATGAAATCACGCCGGACATCATCCAGGCCTACGAGGCCTATCTGCGGGTCCGCGGAGCGGTACCTAATACCACCTCGTTCTACATGCGCATACTCCGCGCCGTCTATAACAGGGCCGTGGAAAGCGAAGCCATCGAACAGCGCAATCCGTTTCGCCACGTCTATACGGGCACTGAACGCACCGTCAAACGGGCTATCCCCATAGCCGCCATAAGCCGCATAAAGAATCTGGAGCTGCCCCGGGGGAGCAAGATGGACTTCGCCCGCGACATGTTCATGCTGAGCTTCTATCTGCGGGGGATGAGCTTCGTCGATATGGCTTTCCTTAGAAAAAAGGACCGTGCAGACAATCATGTGACCTACCGGAGGCGAAAAACCGGACAGCGTCTCGACATAGCATGGACCAAAGAAATGCAGTCGATAGTCGAGAAATATCCGCCTAATCCCACACAATATCTGCTGCCTATACTCACCAACCCTCTTTCCGACGAACGAATCGCCTACCGTAACCGCGCATCGTGCATAAACCGGCAACTCAAGACCATCGCGCGCATGACCAATCTCAAGATTCCCCTGACTCTCTACTGCGCCCGCCACAGCTGGGCATCGGCTGCGCGCACCAAAGGAATTCCCGTCAGTATAATAAGCGAAGGAATGGGCCACGACTCTGAAGCGACCACCCAGATCTATCTCGCCTCGCTCGAGACCTCCGTCATTGACCGCGCCAACGCTCTGATCATAAGGTCGGTCTGATTCACGAGGGTGTCTGAATGTAAGTTTCAGCACCCTCTATTTGTCTGCCGTGTGATATTTTTTGTAATTTTGCGGCCGAAAAAGGTTCTTTTAGAAAAATGGGTACAATAAAGAGAATTACAGGATTCATCAGAAACTGGGTTTTGATTTTCGCCATTCTGGCAGGTATCGGAAGTTATTTTCTTTTTGTCAGCATACCGCTCTTCGATCCCATCCACCCTCAGGCGCTTGCCACGGTGGAAGTGGTGCAGCCGCTTCTGATTTTCGCAATGCTTTTCGTCACTTTCTGCAAGGTCAATCCACGACATCTGAAACTGTGCCGGTGGCACTGGTGGCTGCTCGCGTTTCAGGCGGGTATGTTTCTGGGGCTTGGCGCGATAACCATGGCTATGCCACAGTGTGGGGCGCGGGTTGTCCTCGAAGGGGCGATGATATGTTTTATCTGTCCGGTGGCTACAGCCTCGGCCGTCATCACCCGCAAACTGGGAGGTAGCGCGCCTCACATCACCACCTACACCATTCTCAGCAACCTGACGGCAGCCCTGCTGATTCCGCTCGTGGTCCCTTATGTCCATCCGCAGCAGTCCATGTCGGTCTGGAACGCCTCGGTGCTGATTCTGGGAAAGGTCTTTCCGCTGCTTCTCTTCCCGCTGTTTCTGGCATTTCTCGTCAGATGGCTCTCGCCCAAGGTACATTTCGCCATCACCCGCATGCAGAATCTGGCTTTCTACCTGTGGGTGGTCGCGCTGTTCCTGGCCACGGCGGTCACCACGCGCTACATAATGCACACGACTGTCTCGCTGACGGTCGAGCTGTCGCTCGTGGGGGTGACGCTCGTCAGCTGCGCCATGCAATTTTTCATAGGCTGGAAAACAGGAGCTGTCTATGGAGACCGCATAACAGCCGGACAGGCGCTCGGACAAAAGAACACGGTGCTCGCCATCTGGCTCGGCTACACTTTCTTCACTCCTATCACGTCGGTTGCGGGCGGTTTCTACAGTATTTTCCACAACGTCGTCAACTCCTGGCAACTTTACCGCCATTCCCATCCCCGCAAGCGATAACAGCACCGCACTGCTATAACGTCGGCCTATCGCGGCTATAGGAATTTCCCTTGCAAAACCCTTTCCACGCCACGGCACAGACCATAACTTTGCCTCAGAAAACAAACAAAAGCAAAAAAGTTATGAGTCAACCTATGATTGTATGGTGCGTGATAGCGGGAGTGCTGTTGTTCGCATTTTTATTCCGGGCGATCGAAAGACGCCATCACACGACATGTATGGGAAATGTCCGCAAACCGCGACATCTTTTAGAGATCGGGAAGGAACGTGAAATCTTCTATATTCCGGGAGACAGAAACGATGACGAGGATTGCGACGAGTTCTGACAGAGAGTCATCTCCCGCAGAGACGGCCGCTTTTCTCGCCGACTATGCCTCGTGGCTGCTCGGATGTGGCGCCACCTGTATCCGCATCGAGAAGAACACCCTGAGGATGGCGCGGTCGTTCGGAATCGGCGCAGATATCTCCATCATGCCGTCGCATGTCTATGTGTCGGCGTGGAAGGGCGATGACTCCCGGCCGCAGGTCGTGCTCAGGAAAAAGCACCGCGGAGCGATAAACTTCAACCTCAACGCCCGGCTGAGCCGCCTGAGCTGGAAAGTATCAGACAAAAAGCTCGACCTGCCGACAGCCATAAAGCTGTTCGACAGGATAAAGGAGACGCGGCCCACGGGAAAATGGGAAACACTCTTTCTCACGAGCCTGGCCAACGCCTCTTTCTGCCGTCTGTTCGGAGGGGATCTGGCAGCCATGATAATCGTGTTCCTGTCAACCGTCGCGGGCTTCAGACTGAAACAGATCATGCTCGAGGATAAGAGAGACGTGCGCCTTACGTTTCTCTGCGCCTCGTTTTTCTCCGCATCTATCAGCGCCGGAGGGAGCATCTTCGACATCGGGACGACCCCCGAAATAGCCTTGGGCACGAGCGTGCTGTATCTGATTCCGGGAGTACCTTATATAAATGCGGTCAGCGACATGCTCGACGGCCATTATCTCTGTTCTTTCAGCCGCTTCGCCGACGCGGTCGTACTGACGGCCTGTCTGTCGGCCGGATTATGCGCGGGAATGTTTCTGCTCGATCTCAAATGGTTTTGATCATGGGAAATGAAATTTTCATAAATATTTTTGAAGACGGATTGTTTGCGGCTATAGCGGCTATCGGTTTTTCCAGCATAAGCAACACACCGCGGCGTGCCTACGGAGCGTGTGCCGTTACGGCGGCTACGGGACATGCCATAAGATACGTGCTGACTCTCCCCGAAGCGGGCGGCATGCACATAATCGCGGCAAGCGCCCTTGCGGCTTTCGCCGTCGGGATTCTTGCGGTTCTGCTCGCCTCGCGCATAAGATGCCCGGCCGAGGTCTGTTTCTTTCCGGCGCTGCTGCCCATGATCCCCGGAATGTATGCCTACCGCACGGTGGAAGCGTTGCTTCTCTGCCTTTATCACACACAGGAAGAGACCTTCGGCCACTATTTCTATCTCCTTGCCTATAACGGCCTGACATGCGTGTTCATAATCCTCGGGATGGTCATCGGCGCCACCATTCCGGTGTTTCTGTTCAAAAAACTGTCGTTCACAGCAACGAGATAACCGGATATATAGTATATTTGCATGAAATGGAACTAAGACAGTTAAAATATTTCGTCAGAGCGGCCGAAACCCTGAATTTCTCCGACGCGGCAAAATCGCTCAACATAGCCCAAAGCTCATTGTCGCAGCAGATAAAGCAGCTTGAGGATGACCTCGACATGCAGCTATTCATGCGCAACAGCCATTCGATACGGCTGACCGAAGCCGGAGAAGTGATGCTGCCGCTGGCACGGAAGACAATCCACGATTCCGAGACATGCGTGGACCGCATTCACGACTTGAAAAAACTCCTGACCGGGACCCTCAACATAGGCGTCACCCACTCTTTCAGCTCCATTCTGACCGAGACGGTCCTGTCGTTCATGAAACTCTATCCCGGAATAAAGCTCAACATCGTCTATAAGCAGATGAACGAGCTGATGGCGCTTCTGGCCAAAGGGGAGATAGACTTCGTACTCGCGTTCAGACCCACCTGCCCTCTGGCCGATGTCGAATCACATATCCTTTTCCAGAACAGGCTATCGGCGGTTGCGCGCAGAGACCATCCCATAGTCTCGAAAGAGAAGGTCACGCTCGCGGAGCTTGAGAAATATACTCTCGCGCTGCCGGCCAAGGGACTTCAGGCCCGAAACGCGTTTGACAGCGTTGTCACCGACCATAGCGGGCTAAGGATCCACATAGAGCTGAACGAGGTCAACATACTGCTGCAACTTGTGCGCCAGACCAACCTTGTGACAGTTCTGGCCGAGGATTCGATCTACAACGTGCCTGACGTCAGGTCTGTTCCGCTGGATGTCCCCGACAATGAAATGACCGGTTGCGTCCACATTCTGAAAGACTCCTACCATAAACAGTCGATGAAGGAATTCGTCAGACTTCTGAGCGAATCCATCGCCGTCAAAGAGCGTCAGAACTCCTGGCTGTAAAAATGATCCGCATTTCTCACAGCATCTCTATCAGCTCCATTCCGTTCATTTCAAGAGCCATGTATTCAGGAATCATAATGGATCCGAGTTTTTCTCCTTTCGGTTTACGACCGTAAGAAAATTTAAACCGATTGCGTGTTATGCACATGGAATAAAACAATTTTTCACGCAGCGGCATAAAACGTTTAGGTATCAGTACGGCTACATCGGAATTCGGAACAAATTCCGACGCGGAAACATAACTATAAGTATGGCTGCCTTGGCCATTAGTGGAAACATACAGGGATTCAGCCGGAAAAACTTTGTCAGAGGGAACAAGATGCTTATTGACATACCCGTCGATGCTTGTGTCCTGTCTATAGCTTGGCCTGATCAAAGGGATCCAATTATCATTTTTCCTGATATTCGATTTCAACAGGCCTGTTGTAGGTATTCCGTTAACTATGTCGAACAATTCTTTTAAAGGGACCAGCTCGTTTAAACAGCTGCTTTCAGGAGATTTTTCTCCAAGAGCCGACATATTTACAGACCTTATCATATTTCTTTTCAGCTCACTTTCCGAAAAGTTTCTGACATATTCGGGAATTTCATCCAATACCGGAATCTGCAAGTCTCTCAAAGTTTCGTTGGCCTGTCGCCCATAACTATATCTGAATTTATTGCGTCGCAGACACATGCAATAGTATAGTTTGACAGCATCACTCATCTCTATGTGGGGCAAAGGCGAAAGTACCATCACATGGTAGGCGGTATAAAATGGCGATTTCTGAAGGAAACTTTCCATGACACTTCCACTGACAGCTACCGTGATACATCCTGCCGGGAACGGAATGAATCCGGGAAGTCTTCTGACGCGTGCTGTTATTCCATTATTTTTCTTTCCACGAGCTACAAAATCTACGCCATGCGGATCCCTATGCAGATATGTGAGTTCAAAGCCGTTTCCATATTTTACGTCAAACAGCTCACTTACAGGACAAGTCCTCATAAAACCTCCTCCTCCGGCTCCTCGGTATGGCCGGCATTCTTCATATTGAAAAGATAGAAATTCCTGACTGTCTCGAAAAAATCTTCTTGAGTCAACCTATCGTATCGCGTCTCGAGATATGCTTCCGCACACCACTCTTCTTTAGCCGTCACTCTACGCATCAAACTGAATTCCGGAATGACTTCACGATTTATATAAGCCTCTACCCATTGTTTTTTTATGTCGTTCCATACATGATTGTCATCGATTCGCCCGCGGTTTTTACGCTTGACAAAACCATCGTTACGGCAATATCCGAACCATGTTTTCTTACTTTTATTCTCATTATAGGGAACATGGGCGGTTATAACTACCGCACAGGTCACAGTGTTCACTTTAGAGTTATAGAAAAGTTCTTCCGGTAATGACAGAACTGCTTCAAGAGTGTGATGTTCAAGAATCTTACGTTTCAATGCGTAAGATTTCCCCGTCGTGTCATTCACACAACTTATAGGCATTATAGCAACACATTTTCCACCTTTCTCAAGCATAGAAAGATTGTTGAGAACAAATTCAAGTTCTTCAGTTCCTTTCCCTTTGTTCTTATATGGAGGATTCAACAGACCGACGGTAGGATGAAATTTTCTTCTGATCGCCTCTACGTCGATTTCAAAACAATCGCCATTGGTTATGTTGGTCTTCCCGTCGCGATGGACAATCATGTTGGATATTAGAAGGGTATATATCTCATCATCATATTCTATGCCTACAAGCTGATTACGCTTTATATTTGTTTCTGTCGCTATATCACCATCAGCATCTTCAAGCATACGCTTCATTGCACTGACCAAAAAACCTCCCGTACCCGCGCAATTGTCTATGACCACACTGTCTTTGTCAATCTCCGCAAGTTCACAGAAGAGCTCAGTTATGTGGGGCGGCGTAAGCACTATACCGAGGCCTTTGTCATTATTGGCATATCGTAGGAACTCGACATAGAACTGGCTGACCGTGTCGATATATCTGTGAGTGATCATGAATCCATTGATTCGCTCATCACAATTGGAAATCAAGTCGGTCAGATATTTTTTACTCTCCGCTGAAGGATTGTTTATGCTGGCATTCGTCAAAATGAATTCATACCCTTTTATTAATGAATGCTTGTTCTTGTCAGGCACATCCGTGGCTTCAAGTTCAGCCTTTATAGAATTATATAAATTACGTACAAGCGTTTCCGTGGTCTCATAACTGCGATATTCAGCTTTGAACCTGTCATTTTTTAATGCTATAAGAATGCCACTTATCAACAAAGCACGCAGACGTTCCTTGATTTTCTTTTCATGCAATTCTTCGTTGACCTCCTTGGTGTATGCTATAAGCTTCTTGAAGTCCTGATTGAACTTATAGTTGCTTTGCATGAGCCCGTTATGATAACTATCAAAGTCAAGCAATTCGCCATCATGAAAGTATTTATGATATTCGGCCTCTTCCTGCAGCTGCAAATAATGGGTAAGCTCAGTCAATGAGTCATTTTCGCCACTGAATCCAATGGCTATGACATCATATTCCTTTGACAGAAAGGAAGCATAGAGCAATGCACCGTCAACCGCATAATCGCGATAACTTTCTTTTGTTTCTGATTCATGCCTCTTCGTGTCCGCTTTGCATTCTACAACTATAATCAGGTCAGGAAAACGGCTACATGTTATTATGAAATCCGGAAAGCCTTTTCCTAATCCGGATTTCGATGCATTCTGCAAAAGTTTATTGATTCTTTTGTTATCTGACTGCTGTTCTTCTATGGCAACCGTCTTGTCATCATAGTAACCTTTTGCTTTCAATAATCTGCGAAATATCTGCGACGTCTTTGCCTCGTTTGCCATATAGTTGGAGATTATAGTCTTATTAATTATGCAAATATAAGCAATTCCTGCCAATAATTTCAATCTAAAAATTTTTTTGACAATTATCCGCGACGGAATTTCAGCAGGGAGAGGCAGGCGGCAGCCGCGATCCATCCGAACCATATCAGCCACGGCAACGCGAAAGCGGCGTTGCCGCAGGCAAAGATCCAGCATATCATAAGCAACCCGCTGCACCCTTCCAGGATACGGCGCGCTGCGACCGGCATTTCCCGGACGTCTTTTTTCGCGGCGAAGACATAAATACACCATCCTATCCACGAAACAAGAATGACAAATCCGGCAACAGCCGCGCATATAGCGACAAAGTTCCATTGACCATAATGACGCAGGCTGACGGTCCACGTCAGGAGACAGCAGACGAGAAGGAGCATTGCGGTTTCACTTATCGCACTGTTGAAGAGATGTTTGATACGATTGTACATATTGAACTGATTTAAACTTATTTCAAAATGTTAATTCAGAACTGACGGAAACCTTCGGCTTTACC
>OFGD01000262.1_pt1 | contig 42426 bp, 24 predicted proteins | sample 1521671 | NCBI WGS metagenome assembly OFGD01 (sample SAMEA3504114, study PRJEB24116) | mouse gut metagenome | biome: mouse gut; feature: mouse-associated habitat; material: faeces | place: Denmark | collected 2011 | reverse complement strand
CTATACATAAATCCTAAAATTTTTGTTCGCAGCGAATTATGAGCCAATTTTTGACTGCTTACTACAAGTATCAACTATTTACTTTTTCAGATGCACTTTTTTCAAAAGCTGTCCAATAAAATGCAATATTCTAAAATTAGGCAACCGCAGCAGATGCCAAAATTTAATTTCCCAACGCGTATAAAAAGGGAGCCAAGATGCAGCAAAATGATGGATAGAATATGTATTAGTGGTAGTTCTTATTACTCCATCAGTAAAAGATTTCGGACTAAAAAATGTTGCAGGGAAAATTGCTATTTTCATGGAAGCTTCATCTATCTTCATCGCATCTTCAAGAGAAGTAACAGAAATCAAGTCATAACCATTATTTAATAATGTTTTTTCAACCTGCAAAGGCAATGGTTGCAGTATATCAAAACTACCATCCGGAAGAACAAATGGACGTTTATCATAACTGTCCAAACAAAGTTTTACCCACGAAGAATGCCGTTCAACACCAAACGCTGCAACTTCCAGCCCCTTTCCTTTACCATACTGCCACCCCATCATCGTTTGAAGTGACAAAAAAGGATTAAATGATTTTAAAACCTCCACATCCATATCCAAATAAATTCCCCCGTAATGATACAGAGCATAAAGCCTGATATAATCAGCAGCAAAAGCATATTTTTTGTTATCAAAAGCTTCGCTCACCCAACGAGATGATGATTTATCAAACTTATCAAAATTCCAATGAATAAACTCATAATCAGGCAAATATTTCTTCCATGAATCCATATAATGTTGGATATTGGAAGGAATGGGATCGTTACTTAACCAGCAATAATGAATAATTTTAGGAATCATATCAAGTGAATCAATTTTATTAAATTATTTTTTTAAAAAGAAACGAAGCAGAAATAAAAACATACGAGACATAACATTGATTATTTTATAAGCATTGGGATATTTAATATATAACCCATAAGTGCTAGAACATAAAAATCTAGCATCGTCATAACCTATTACAGTACAAAAAGGATTGAAGGCTGATTTAGAATTTCTAATCATCAATTTTATTTCATCACTCAGAAACCCTTCGTATTTAATACGACAGAATATTTTTTTATCAAGGAATTTATAAGGTACATAACTTTTTGCTCCCATCCCTGATGCGAAATAATGTATTATTTTTGCTTTAGACAAGAATGGTAACCCGTTAGCATTAATTTGGCAATTCCAAATATCATCTAACTTACAAATTTTACAACCCATTAATTCATTAGCTTTAGCCAAAGAAGGTTGATCATAATTAATACCTTTCAATACATTTTTCCTCCACAAAGAATGCCAATACTCATAAAATTGATGAGTATCATCTGTATCTTTAACAAACAACACTCCACTATTAAAATAAAAATCATTCTCTGAATATTTCCATCCCAATACAGAAGACCATTTCTTAATATTAGTTTTCATCCAACTATATTTAATTGAAAGATGACAATCTGGCACAGCTGCTATTTCGCAAGACAAATTATCTATATCTTTCAACTCTTCATTTATAATTGTATCACAATCAATAAATAAAAAATCCCCAATTACCTGACTTCTTAATGATGTTTTTATGTACCTAGATTTTTGTTGTTTTGAATAATGAAACGGAACATCAACGATGACTAATTTTGAAACATAATTAAGTATCAATTTACGAATGCCATTTTCCAACGTTCTACTTGTTTCTTCATCAACAAGTAAAAGCAAATTTGCATCTGGATTATATAAACGCAATGAATAAATAGAAACCAATGCCTGCTCTAAATAACAATCATTTTCATTACTAACAAGCACATAAATAATCTTTGTTTTCATATGATGAAAGACTTTTTCTATTTTTTAAAAAGGAAGAAAATATTTTTTATTTTCATGCCACAATGATTTTCTGTATTTAAGAATATATTTGCCAATAAAAAGAATGATAACAGCATAATATATGTCATGTTATTATTTAAGCTTGCTACACCCCAAATGGCAAGCATAATGATAATTTTATCATTAAATGAGTAAAAAGACAAACATTTATAAGTCAAATAAATTTCCGCAAATGACTTGATGCTACCTACAATCCATCCCCAATAAGATAAATTTAAAAGAAAACCATTTTCCAATCGTATTTCTGTAAATGGATAATAAATCCAATCACCTAATCCATAAACAATATCCTCAGTTTTCCATGGGTATATAAAAAATAATTCAAAGGCTGTTAGTCGCGTTTCGGAAGATGAATCGCTAAAATCAAAATTAAATCTTCCCAATAATCCTGACTGTTGTACAAGAACAATAACATTTGGAATTATCATATATAGAAAAAACAGTGCAATTAAGACTTTCCACACATTCTGTTTATAAAAGAATAGCCTATAAGTCAATATCAACAACCAAACAGCTATACATCCTCTTGAATTACAAGACCATACAGCAAACAATCCCAACAACAGCAATATTATTTGAAAATATCTTTTTAAACGACTGGAAACTAATATATAACCCATAAAAATAGATATTACATTCGCATTATAAAGTGGATGTAACAATAATCCTCTGCTTCTGAAATCCATAAAAGTATACTGATATGCCTTTGCATTCGTAGCTTGCATCGAATCTGCCATAGAATAATCTATAACATAAAACTTACCTAGTTTTTCAATAATACATATTCCGCATTCGGTTATGTAAAATACAAACGCAAAATATAACAGCCACCTCGTATTTAAGTTTAAGTTCTTATACAGAAGTATCAACAAGAAAATATTAAGCCATCTTACGGAACTCATAAATGTATTTTCAACTGTCACCATATCAGTATGAACAATTGAAATAACCAATAATGAAATACAATATACCCAGCCTACTTTATCCAACAAAGAATGATACCTACAAAAAAAGATAGAACAAGTACAAAAACCTATTAATGCTAAGATTCGTTCAGAAAGTCTAACAGAAAGAATTTCTTGGAAAACAGGTAGAACACAAAGAATAGAACATATAACAAGGATTTGCAATATATAAGAGATCAAAGAATTTATTTTAAAGTCTATTCTATTCATCTTTTTCTAATTTTATTTTTGATAAAATTCAATAAAGCATTACGCTCTTCAGGTGAAAATCCTATAACATAAATAATAAGGCATGACACAATAAAAGCAATAAAACTCGTCAACAAAAATGAAATAAAATCGCAAAAGAAGAAGCTGGTTTTAATTTTAAAAGAAATATAGTAACATACAATAGCAATCAATATATTTCTACAAAAAACATTAAACGTAAAATGACGTAGTTTATAAAATGGGCTTATTTTTTTTAAAATGAGAAAACGAGCGAACAAACCGATTGATATCACAAAAATACTAGGATACATTACCATATAAGGTTTGCCCCCTGTATACAAAATAAAATAACTAAAAGGCAATTCACATAACATAATAATGCATATCACTATTTGAAAAACTTTAATATTCCCTGTTGCTTGTAAAGCCGTTGTTAATGGAGGAGACATAACATTTATTAATGCTGTAATTAAAGCCAACAATAAGAATTGAGATGTATATTTAGGAATAGTTCCCAACCATAATTGTAACAAATAATCGACATTAATCATAACTGGGATTGCAATCAATAGTAGCAAATAAAATGAATAACGACATCCTGTATATACCAATCTTCCAGATTCATTCATATTACCTGCCGCATATTGTTTTGTTATTTGAGGGTTTAAAGCCATCGTAAAATTATAAGAAAAATTACTAATAATTCCATTAACTTGCATTGCTATTCCACGTGCAGCATTAACTGTTGTTCCTCCAAATAGATTTAGAATGATATTAGAGCCTTGGTCTTTTAATGAAAAACCTAAATTGCCAATAACACTCCAACCTGCAAAAGCAAACATTTCTTTAAATAGTTTTCTATCAAATAGAAAATGATAAGTACACTCTTCAAAATTCTGTTTACAATAAATACCATATATTATTCGAATAATAAAAGCAACTACAGCTATCAATATAGCATATAATATCAACTTATCAAAGTCACCAATTAATAACAGATAGACTATCGCTAGTTTTAGAATTACCTCAACAATACTAACATAAGCAAAAGCTCTCATATGCTCATGTGCAACAATACATGAATTATAAGGTACACTTATTATTGTCAAAATCAATGTAAGGACTGAACATTGATAAACCCAGTTAGCCGCTTCCATCCTGTCTAGAGGAATATTCAAATAAGCATTGACAAACCATAAGCCAATTGTTTCTGCAACAATTAATATAAGAATGGCTAAAGTTATATGTATGGATACTGATGTACAAAAAACCTTTTTCAGCTTTTCCAAATCACCAGTACCCAATTCAAATGAAATAAAGCGTTGGGAAGCTGCTACCATTGCTGAATTCAAAAAAGCAAGCATGGTCACAACACCACCAACAATATTATAAACACCATAATCGCTTATTCCCAGTGTATTGAGCACTACACGGCTAGTATAAAGCCCTACTAAAATGGTCAACAGCATTCGAAAATAAAGCAACAATGTATTTTTAGCAATACGTTTATTACCAGAAGGATTATTCTCCATCTTGTTTATAAATCAGAATCAATATTTAATCTAAAAAATACTTATTTAATCTCTGCTAAAAATATCCCTTGTATAAACTTTCTCCTTCATTTCATCCAAACAAGTATCATATCGATTCGCTATAATCACCTGACTTTGTTCCATAAACTTCGTAAAGTCATTCACCACCTTACTACTCAAAAATGTGCTACCATCCTCTAAGGTCGGCTCATAGATTATCACTTCTGCTCCTTTTGCTTTGATACGCTTCATTACACCTTGGATGCTAGATTGACGAAAGTTATCTGAATTCGATTTCATCGTTAAACGATAAACACCCACTACGCAACGTTTCTCTTCTACAGAATTATAGTCATCCCGATTATAATAATCATAGTAGCCAGCTTTATGAAGCACCTGATCGGCAATGAAGTCCTTGCGAGTACGGTTGCTTTCCACAATGGCTTGTATTAAATTCTCAGGTACATTAGTATAATTAACAAGCAACTGTTTAGTATCTTTTGGTAAACAATAGCCACCATAGCCAAAACTCGGATTGTTATAATGTGTACCGATACGCGGATCTAAACAAACACCATTGATGATAGCTTGAGTATCCAACCCTTTCATTTCGGCATATGTGTCCAATTCGTTAAAATAAGACACACGCAAAGCCAAATAAGCATTAGCAAAAAGTTTTACAGCTTCTGCTTCAGTAAGCCCCATAAACAACGTATCAATATTTTTCCGAATCGCCCCTTCTTGAAGCAACTCTGCGAATATGTGAGCAGCCTCTTCCAAGCGAGCATCACCTTCCGGCCTGCCTACAATAATGCGACTGGGATAAAGATTATCATATAAAGCCTTGCTTTCGCGCAAGAATTCCGGTGAGAAAATCACATTCTCCGTATCCAACTTCTGACGAACACTTTCGGTATATCCTACAGGAATAGTACTTTTAATCACCATAACGGCATTAGGGTTGACATTTCTTACTAACTTAATCACTTCCTCCACATGAGAAGTATCAAAATAATTCTTCAAAGGATCATAATTTGTAGGTGCAGCAATAACCACAAAATCTACCTCACTATATGCTTTTGTCGCATCTAAAGTCGCAATAAGATTCAATTCCTTTTCCGCCAAATACTTTTCAATATAATCATCCTGGATTGGGGATTTACGTTGGTTTATCAAATCAACCTTTTCAGGAATAACATCCACTGCAATCACCTGATGATGCTGTGCCAACAAGATAGCAATGCTTAACCCAACATAACCAGTACCAGCCACCGCTATTTTAAGTTTTTCAAAACTTCTCATATCCTATATTTTTATCAATCTTTTTTGCTATTGTCCATACCATAGCCATACCCATATTTGTGCCCATATCCATAGCCATATTTATGACCATACCCATAGCCACTCTTTCTTGAATTCAAATCAATGCTATTAATAACCGTAGCCAATTTATCGAATTTCTTCTGATCCCGCAGCACATTAATATACTGATACCCCAACTTCGGAGTTACATCTGCACGACACACATACACGCACATATCAGCCACACGACTGGCAATAGCAGTATCGGTCACAATAGCAATAGGAGCCGTATCAAGAATAATGTAATCGTAACGCTCTTTCAATTTCTCTATTGCATCTTCCAGTACCGTACGCGCCATCAACTCTGTAGGATTGGGAGGAATAGGACCACCCGGAAGAATATCAAGATTAGGACTTACATCCGAATGTTGTATCATATCAAAAAGATTGGTATGCTCGGGGTCAGCCAGATAATTGGTAATACCTTCCGTGCGATGGGACAGATTAAAGACCTTATTCAGCCCCGGCTTGCGGATATCCAAACCCACAATAACAACTTTCTTACCCATATAGGCCAGACTGACTGCCGTATTTCCAGCAATAAAAGACTTACCTTCACCCGGCTGTGTGGATGTAAAAAGCACCACTTTCTGACTGGCACCAAGCATGAACAACATATTGGTACGCAGACCACGAAAAGCCTCCTCCATCATACCATTCTGATTCTCCTGAACCACAATGGCACCTTTTTCGGGCTTCTTACTTAAAGGAAGCTCACCCAAAATAGGAACATCCGTTATCTTCTCCACATCCTCGGCATTCTCTATCTTATATTTTAATAAATCCTTCAAATAAATAAGACCTACAGGAATACCCATACCCAATACAAAGGCAGCCAGCAGAACTATCTTCTTCTTAGGAGAAACCGGCTTTTTACTAGGAAGAGCAGCTTTGATGATACGTCCGTTATTAGCAGTGGATGCCAGGGTTATTGCGTTTTCTTCACGCTTCTGAAGCAACATAATGTAAAGGGTCGCCTTGATTTCCTGCTGGCGGGAGATAGTAAGAAATTCTTTCTCCTGCTGCGGCGCACTGCTGATCCTGCCTTCAAACTTCCGTGCCTGACGTTCAAGATTGGACTGCGCTATCTGCAACCCTCTCAGTACACTGTTCACGGTAGTCTGCACATTGTGCCGCATGGACTCGATGCCCGTATTGATATTGATTACCGCAGGATTGTTTTCGGAAGAGGTACGGAGCAAACGCTTGCGTTCGATCAGCATCGTGTTATATTGGTTGATGATAGAACCCAAATTCTGGTCCTGCAACCCTACATTGGCGGGAATCACCTCGTTTGCATTCTTCGGATTGTTCACATAGTTACGCAAGGACTCCACCAGTCTCAACTGGGTGGCATTCTCGGTCAGCTGCTGTTCATATTTCGAACTCTCTTCCAAAGCCAGACGGGCATCGCTGGTCAAATCGGTCAATCCGGAGCGTTGCTTGAAATCGGCAAGTTCCGTTTCGGCAGTACCTAACTCCCGATTGATAATGCCAATACGCTCGTCTATAAACTCTGCGGATTTTTGAGCCACTTCATTCTTCTCGTCATTCGCGTCCAGATTATAAAAGTCAACCAAACAATTGATAAAATCGATACCGCGCTGCTTTACCGTATTCTGCAAGCTGATGGCAGCAATTGTGGTAGTCTTCGAAGTGGGTTCCACTGACAAATTCTCTACATAACTTTCCGTCACATCTGTAGGAGAATTAACGTATGCTACCAGATTCATATCTTCTTCCAAAGGTGGGACCGAGTCGTTCTTTGTAAAACTGAAAACTCCTACTGGAGTGGGGAAAACAGCCGGGATACTGTCAAAACTTACCTCAGTCTCCTGCTCCTCCTCGTCAAGCATGTATTCCACCTTCACATCCAATTTTCCATTCATGGTGTATTTTAGATGAAGCTTGGCTCCTTCTTCCAGATTGTCTGCCTCTTCAGGAGTCATATAAACTTTTACCGGAGTGGACTTATATAAAGGAGTGTTATAGCCGAACATACGTTCCTCGGCCACTGAAATATACAAATTCAAATGATTCACCACCTTTTTAATCAAGGTTCTTGACTTCAGGATTTCCACCTCATTGTCAAAATTGTTAGTCATGGAGAACATACCCAGATCCTGAAGGGCTCCCATAGGATTATTACTGCTTCCACCTTTCTTGTCACCTTCTTTGATGAGTACGGCCGCATCAACATTATAGACAGGAGCTTGATAACGGAGATAGATGAAAGCAGATATAATACAAACCAGCACACTGGCTACAAACCACGGCCAATAGGCAAAGTATTTAAAAAACAAGGCATAAAGATCAACGTTCTCCTCACGTTGCTCGGTACCCGAAGGGGTGTTCTTCTGTTCGTCAGTCATATCAACAGTTTGTAATCAACAATTATATTTACGAGTTTTATTTCAGAATGGTTGCCAGAAGGCTTGCAAGAGATACCAAAATGGATGTAGCACTGATCCACATGCTGGTGCTGCTGCCAATGTCCGAGTTCTTGGCTTTTGTCTTATTGGGCGTTACATAGATGATATCGTTCTGACGCAGGTAGTAATAGGGAGATACAACCAGCTCTGCATTATTAAGATTCAAATTGATAATCTCACGCTTGCCTTTTGCATCTTCACGAATCAGTTTCACATTGTCACGGACGCCATAAACAGTCATATCTCCCGCCATGGCAAGGGCTTCAAGGATATTTACCTTTTCATTTCCTACTGTAAAAGTACCCGGACGGTTCACCTCTCCCAATACCGAAATTTTGTAATTTGCCATACGGACTGTAACGATAGGACTCTCTTTCAGATAGGGCTGCAATTGCTCACGGATCAAATCTTCCGCCTCGTTTTTCGTAAGGCCGCCTACCTTCAGACGACCGATAACGGGGAAATCTATCTCACCCTTGTTATTTACCAGGTATTGCTGGAGAGTGGGTTGTGTGGTAGTATTAATATTGGTCAGGGCTGCATTCAGAGGAGTCTGTACCGTCAGGTTAAAAGGAGCGGCAGCCTGAGGATCACTCGTGTTCACAGTTATACTCAGCAAATCTTTCGGCATAATCTTTGCATCATAAAGGGGAAGATCTTCCCTGTAACTGTTCACTACCTCGGGATTCTGCATGTAAGGTACATTTTTATAGGAGGTGCAGCCTGCCAACAAGGCGGATGCCACAACAAACAATAATAGTTTCTTTAAAGTCTTCATATCAGTTTTTTCATTTATTATTCAATCATCTGCCAAACAGGCGCGAAAAAAGACCTCTGCCGTGATTCTCCGAAACAGGAGATTCACCGGCATTACGTATCAAATCCGAAAAAGTGGTTCCGTCATGAATCATTCCATAAATAGTACCCCAATCGGGAAGGCCTCCCAAGTTGCGGTCATCTATAAAAAGATCGGCTTTGAGCTTGCGTGAGTAATGATTGTTACGCCCTTTCTCCTCCTCCGGATAGTCGCGGTTCACGGCATAAAATTCAAGACCGCGATCACGGCAAAAGGCAAGAGCTTCGTCAAGCAGACGCCCTTCACGCACTGTCCATAGAATCAACCTGTGATGTTCGTCACGCAATTTTTTCAATGTCTCAATGGCAAACGGCAACTCCCTGCCGATTGCCGGATACTTGTGCTCAACAATAGTACCGTCAAAGTCTACTGCTATGGTCATTGTATGTCAATATATAATTATATGTTAACTGAGTTTTTTTCCGCTATAGGTTCCAGCAATTCTCTAGCAATGGTAACTTTAGCACATCCAAGGATATCAATTTTTACAACCAGACTAGTAGAACCATCTATTTCACGACATATATTCCCTTCCAACCCTACTAGTTTGCCACCGTTTACACGGACACGATCGCCCAAATGCAGAGGGCATGACTCAATAGTGACGTGTTCTTCGGCATCATTGACCATACGCATCAAGCTGTACATCTGATGATCTGGAATAATAGCTACGGGACGGCAAGTATTTCGGAAAGAACCGGCTATGTTAACCATGAAACGTTTTATATAAGGAAGGCAGACTATTTCTTTCCGTCTTACTGAATCTGTGCAGCGAATGAACACAAGAGCAGGGAAAACAATACGGTCCACTTTTTTACGTTTACCATCATGACGAATACTCATCTCCTGTTGGATAGGGACATAAACTTCATAAGCTTTCTCACTATCAGTTTCGTTTTTCAAACGTTTTCGTAATCTATCCTGACAGGCTTTTTCACTTCTGTTATTTACAACAGCCACATACCAATGCTTTTTTTCCTGATCATTTCGGAATATGCCTACGGCGTCGTCGGTCTTTTGAACCGTCGTTCCCAAAATTTGTTGTGGCATGTCTTTGCCCTTGTTATTTACAATACTCATAGTGGAATAATCCGACTAAAAACAGACGCACTCTTATATAGAGAGCGTCCGATTTCTTAAATTTCTGATTTCCATTTATGTAGTAAGTTGTATGAATAAAATCAGCCCATAAGTTTATTATATATAGAGAGAGAAAAAACTTTTTTTATCAGTTTACAGTCTGTAAATGCTAGAAAATGAAAATAAATCTATACCTTTGCAGCCGATAGACGCTCTCTATATAAGAGTGCGTCCTAATTTCAAAATAATTCAAATATTCCCCTTCTTATAGATCTTTTAAAATATTTCTATTTGCATTATCTATCTGATTAGTCTGTATAGACGAAAGATAGATTTGTGTAGTAGTTTCTGAATCATGCCCCATCGCTTCGCTAATAATACCAATCGAGATGTTTTTCGTCTTAGCTATACTTGCCCAGGAATGGCGCGCCACATACATAGTAAGTGGTGTGGTCAATCCTGCCCGGGCTGCAATCTTCTTCAGCTTACGGTTCACCAGCAACATTTTATTCCGGTATTGTCTGCGCTCCGTGCCATCTTCTCGTTCTATAATAGGTAAAAGATATTGTGTTTCCGAATCTCCGTATCTGTCAATAATCTCCTGCATCTGTTTTTCCCACCGTATAATGAGTTTCTTACCTGTTTTACGACGGCTATAACTCACAAAGCCACTATTGAGATCTTTTTTACGCAAATAGGCAAGATCTATAAAAGACATTCCTCGCATATAGAAAGAAAAGAGAAAGATATCTCGTGCAAATTCCAATGATTTATGATCGGAAAGATCCAACTGCTTGATGTGTTTGATATCTGTCAGGGTGGCAGCTCTCTTTGAGGTCTTGTCCACACCAGTATATACATTCTCAAAAGGATCTGCAGGAAGGGCCAGTCCCTCACCCACTGCCTTGCGATACACACAACGCAAAATACGCATATAAAAAGAGGTGGTATTACGACTTAAATGGTGAGTGGAGCGCATCTCCGTTTCATAATGTTCCATCAAATCTGCATCCATCTCATCAAAACATAAGTCTATGCCGTCACGGAACTTCATGAAGCTGTTCAATGCGGACTGATATGTTTCGACTGTCCGTTCTTTTCCTTGCCCTCTAAGACGCTCTATCTGCTCCTGCATGTATTCAAAAACGAAAACGCCCTTACTCGGACGGTTCTTTAATTTTACTAATCTCATATTTGCCATTACCTAGGTTAATTAAATAAATCATCAAAGAAAAATATAATATCATGATTTATATTTTAATGAGGACTTAAATACTTGTAACGGCAAATAGATTCTTTAGAATTAAAGAGAAAGAACTCAGTGTGCTTATATCGACAAGTATATAACAATAAAAAATACAAAAGCGCGCAGCTCTGATAAACTGCACGCTTTTGCTTATTATTTATGTCCTTGTCTGAATTACTTCACTTCCTCAAAATCAACAGCATCTCTGTATGAGCAACTTGCGTGAACGTGTTGCAAATATAGTGCAAACCCGAAAATAAGCATCCATAAGCAACCACAGCTCTTTACTGCAAAAGTACAGATTTATTTGATAAATATCGTGATATAAACACATAATAATCAAATCAATAGGGTAATTTTAACAAAATATGCAATTCGAATACATACTAATTTAAGAAATCTTTAAGTGTAATAGTTGCAATTCTTAGTCCTTTTGCTTTTACTTGTAAGCCATTATCGGAAGTTAAAAGAATAGGATTTTCATTTTTAAATTTAAGTGCCACCGTTAATATGTTATTATCTGGAGATTTTTTATTAAAATCATTTGGCAATAAATCAGGATCAGAAAGTTCCATTGAGACATTCGGCTTATCCATTGCTTTATTGATCAATCGCAAAGCCGTTTCTACATTTTTTTTGTTTGCCGCATCAAGCTTAATTTTAAGTTTGTCCAACTCGTCTATAACTTTTGCAGACATGACAACTTGATAATGTTCATCAATCTTAGAAATAATATCTGGACAATTAACAAACACATTAGTATCGATGATATATATATTCTTTTGGGTGGTTGACTTAACAGATTTTTGTTTTGAAGTCTCAAATTTTGAGAGGTCTATTTTCCCTTTTAGATGCAAACTTATCCCGTTACCTTCAATTATACTATCTTTAAGTTTATTTGAATACTCATCTATTATTTCTGGTATAATACCAGAAGTTATTTTGATTAAGTACGAACGAACATCTCTATGGCATGATGTATTGAGTATTGATTTATCCGCAACAATTATTGTTAGTTGTTTTGCACGACTTGTTGCAACATTAAACAGTGCTCTATCAAGAGACATTCCAATCATTGTGTTAGGAATATAATAAATACAAACATCGCAAGTCATACCTTGAACTCGTTCAACTGTGTCGATGAGAACATTGTTTTTGCTACCATATTTACTTATAAAACTATTCTGTAACATTCTAACTGCAGCACGAAATTTTGTTAATACTGCAATATTCAATTTAGGATAAGATGATAATAAATCATTAACAATTCTAATAGTGAAATCACAGCTGCCTTTATCTGCTTTCTCACCGATAGGCATCTCCTTAGGAATAAGAATTGTACCACCTTCCTTAGGAATATAGTGTATAGTAGTATTTGCTAACTCATACTTAAAGTCAGCTACCGATTTAATAGGTGTATGATAGAAAATACTTGTCAAATCCGCAGATTTTTTCAATAAACGATGTGTTTCTGTTAAAATAAACGACTTGTAGTTAAAGTTCTCACAGAGTGTTGCAAAACCATTTGCAAGCATAGCGAAGTCATTCCTCATAAGCGTTTCTTCGCTTAACAATACAATTGGCTGCATCTGGTTTTGATCACCAATCCATATAACCTTTCTTCCAAGATTTTTACATGCAGCTATCATTCCAAACAAAGCCTGACTTGCTTCATCCATAATTACATAGTCAAACGGTTGTTCATAATAACTTTGTTTAGCCCAACCGCTTGTATTATAGAATGTTGAGAGTGTAAGATTGCCAGAAATACATGTTATTTTTTTACTATCAATAGGACAAAGATTTTTGCAAGTAATAAGTTCATCAGAAGATACATTAGTTTTCATTACCCGCTTATCGGAGAGGTATTTTTTTAGGCTGTCCTTTTCTGCAAGTTCTATCAGTGCTCTGTTAGTCATGGCAGTAACAAGCACACTACTATTTTGGCTCAGCAAATGTGCAACAAGTTCAGCCATAAGATAAGTTTTCCCAGTACCTGGAGGGCCCTGAAATATCAGTTGAGAAGTGGATTCTAACGTCTTGACTATCTCTTCAACTTGTTCTTTATTTGAATTAATATGAATAGGATTCCATACAATAAACTTCTTATCAAAATCCAAAATGTCCTTGGCTACCATATTTGTGTCGTTGTTGTTAACGATATCAATAAGGTTCTGATAATAATCCATTGGTGGCTCTTGAGGGCCAAGGACAATTACACATCCTTCTTTGTTTTCTAGGAATTTAGCCATATCTATTGACAATCCAGTAAAACCACACAGTAGGAAACCATTGTCATCCGTTTTACCCTGCCAGACACAATGTACTTCCGAAAATTCGACTTGGTGACGACGCAAGTTACCCCAACTGATTTCTCCCCAATACCTTGGAATACTCATTTCTTTTTCTAATACGACTGCAGTAAAATATTCATTCTTGCGTGGAATTCCTTTATCCTTCTTAAAACGAAGTATAAGTTGCCCAGATCCCAATACGTTACGGTCTGCATTATTGGAATCAGCCATTTGTAAATCTAGCTTTACAAACTGTGTAACATACACTTCATTATCTGTTAATAATGCAATTGCTTTAGAATTGAGTTTCTTTAGATATTCTTCACTTATTGCTACAAGTTCTTTATCAAGAAATCTCTTATGTTGCTCTCTTGTATAATACATTATATTTTTATTCTAAAAGTCAAACAATTCATCTGTATCAATATTTGTATAAACATCAGAAACTGACATCTTTTCGTCAAGTCCAAAACCATTTATTTGGTCTGAAATAGAATATGTTATATTTTCTATAACGAAGCATGTCTTTTTTGAGTACATATATCTATTAGCTAGATATGCAAATTCTTTAGGAGTTATGATATCCGTGTCAAATATAAGGTTGACATCCTTATTGTCTTTAAAAGTATCATTAAAACTTATACGATGTATCCTTCTATCATAGCCATAATTGAGTAGCAAATTATCTGGACCTATCATTAATTCTGAGAATAATCTAGGATGAAGGTATAGCTTTCGTCCTATAGAACTGGTTACGACTACGGTTATTAATTTCCCTTTAAATTTAATAATACCTTTAACCAAACCATTCCCCAAATTAGGATCCCATCCTGAGCAATCATAATCCTCTAATGAATCAAGGTAATCTTTTGCAGCATTACGTGCTTCCAAATTCATCTCTATACGAGATTCTTTGTCAAGATTATCCCGGTCGGAAACATTGCCGTAACTTTCTTCATCCTCATAATAGTCACCGTCTATTCTTTTTTTACTTTTTGTTTCTTCAAGCATTCGCTCAAGTTCTGCTATGCGTTTATCCTTTTCTTGAACAATATCCGCTGATACGAGAAATATCATATTCCAATCCTCTTTAGAAAAAGGACATTTTAATAATGTAGTATTGGAGTATATATCCGCTAGAGAAGATGCTGGTTCTCTATTCGCTGATATATAGATATGTCTAGTGTTTGCAAAATATGTATATTCACCCGCATAACCTTTAAATAAGTAAGTATTATTATAAATGCCTCTATACGGAAGTTCTCCCTCAATTATGTATATTGACATTCTTGAATTCTGTTTCCAATCTAAATACAATTGATTTGACCATTCTGCTGCTTTACAGAAATCATCTTCATAATATGAACCAGTTAGACGTAAAGTTTTGTATAGATTTGACAATATATTTACTTGGCTTTCTGATTCTATCGGAAGTTGGAATGAGTTAGCTACCCAATTAAAGAAAGATCTTATTATGTTAGCATCATTAAGATTCCATATATTCTCTAATTTATTCTCTTTAAATGATTTTCTCCGCAGTATCTCTTTACTTTCTTTGTCATGCAACCCAAGTTGAATCAAGAATTGTTTTTTTTCAAACGTATTAGCCCAGTTCTCAATAAACGAAGGCACTTGTTCTATTGGTAAAGTGAATTCATTACTATCGAAATATGTTCCAACTAATTTATCAAAAGGATATTGAACTCCTCCATTTGTAATAACAGGACTTAATATATCTGCAATATCTAGTGCCATACTCTTGTCAAGTATTTTAATGAAAAGATTCTGATCATTAGCACGAATGCATGATTTTAGCATATTATCGAAATAATTGTAACCACAAAACTTTCTATACACAATAAGAAAACAGAATTGTTCTGCAGTGATTAGTTGAGTTGATGCAGTTAGTTCTTTATATAACTGATTTCGAACATCAGTAAGGTTAACTTCCCTTCGAGCAAATATCTTTTCGAATCCATCTATACTTGAAAACTTTGAACTTACATTGCTAAGTATAGAAGATGATGAATATGCTGGTAGTATTTTCGAAAGCGAGAATGTATAGAGTTTTACACCTATGTTTATTGAAAAATCATCTTTAAGATTATATTCTGACAAACTCTTACCATTAATTGTTATTATTGAGCGTGCATGAGAAACAGCCGTATCGTTGGATAATGCCATCTTCATCCATCTATATTCGAAAGATTTTTTGTCATATTCCAACGTACTTAAAAGTGGCATAGCTTTTATGCTCTTTGCATATGCTACCTGAGTATTAGTATCAGATTGCTCTACAATGCGAAGTAAACTTATTGTAGGTATATTGCTTTTTGAAAACAATGTTATCGTAAATCCGGGTCTCCAATATGACAAGAATATTTTATGAATATCTGAAATATCTGTAATACTTATCAAGTCATCAATATATGGTTCAATAATGCTTGAATAAATATCTGTTGATGCAACAAGGTATCTAGTAATTAAGCTGTTATTTTCTTCTTGCTTTAACATATAATCATATAGCCAAACCGGACAATTGGAATTATACGCAAACATTGAAGATAATGGACTATATTTACCATTCTGATTTTTAAAGATTTTCCATTTTTTTAATGTTTCAACCCCAATATTTTTAAATTTTGCAATATTCACAAATAAATGCAATCTCTCATTAAATGTGAGAGAATCTAAGGATTCTTCCTCTATTTTTTCAAAAATTGCTTTTTCATCTTGGCTAACAATAAACAATGATAATGGGTGTTCTTCAACAGAATGATTAGAACATTTAAAACCAAGTTTTGATAATACTGACTTTATGGTTGAAATCTTCTCTGTTGAAAACAAGAGTTTATCTTCTAACTTAACTTCATTTGTTGTTTTCCACTCTTTCCCAAACATAAACGTGGGAACAAGTGGAATTAGAGAATGCGCTTTTTCTTCTTTTGCCAACCATTCATAGAAAGATGTACGTAACTTATCATCACAAGAATCAATAATCCATTTTTTAAGGGTATCAATATTATTTAATAGAATTGTGATAACAGTTTCTGTAGTAATCTTTTCTATTCCAAATATTTCTTTTGACAATGAACTTGAATCAATAGATTCATGAGGTAAATGTTTGGTTGTACCTATTAGCTTATAGAAATCAGATGCACCAATTGCAGAAGATAGTCCAGAAGCATCAAATATAATATTATCTGGCCCTACGATATCATTATTATCATTAAGTATAAATGCTTTATTTGTTAAAGCATCCTTATATCCACGATTAAACGAATCGACTAGTGTTGCTGTATCCTGACTAAAATAGGTGAGTTCTTTTGTTGGAAGTAAATTAAGATAATTTACATTGAGTTCAGAAGCATAGCTTGAAACCATACTTACAATTTGCTTTCCAATCATATAGAACAAGAAGAAATTCCATGGATTGTCGCTTTGAATTCCTTCTCTATCAGACTTGGGAATAAAATCAGCATTCAAATAAAATGGGAATTTGAATCTGTGCTCATTCATAGGAAGATAAGCATATAATGAGAGATCATCTTCACCGATTGGCGTAACAAGTCCATCTTCGTCAAGCTTGATAGCAAATGAGATAGTTGTTTCTTTAGCCGATGCAATACGGTCTGGAATACCTGCAACTTCTGTTAATTCATTACCATCTTGATCAAGTTTAATAAAGTAGTTTTCTTTTTCACCCCTATTATTAGTTCTTTCTTTTCTTCTGATTTGAATGCCTGCCTTTTTGAATTCATCGTCATTCACTAAAAGATTATCTGACGAATAAATACAAAAATCTTCAGATAAACGATCTTCATTGAAAGAGTTTACAAGCGAAACTATGTTATTCTTTCTATCTATTTTCTTTTGAATAGTAAGACATTTATCCTTATCTATCAATTGCACTCGATTAGTGTTTCTGAGAAATAACATAAATCGTGGTTCAGAAAACACTTCTTTAATCGCCTCATGATATTCAGAAAGTGTTTCTTCATCCATTTTTAATGCAATAGCAACATTTTCTTTTTGATTGAAAATGGAATCATATGGATCAATTTTTAATGATTTATACCATATCGGTAATAACTGCCAAGGAATATCCTTTACACCTTTGAATTCCCTAAAGAATTTTAGATATTTGTGAAGAAATTCTTTCTGTTTTTCCACATCATTCTCAATATCGTTAACATGGTAGTAAAAGGCTTTGAAATCATTATAGATTGGTAAATTTTTATCGAAAGAAAAATTGTAGCCAGCACTTTTAATTAATACAGACTCAGAATTTGTGAATACTGACTTGAACCCAATACCTTTATAGCCTGTTTTCTTACTGCTTGCACTCTTTGTGCTTTTTGCAGCAGATGTAATTGATTCAAAGTCATGTTTATTAAATGCAAATCCATCGTGTGTTACAACAAAATAATTATCGCTAAGTTGTAACTTTACTTTAACGCCATTCTCTGGGGCAGCATCATCGGCATTTTGAAGAAGTTCAAAAAACATTCTCTTTTTACTAGTATAGAGGTTCTGACCTACTTCTTCAAGCAAGTTAGCTACACTTGTATTAGTGTTTGGACTTGTATGTTGCTTAAAAGAAAGGGAAACAGACTCTTTATATGGATTTTCTGCTTCTTTAATTTTATTTGATGATACACAAAACATATAAGGAGAACCTTGTTCCATGCGGTATTCTTTGCGTGGCATGTCAATCTCTATCTCATAATAATTACCAGAAACAAAAAAATTACGCAATCGGTTATCAACGATGGCAATGAGACACTTCCCATTAATTGGATCTACTAGTAATTTGCCATTGTTTTCTTCTTTAACATCTCCTGTAGACATTAAATTTGTGAAAAAATACTTGGAATTAATCTCTATAACTTTGCCAATAAAACGATTGGTTGTTAATCCCATAGTAGCCAGTAAATCTGTAAGACTAAGTTCGTAAAGGCTCTCTTCGTATTTATCTTCAACAAAAAACTTTCTACTAAAAATCAGCTGGCCATTGTCTTCTCCCATATATGCAACACGGACATGTTCTCCTGGAAAAACTTCATCACTAGCACGAATAACTTTATTTGGTGACAGTTCATCCCTATATATACTGCCTAAGATTCCGGTATTACCAATGTCTATAGTAGCAAATTTATTGTTTATATTCTTAACAATAGCATCAATGATATCGCCCTTATTTAGTTGAGAACGTAACCAATCAACTCTAGCTTTCTTTTCCTCGGCCTCGATTGGACGCATATCCAAGACAACATCTTTTAACTTTTCATTATATTTAATGAAAACAAATTCAAGTTCTTCATCAGTCTCTATTTCATTGTTCAATAGTCTGGTTTTATAAGGTTCAACAAAACGTTTTAAAGGTACAATTACCTTTATCAATCCATCTGCTTCAATAAGAGCAGATGTGGAATTTTCATTTTTAATGATACCCTTAAATAAACATTTTACCCGTTCATTCTCACTATGTACTTTTGCAAAATAATCATGTAAAGCCAACACACTCATCGAAATTTTGTTTCGATGCTTCTCTGGGTCGTAATTGTTGTCAATTACAACACAAGTAATTTCTTCACCTTCTTTGTATTCTATTGTTGGGAGTTCACTTACATGAACAAGTGCCGTGCTGTCTCCTAAGTTTACAATAAGACCGAAACTTTCAACAGATTTTATAATAACCTTGTATATGGTACCTTTTTCAACTGTTCTTGGATTGGGTAGAAGATTTTTTCGGCTTAGATTCAACTTTCCATCTGGTAATTCTTTGATAACTTTTACATCAAGAACATCACCTTCCGATAATGAAGAAAGAGTCACAGACTGATTAGACCAAGATATATCATGAAGTCTTATCAAACCGTCAACTCCATTGGGCATTTTTGCAAATGCTCCGAGATCTGGTTTTATACTGGTAATTTTTACGCGAATAATATCACCAACTGATGGATTATTATATGTTGTCATAAGCAATTTATCTTTTAGTATAACTTTACAATTTTGTTAGTCACTCTGATCTCAAATATTTCAATTAAAAATTAAATCAGATATAAGACATTATCTATCATTCACATATTAGAATCTAACACATGTAACATTATAGTTTCATGCAAAGAGAATTTCTTAATTACAAAAATAGGTATTTTATCATTTTAAATAGAATACAAACACATAATAGTCAAATCAATGGGCTGATTTTAACAAAATATCCGGTTTTATCCTTACCTTTGTGTATGATATTGGGATATTATACCCGAACAACAATAAAGAAACTATGCAGATACATAACAATACATTGATAACAGAATGCTCGGCTTACGATTTCAAGGAAATGTTGGAGCGTAAGAAAGTGAAGTCGTGGCTTAAATCCGTGTCGGCTTTCGCTAATACGGATGGTGGCAGTTTGTTCTATGGAGTGAATGATGACGGCGTAATTGTAGGGTTGGAGAATCCACAAGCCGATGCTGATTTTATCAGTGAAATGATAAAGGCAAGACTTGACCCTGTTCCGGAAGTTCAACTTATTCCGATAGAACACGAAGAGCATACCCTGCTTGAAGTGAAAGTAAAGACAGGAACGCTTACACCTTATTATTACTATCAGGATGGGACACGTACCGCATATGTACGAGTTGGCAATGAAAGTGTAGAATGCAACTCCCAACAATTACTTTCGTTGGTATTAAAAGGCACGCACATGACTTGGGATTCACTGCCTACCCAAGTGGATGCCAGCAAACATTCTTTCATCATCCTTGCCAATACTTTCCGTGAACAAACCCATCAGGAATGGAATGACAAGTATTTGGAATCATTCGGACTGGTAACTCCTGACGGCAAACTGACCAATGCAGGATTGCTGTTTGTGGATAATTGCACAGTATTTCAATCGCGTATTTTCTGCACCCGTTGGACTGGACTATATAAGGATGATGCCATCAGTTCCGTGGAACATCGGGCTAACCTTGTGCTGCTCTTAAAATATGGTATGGATTTCATCAAAAACTATACCATGAGTGGCTGGGTGAAGATGCCAAACTATCGCCTTAACCTCCCCGACTATTCCGACCGCGCCATCTTCGAAGGATTGGTAAACCACCTTATCCATCGAGATTACACCATGATGGGCGGTGAAGTACATATTGACATTTACGATGACCGAGTAGAACTAGTATCACCTGGCGCCATGCTTGACGGCACACAGATTCAAGACCGTGACATATACAAAGTGCCGTCCATGCGCCGCAACCCTGTCATTGCAGATATGTTCACACAATTGGACTATATGGAGAAACGTGGTTCCGGCTTACGCAAAATGCGAGAGCTTACAGAGAAGCTACCCAATTTCCTACAAGGCAAAGAACCACAATATCAAACGGAAGCGACTTCTTTCTACACCACATTCTATAATCTGAACTGGGGTGACAATGGAAGAATACCTGTTGAGGAAGTGGCTAACAGGGTAAACAGTACCCTCGAAAAGTACCCTGAAAACGAAGAAAGTTCGGTGGAAAAGTTCGGTGGAAACAGCAAAAGTTCGGTGAAAACCTTTGGTGATACGCAAGAAAGTTCGGAGAAAGGTTCGGAGATAATCCCAAAAGGTTCGGAGAAAAAGTTCGGAGATTCGAAAAACAAATCTAAAAGCATTGGGAAAACCACACAAAAGATTATTGATTTCGTCATTTCCGACCCATCAATGTCTGCAGAAGCAATGGCCTATAAAATAGGAATAAGCTCCCGAGCCGTAGAAAAACATATTTCAAAGCTTCGTTCTATGGGAATTTTGTCTCGTGAAGGAGCAGATCATGGTGGCTATTGGCGCATTATTGTTAACCCTCAAACTGAGCAATAAAACTATGGAAACATCTTTCATACCATTCAGTGTAATAATTGCCGTTTTGATTATCGCCTTTTTGTTTGCCTCTTTGCCACAGGTAAACCATAAAACGCGATACAAAGTACTTTATGCAATAGCCATCATCATGTTATTAGCTGTTATCCCTATTAGTGAATATATGGCTGGTAGCATACAAAACTCAAGTAACAATTATCTGCTTGTCCTAATATTCGATATTGCAGTAGGATATTTCTGTATGTATATTGCCGCTTTACTGAAGTTCAATGTTCTTAAACGAAAGAACCAAGCATTAGAAAACGCCTTGACAGAAAAGCAACAAGAAAATGTAGCAATCCTATTGGAGCATCAAAACGAAAAACAACAAGCACTTCAGCAAAGAGAGCTTGAATGGTTAGCTGGGAAAATAAAGATGTTTACCGAAAAAGAACAGGAAGCTATTCTTGCCAGTGCTCTATCATTTGCTGAACATGACTTGATAGTTGCTCCCTCAATAAGCATACAGCCCAAAGAAACATGTAGTCAGCAAGAACTAATGTACTTTGTCTGCTCTGCTTTTTACAATATGGATAAAAGTCGTAGTGAAGTTGTGGGTTTCTTATATAAAGTTTTTCCTCTCTATTTTCCAGCAGGAGAAAGTGCATTGGCTAAAAAGATGCCGGGATTGGAAAAGGTAAAAGAAAGAAGGGAAAAAGAAAACACTCAGAAATAAATATCTAAATTATCAAGAACATGGATAATGTTAAAAAATATACTCATTCTAACTTTTTCACAAATAGAGACAACAATACCCTCATAAAAGAATTTGAGGGCATACTACACCATAATCCTCATATTTGTAATCTTGATGCAGTTGTCGGTTTTCTCAGAGCATCAGGATATTTTTCTTTACGTCCTTTCCTAGACAACATAAATAAGGTTAGGGTCTTAATAGGAATAAATGTAGATAAATACATTGCACAAGCAACAAGGCAAGGAAAGATATTTTTTGGAGCAGAAGAAGAAGTAAAAGAAGAGTGTCTACGTGAAATTCGCCGAGATATAGAGCATTCGCATTATAGCAAAGAGGTCGAAAATGGAATGTTCCAAATGGTGAAAGACCTTATTGATGGTAAATTGGAACTAAGAGCGCATCCTTCAAAAAAAATACATGCCAAAATATACGTACTTTATCCAAACGATTTTAATCAATACACCCAAGGAATGGCTATAACTGGTTCCAGTAATCTTACTGGAAACGGACTAGGCATCACGGAGGAACGTCAGTATGAGTTTAATGTAAAAATGGATAGATATGATGATGTAAAATTTGCCAAAGAAGAATTTGAATTATTATGGAAAGAAGCCGAAGGATGCGAAATTACGGCTGATGATGTAAAAACATCAATAGATCATACATACCTCAAAGGTGATGCTTCACCTTATGACCTTTATATTAAAATGCTCATGGAGTATTTTTCGGATAGAGTCATGGCAACAGACGATAACAATCCATTTGATATGCCGGAAGGGTATAAGAAATATGATTACCAAATGGATGCTGTGGAAGAAGGTTATCAAAAGCTACTGCGTTACGATGGCTTTTTTCTTGCTGATGTTGTAGGTCTTGGCAAGACTGTAATTGCTACAATGATAGCTAAGAAATTCTTGATCGAGAATGGGCGTGACAAAACAAAAATTCTCGTCGTCTATCCACCTGCCGTAGAACACAACTGGAAAGCAACATTTAAAGATTTTGGCATTGACAAGTATGTTAATTTTATTTCCAATGGCAGTTTGTCTAAGATTCTCGATGAAGACAATTATAACTACTGGAATGCTGATGAATTTGACCTTATTTTGGTTGATGAAGCACATAAATTCCGCTCGCATACAACCTCTGCCTTTGAGCAATTGCAGGAAATATGCAAAATGCCCCGTATAGAAAATGGAAATATTCCCGGCTTTAAGAAAAAGGTAATGCTTATTTCAGCAACACCTATGAATAATACACCTGCAGATATATACACAGAAATCCAATTATTCCAAGATCCACGCCGATGTACGATTGATGGTGTATCAAATTTAACGGCATTCTTTTCACCTCTTATTAAAGAATTTAAACAGCTAAAAAGAGAGCCAAATTTCGACATAAGTCGATTCAAGAAATTAGCAGAACGAGTTCGAGACCGCGTTATCAAGCCATTGACGGTTCGGCGTACACGTACTGACATCGAGAACGTGCCTCGATATAATAAGGATGTGAATGGCTTTCCAAAAGTAGAGCGTCCTATAGAAAGTCGATATGAGCTTAATGAGCATCTCGCTGATTTGTTTGAACATGCTATGCTTACTCTTGAAAAGAACTTGACGTACGCTCGTTATCAAGCTATAGCCTACTTGAAGCCTGAAGCGGCACAAGGACTGTATGATAACGCGGAATTAATAAGCCGCAGCTTAGCTGGAATCCGTAAAAACGGATTGGTGAAGCGGCTAGAAAGCAGTTTTTATGCTTTCCAAGTTTCATTAGACAATTTCCGTCAAGCAAACCAAAATATGATAGATATGTTTAACCGCAACAAAGTATTCATTGCTCCGGATCTTGATATCAATATGCTATTAGAATCAGGGTTGAGTGATGAAGAAATTGAGGAGAAACTAAATGCCAAAGCGGAAGATAATCCCAAAAATGCAGTATTCACTGCTGATGATTTTAAGCCTGAATTTATAGAAATGCTTAGAGGAGATCAGAATACACTTGAAATGTTATGTTCAGAATGGGCAGATATAAAAGACGAAGATGATTCCAAGTTCACAAAGTTCAATGAGCTGCTTAAGCATAAGTTGTTCAAATCGGAACGCAATCCTGAACAGAAACTGGTTGTATTTTCAGAATCAGTTGACACAGTAGAGTATTTGGCACGCCGTATTAATCGTAAAGACGTATTGGTAATCTCCGCTGATAATCGTAGTAAGCAGTTCAAAACTATCCGTGAGAATTTTGATGCTAACTATAAGACAAAACTCAATGACTACAATATCATCCTCACCACAGATGTGCTTGCTGAAGGTGTAAACTTGCATCGAGCAAATGTGATTGTAAATTATGACACTCCTTGGAATAGCACCCGACTGATGCAACGTATTGGTCGCGTCAATCGTATCGGTTCTTCATCCAAACATATATACAATTACGTTTTCTATCCATCCCGTGAAGGAAACCGTGAAATCAATCTAAATCAAATCGCATTAAGTAAGATTCAAACCTTTCATTCCACCTTCGGTGAAGACAACCAAATTTACTCACAAGAAGAAATTCTTGACCGCGACTTAAGTAAACTCTTTGATGAAGGCATGAAGAAACAAAAGGAAGAATGTAATCAAGAATTGCCATATTATGAGGAACTCCGTGCACTCTATCAAAACAACCGTAGAGAATATAATCGCATAGCAAAACTCTCATTGCGTAGCCGTACTGGTCGTGAAATGAAAAAAGTAGATGGAGTAACACTTGCAAATGACACTCTTGTATTCCTGAAAACGAATTTCCGTAAGGTATTCTTTTTGGTCTCAGAAACAGCAGAAGAACTTTCTGTGCTTGATGCTCTAAAATATTTCAAAGCTCCCAAAGAAGAACAATCCGCAGAGCGTATAGAGCAACACCATAAGCATATTAATATGGCTTTACGAAAATTTCGCATGATGCAGGATGAAGAAGCACGTTCTCAAGAAACTACCCATGAAGAACAAGGTTCTGTTGGAGTGCAAGTTAGTACCGCTGTAAATTTGTTAAATAATTTCATTCGTGAAATAGACGATAATGAACTATACATAAAAGTAGTTCAGCTCAAAACATTAGCGGAAAGAGGTGTCATCACCTACATAGCTAAACGCTTACAACGCATACAGAAAAACTTGCGTCGCGTAGGAGGTAAAGCCAGAATGACACATGATGAAGCACTTGCAGAAATCATTGATATGGCAAAAAAGTATGCACCATATTATACGGCACAAGAATCTCTGCTTAATGAGCAAGAGACTAATGCAGAAATTATTTTATCAGAATCATTCAATAAACTCTAAAAATAGCAATATGAACTACAAAGAAGTCATCGAATCTAAATATAATCGTGAGGCTTGGCAAAAATTGCTTTATGATATATTCCGAAACAAAATTAGTTTTTGGAACACTCCTTCTGCGGTCCACGTAAGTAGCCGCTTAGCTAAAGAAGCATTGAATCTTGGCAAAATATCTCTTGTAGATGGAGAATCTATAGCCATATACGAAGTGGAATTGAGTGACAAAGTTGACATTGAGCGTAACCGTCGTGGCATTCGTGATATGCTCACTACAGATTGGCGTAATATGGGGTATGCTGGAGCATTTATGTTCTGTTATCGTAAGGATGAAAGCATTCTTAGATTCTCATACGTAAGTGAAACTTGGGGGTTTAACAAACAAGGCGAATATGAAAAGATGTCAACTAATACAAAACGCTATACATATTTGCTTGGCGAAGGTCGTGGATGCCGTACTGCCATAGAACAGTTTGGCACATTGAAAAATAGCAAACAGACACTCAGTGACATAACGAATGCATTTTCTGTCGAGACACTCACAAAGCAGTTCTACAAAGATTTATTCGAATGGTATCAATGGGCTATAGAACCATCATCCAATGTTTCTTTTCCCAATAATACGGGAACTGAAGATGATGACCGTGAGGATTTAGAAACAAAAGTAATTCGACTTATTACCCGTATTATGTTCGTATGGTTCATCAAGCAGAAGGACTTGGTACCACAACGGATATTCGATATTGATTATTTGCAGACTATCCTAAAAGAGTTTGACCCATATAGTCAGACTGTTGGAAACTATTACAATGCAATTCTCCAGAACTTGTTCTTTGCAACACTTAACCGTGCTATTGAAGATGAACAAGGAAACAAACGCAAGTTCGCTACCAATATAAAGAAAGATATCAAAACCCTCTATCGCTATGCCGAAATGTTTAACATCAGCGAGAATGATGTCGTTACCTTATTCTCAGAAGTCCCCTTCCTTAATGGTGGACTCTTTGAATGCCTTGATAAGACCAAGACGATTGACGGTGTTGAACAGGCCTACAATTATGATGGCTTCAGTCGCAACGACAAACGTTTTGCTGATGGGCGCTATCGCAATCGTGCCATTATCCCTAACAATCTGTTCTTCGATTCAGAGAAAGGACTGATTTCAATCCTCAGCCGCTACAACTTTACAATAGAGGAAAATTCACCCGAAGAACAGCAGGTAGCCCTTGACCCAGAATTGTTAGGTAAAGTATTTGAGAATCTATTAGGCGCATACAACCCCGAAACAAAGGAAACAGCGCGAAATCAAAGTGGTTCGTTCTATACGCCCCGTGAAATAGTCAATTACATGGTAGACGAAAGTCTCATTGCCTATTTAGGAGATACTCAATTTGTACGTTCCTTATTCAATCCAGATTTCACCCTTGACAGAGAAAAACCAGAAGAATATCAGCGTGTCGCTAAAAGATTAAAGGCTATCAAAATACTTGACCCGGCTTGTGGTTCTGGAGCATTCCCGATGGGATTGCTTAATCGCATGATAGATGTGCTCTGTCGTATTTCTCCAAATGAGAAAGTGTATGACTTGAAATTGGCAATCATAGAAAATTGCATCTATGGCAGCGACATTCAGAGTATCGCAGCCCAAATAACAAAACTACGCTTTTTTATCTCACTGATTTGCGATTGTGAAAAAGATGCTTCTAAACCAAACTTTGGCATACCGACATTACCAAACCTCGAAACAAAGTTTGTCGCTGCCAATTCTTTGATTGCTAAAAAGAAGCAAGCTTCACACTGTTTATTTGAGAATCCGGATATTGAGCCAACAAAACAGAAATTGATAGAAGTCCGTCATGAACATTTTTCTGCAAAAACTGCTAACCGCAAAAGTACCTTACGAGAAAAGGACAAGGTATTACGTGAAAAATTAGCTAGATTACTGGCGGATGACAAAGACTTTGCCCCTGAAGATGCTATACAATTGGCAGCATGGAATCCTTATGACCAAAATACAGTAGCAGAGTTCTTCGATCCTGCTTGGATGTTTGGAGTCAGCGATGGCTTCGATATAGTAATAGGTAACCCTCCATACATCCAGTTACAAAATAATGGTGGTGAATTGGCTAAACTCTATGAACCATGTGACTATAAAACATTCGCAAAAACGGGAGACATATATTGCCTTTTCTACGAACGTGGATGGCAATTACTGAAACCCAAAGGTCATCTTTGTTATATCACGTCCAACAAATGGATGCGTGCCGGATACGGAGAAAAAACACGTGGATTCTTTGCTAAGAATACAAATCCCCAATTGCTTATAGACTTCGCAGGCGTGAAAATATTTGAGAGTGCTACAGTTGATACAAACATCTTACTCTTTTCTAAAGAAGATAACGAGCATAAAACTTTATGCGCTGTCACCAATAAACAAAATAAAGATGGCGTTAAGAATTTGAGCGTTTTCGTGCAGCAACAAGGCGTGGAGTGCGACTTTACAGGCTCTACCCCGTGGGTGATATTGTCTCCCATTGAACAGAGTATCAAACAGAAGATTGAAGCGGTTGGAACTCCACTTAAAGATTGGGATATAAATATCCCAATCTTTTTCCATGGCAGCTACGGTAGTAATAGCTCTCCCAATAAAACCGCTCGCGCCTGTGATAAGTACTTTTTCCATGTACTACCTCCCATCCAGGCAAAATTCCTGCGATCTCCACCATGCGATTGTCCGATCTATGCCCTTGCTGAAGTCCACCTGGCACTGATAACCAATCTTTTCCCGAAGCACCGTAGGATCCGCTACCAAAACAGATGCATCCCCATTTTCCACAAACGACAGCAGCTCTGGACGCCCCATCTTATCGGCAATTTCTGTGCAGACGTTCCGAAGCAGATGCGGCTTCCCCGTCCCTACATTGACGATACCGCAGTAATCACTGGCGGCAATCTGAACCAACGCATTTGCAACATCCTCAACATGGATAAAATCCCATACTGTGTCTGGTTCCCTGCACAGAAAGCTCTGCCCTCTGTTGAATGCGTCTATCGCCGCCGGTATCAGGGGATACCGGCGCTGCTCCTTCTCACCATACACTGTGAAAATCCGTGCGGACACAAAGCTATATCCCTTTTGCGCACAAAAATTCTCACATACTTGCTCAAATGCGTGTTTGCTCTCTCCATATATGCACCGGGCTGGAGGGGCATCCCTCTTTTCTGCCTGCCTTTTTGGCTCGCCATATTCCGTCCTAGACCCCGCAAAGACAAAGCGCCGTCCGCCGCAGCCAAAGAAGAGCCGCAAAAGCCTTAAGCTGTTCTCAACCCAGATAAGGTTCTGAACAGAGCATTCGGTCCTATTGTCGCCCACGCTCCATGCCAGGTGAATCAGGATATCCGGCTTGACGTTGTTTATCAGTGATGCGCATTGCTCCGCATTGGAAAGATCTGCGACATGTACACAGCATTCATTCGATAGGGAATATGGATGCATACCGCTTACAACGGCGTGGATTTCCCAATCAGCCCTTTTTAATGCCGCCTCTATGGTCGGCTTGCCGATGAATCCGCCTGCACCAGTGATTAAGACTCGCTGTATTGTTCCCACTTCTTTTCCTTAAAGTTTTTTACAGTCTTGATTTCTCCACCAATCTATTGTACAGTTCAACCCTTTAATGGCACTAACCTTACACTGTATTACTTTGTTTAAAATTATCAGACCCGCAAGCTAGTGCTGTTCTATCACGCCTTTTCTCCGTTCTTTATAGCCTCAGAGATGACATCTACCATATAATCCACCATCTCATCTGTCATTCCCGGATATACGCCCACCCAGAACGAATCCCGCATGATACGGTCTGTATTTTCTAATGTACCAACTACCCGATACCCTTGACTGCTCTCCCGCATCTGGTCAAAGCACGGATGCTTAATCAGGTTGCCGCTAAACAGCATCCTAGTCTGAATACCTTTACTCTCAACATAACGGACTATGCGTTCTCTGTCGGTTCCTTCCCGTATTGTCATTAAAAATCCAAACCAACTGGGGTTGCTGCTCGGTGTAGGCTCCGGCAAAATAAGCATATCCTGTAGCTGGGTCAATTTTTGATGCAGTCGAGACCAATTATGCCGCCTGCTTTCCACAAATGCCGGTAGTTTCTTCAACTGCTCGCATCCGATAGCCGCCTGCATATCTGTTATCTTCAGGTTGTATCCAAAATGACTGTATACAAACTTATGATCGTATCCTTTTGGCAACTGCCCATACTGTCCGTCAAAGCGATGGCCGCATAGATTATCTTTTCCGGAGGGGCACATGCAGTCCCGCCCCCAGTCGCGATAGGAGTTGACGAGCCGATGCAAAAGCGGGTTGTTCGTGTAGACCGCACCTCCCTCTCCCATCGTTATGTGGTGAGGAGGATAGAAACTCGATGTGCCAATGTCGCCGATCGAGCCGGTCATTCGGGTCTCTCTGTTCAGGGTATATGTACTGCCCAGCGCATCGCAGTTGTCCTCCACCAGCCATAGATTGTGCCGGTCACAGAACGCTTTGACTGCGGCCAAATCAAACGGGTTTCCTAACGTATGCGCAATCATAACCGCCTTGGTCCGTTCGCTCAGTGCCTCCTCCAGTTTTGAAATGTCTATGTTATACTGAGGGATTGTCACATCAACGAAGACAGGAATTGCACCATATTGCACAATGGGTGTAACCGTTATTGGAAATGCAGCTGCCACTGTGATTACCTCATCTCCACGCTTAATCTGCCGCTCCCCCAGCTCAGGGGCAGTTAGTGCTGAGAAGGCAATCAGATTGGCAGAGGAACCGCTATTCACCAAACTTACAAACCGTACACCAAGGTATTTTGCCAATTCCTGTTCAAGCTTCTCAGCAAATCGGCCCGTTGTCAGCCAGAAGTCAAGCGCAGCATCCACCAAGCTGCACATCTCCTTATCATCGAAAACGCGCCCAGCATAGCCGATGCGGTCTCCGGGCTGAAATGTCTTTTTATTTTGTTTAAATTCGTGGTAATAGGATGCTACCATATTCAGGATTTCCTGACGCGCCTCCTGCTCATTTTTCCAGTTTCGCATGACTTCAATCCTCCGAAATTTATTTTATAATGTTTATCATTTTCAGTTCTTAACACTCGCTCCCCATACCCTCCAAGGAGCATGTCCAGTAGCCCATAGCTTTTCTAACTGTTCCTTCTCCCGCACTGTGTCCATGCACTGCCAAAAGCCAGTGTGCTTGTAGGCCATGAGCTGGCCTAACTTCGCTACATTCTCCAGGGGTGCTTTCTCCAACACAGTATCGTCTCCGTTGATATAGTCGATGAACTCCGGCTGGCAGACCATGAAGCCGATATTGATAAGGCTGCCGTCCCCCCGGGTTTTTTCCCGGAACTCACGTATCTGGCCGCTGCTGTCGATGTCCAGTACGCCGAACCGCTGGCCTGCATTATAGGCGGACATAGTGACCATCTTGCCATGGGATTGATGGAAATTAAGCAGTTCGGCGATGTTCAGATCAGATACGCCATCGCCGTAGGTCAGCATGAAGGGCTCGTCCCCGATGTAGTCACGCACCCGCTTGACGCGGCCACCGGTCATGGTGTTCAGGCCCGTGTCCACCACCGTGACCTTCCAGGGCTCGGAGGTGTTATGGTGGACCACCATCTCATTTTTACCGTTGGTGAAGTTATATGTAATATCCGAGGTGTGCAGGAAATAATCTGCAAAGTATTCCTTGATGACGTGCTGCTTGTAGCCCGCGCAGATAACGAACTCGTTGAAGCCGTGGTAGCTATATAATTTCATGATATGCCAGAGGATCGGCATCCCACCAAGTTCCACCATAGGTTTTGGTTTGAACTGGCTTTCTTCACTGATACGTGTCCCTAGCCCGCCAGCAAGAATGAGTACCTTCATCTTTTTGCTCTCCTTATCATAATTGCATTGTGCAATCTAACTTTTATTTAGCCAAAAAAAGCACTCCCATACAAACCAGGAAAAGGCCTAAAATTTTTCTCTTTGTGATCCGTTCTCTAAGCCGCCACACTGACAACAACAGTGACCAAATATACGTCATTGCTCCCATGGGATAGAGTACAGAATATTCCATATGACGTAGCAACACGATGTTCAGCAGTGCGCCCGCACCATAGAATCCTATCCCAAGATAGAACTGTGTTTTTTTCAGAACAGGCCAAAAGGCGCATAAGTCCCTAGCACTTCTTTTTAAAAAGAAAGCGCCTAAGGCTCCCAGCCAAGTCATAATGACAACCATTACGTAAATCATTATGACACACCCTTTTCTGAAGAACCCATCAAAACAAGACCAACCAAGATAGCTACTATGCCTACTCCTTTTGATAGGGTAATCGGTTCATAAAGGAAGAACCTTCCCAAGATGACAGCCCATACATATCCAATACCAAGCATCGGATGAAGAACCGAAAATTCTCCAAAGCGCAATCCATATACCATCAGTAGAGCGCCGCAGCTATATGCTAAAGTCCCTACAAGAAAAAATGGTATACTCTGCAAATTAGCAAAAAATTTCCAAAAAAGTTGCCCTGTACAGGTAAAAAATGATGAAAGCAACATGATTTTAATCCCTTTATGTAAATCATTACGCATTAACAGTCTCCTCGTCATCCTCAACCTTAGGCCTTTCAAAATTAATCCGCCTCTCCTCGACCACAACAGGACGGTGTAGGATGCGGGCATTAATATTCAGAATATATTCCCCTAATAGTCCAATAAAAAACAACTGCACTGCTCCGAAAAAGAATACGCCTACAGCAATGCTTGCTGTCCCTCCCGGATAGGATGACCAATTAAAAATCTTGCTCAGGAAGACAAAAACTGCTACGAGTAAACTAATAAATGCGACCACAAAACCTATCATTGTGGCCATGCGCATGACAACTTTTGAATATGAAGTGATCCCCAGCATTGCGTCATCATATAATTTAAATAAGCTGGCTTTGCTCTTCCCGTGATCCCTTTTTTCTTGCGTGTACACAACCTCTGATCTTTGAAAGCCCAATTCAGCAACAATTCCCCTTAAATATGGCATAGAGTCGTCTAAGCTCCGCAAAACTTCAATAAAAGAATGGTCATACAACCCAAATCCGTCAAATTGGTCTATGTGATCAATCTCGCTTGTCTTCCTAAGGAAGGAATAGTAGCATTGCCGCAGAAAGTACACCAGGGGATTCTCACGACTCGATTTTTTTATGCCGACTACAATTTTATTTTCTTTTTCCCATTCCTCAAGAAATTGAGGGATCACCTCAGGCGGATCCTGCATATCTGCATACACTAAAATTGCACAATCTCCTTCAGCCTGTGTAAGTCCGTAAAAAGTTGAACGCATAAATCCAAAATTGCGTGCATTAAAAATTGCTTTCACACGAATATCTGACTGCGCCAATGCAGCGATTATCTCTCGGGAACGATCTGTTGAGCAATTGTCAATAAACAGTAACTCCATTTGGTATGCATTATTCAAACTCGTTTGAAAAAGATTTGTAATTCTCTCATATATAAGGGGGATATTCTCCTCCTCATTATACGTTGGTATCACTACCGTTACCCGCTTACTCATTATCTACGTCTGTCTCCTTCTATATCCTTTTGCCATCATTCTTATGAGTATAATATCATGGTGCCACCCGTTGATATTCAATGGATTGAATCCGCACAACCATCCCTTCTGGAATCCATACTCGGGCCTCAAACAGGTGTCCTTCCTCTAGACTTACCGCCTCTAATGTTGCGCTTGTCGCAGTAGCATCAAAAGGACAAGCATCCCAACTTTGCGCATCCAATGCAACATCAAAGACCCCTGTTAATTCCTCTTCATATTTATCAATGATATAATGCAGCGTAATATCATACGTCCCCGCTACACTCTCTGTGTATGGTCCATACAATAAATAACCTGCGTATGATGTACCGTTTGAAGCCAGTTCTCCTGCTTCGTTTATTTCGCCCATATTGTTGTCAATACAATATCCACCGGACATTGGAGTATCCCATCCTTCGCTCTCTTCAGGAGCAGGCAAACCTATGTGAAAATTAAACACCCCTGGATTACAAGCATAGAGATTGTACTGTCCGTAATCAAACGATTGAAGCAGACTACAATTTTCCTTTAATACGGGATTTTTGCCCACTATACTTGCCTGGGTTAATACAGCTATGTTGTTCAAACCAAACCCTGAAATTTTTCCACCCCATCCATATAGTCTTAGCGCTTCATCTACTCCTATAATGTCAAAATCTTGCGTTAATGTTCGCATAACACGCCCTTCTATAACATTATCTACAACATACAGCGTCTCAATTTCATATCTATCAGAAATGTCCTCCAAAATTTTTTCCAATGCGTCCGCATTATTATCTGTTTGATAGTAGGAAATGAAGGAACGCAGTGAAAATAATGATGTTGAAATAATTAATACCCCAAAAAATGCGCGATATATACCTTTATTTTTTTTTGCAATTTCTGTTAAATATTGCCCAATTATCAAGAACATTGGTACAATAGAAATCAGCCAATAACGAATTTCAAAATTAGGGGAACCATATGTCAAATCCGCATAAGATAAGCAGAACAAATTAACAAAGAACAGCCACAGAAGCAACATGCTATATTGCACTCCACATGATTGGCTGACTGTATAGTTCTTTAGAGCCTTGTTAAACATGTGATATGCAGAAATGAACAATGCACATACCATAATGAAGCCCAGGAGCGTCAGAATCCCTTCTTCGCTGAATATAGTATAGTTCCAAGTAGAAATACCACCCAACAGCTCAATAATTCCTACCAACGCCGCACCTATATTGTCAAGGAGGTCTCCCGCGGAAGATAATGTTTTTGTTCCTGGTGTGATTAAGTTTTGCGGATAAATCTGCCTAATAATTACCATTCCTGCCAGCATACTGAGAGCAGACAAACACAAAAAATGTAGCCGGCTATCTTTCAATATTTTTAGATTTAATTGATCTTTCGATATATGGCTCCAAACGGTATATAAAAACAGAGGAAAAATCCCGCAGATAAGGATATAGCTTCCCGTAGAAGCACCTGCGAAAAAGAGCAACAACATACAAAGTAATACGCATACCGCTTCCTGATGAAGCGTTCTTCGTTTCGTTAATCTAACCATAACACTTAAAAGAATAATAACAGTAAGCACACGTCCGCCATAGGACACAGAATTCGCGAACAAATTATCTGCATACCCTAATTGGTGGTGAGTGAATACCGTAAAGACGAGAGAAATCGCAAAATAATTATGGGCTTTTCTGATCTCTAAATCCTTACCTATTCTATTGAGAAAAAAGGCAAGAGCCAATACAATACAGTTATTGCTGATCCCATAAGCTGTAAAAATATTTTTTGTAATACCATAGAGCGGGGCAGCCAACAATATACTTGTCGTATCCCAACCCAGAGTTGTTTGATATGCCCAACCTTTCAAAAAAATTGTTTTCTGCTGCCACATTTCGATTGCTTGTGCCAAAGGCACCGAGGAGTCATAATCCACGATGTATTTTAGACGAGTCAAATTAAATATTAATATTGACATAATTTTTATTAGCATAATAACCAGACATAGCCATTCTATGTATTGTTCATTTCTCGAACAAGTATGTATCTTTTCAGCTGCCACTCCATCGCCTCATTTCCTTTGTATTTAAGTTTCATCTTTCTGTTGCGTTACATGATTATCTCATAAAGGGTTTATATTTGATTTTTATATATGCTAATATGTCTGTCACCCTAGACAACTCTGTTTCTAAAATTGCTTATTTCCGGCTTCCAGGTAAAAGGCAAGCATACATCTTTTAAGTGGTTATCAACCGCCTTATATTCATTACTATAAAACTTTCCAATTTGCACCGGTGCATAGTCCCTAATTTATTCCTTGGAGAGATTGCCCACACCAGTGCATTTTTTCAGCATTGCCTTTATCCACCATTCGCTTGTGCCGTCCCAACTACATGGCTATCATACGTTACAGTTGACAAACAAAAATAGTCTACTATATGCTTTAGTCTCGTAAAATCAAATTAAATACCAGAATAGATGTAACTTTTCCACCTAAATTATTAAGCACATTGCTCTCAGGACGGTTTCCCAGTGTTGCAGTTATTACTCTTTTTTTGCCGGAATTCCAGCTCCCTCATCTCATATACGCCAAGGTTCGTGCTAATCTACACACCTCGTTATCAGAAAAGCGTTCCCTCGTAATCACAGCCCTTAGAGCTAAAAGTAGTTCCTCCGTTACTGCTTTGCTGGGATGTTCTAAAATACATTCTGTATATTGCACTGCTATTTTCTTAATATCCAGGTATTCCTCTGCAAACAATCTGGCCGATCTCTGTATTGTTTCCCTCATTTTAGGATTTTCAGCAAGCTTCATCATAGCTGCATAAATTTCGGAAACTTCTTTGTTCTCAGACATGCTATTAACAGACAGAAGCTTTATACACGCATCATCTGGTATTTCCCCGAAACTGCCAATATCATTCACAACTACACATTTCCCTTTTGCCAGTATCCGCATGAGACTTCCGCTCGTTTCTCCGTTATATGGCCAGCGCAGATTTAGGCAAACATCTGTAGCGTCAATATATTGTTCAAATTCTTCCAGGGTTACATAACCGGTGACCTCTACCTTATCCTCAAGCTGTAGCTGCCTCACAGCATCAATAAACTTCGGTTCTAATGCGGTATCCAGCTTTCCAACAAAATGCAGCTGCACATGCCCATACTGCTTTGCCAACTTTCCAAATGCCTTCATAATGGGAATAATTCGTTTTGTCTCATGAACATGCCCAAATGCAGCAAAATGGAGTGTCCCCTCCGCCCATCCAAGCGTCTGCTTTGCCAGACTGCTTTCCCGCAAAGGACCAATTTTGGCATAACTGCGGATCCACCATACACATCGGCCGATATCTCTTTTCAGAAGTTTCTCTTTTGCCTCCTGGCTGTGTACAATAATCTTATCCGCATAATTTGTTAAAAAACCATTCAGCTCAATCTCATTAATTCTTAAACCACGCCCCCGTTTGACATCATCAATATAAGTGTTTACCGTATCTGCTGGCAAATCCTCCATTAAAATTTTCTGATATAATTTCATATTATATTTTTGCACAAATAGTGCATTGTCCTGAACAGCCCCATGCAGGTTGTAATCGTGAAGTACGAGGGTTCCGCCATACTCCTTCAGGTAAGGCCACATATATACGTGGAAAGACGAATTTCCAATTTGATATACAGTATCCCAGTACTGGTCCCGCATGGCGGAATACTTACTATGTGTATAAACCTTAACAGTTTTAGGAAGCATATCTGCCGACCACGTTTCTTGATTGATGAAGACATCTATATCAAACTCTTTACATAGCTCAGATATAATGTCTACACTATAGTCCGAGATTCCCGATTGAACTGGCGGAAGCGGAGTAAAAAATGCAATTCGTTTCGTCCGCCGCTTGCAAGGTTCCTTCAGCGGATGCGCTTTAGAAAAGGCAGAAATACTCGCGCGAGCAACCTCGTGCCATTGAAACTTTTCCAATCGCTGCTTTCCTTTTTTTGCCAGTTCTTTCAAATCAGAACTGATAAGCGCCTCCTCCAACCCACGTTCCATATCGTCTACAGAGTATGGATCAACTAAAATTGCAGCATCACCAGCAATCTGTATAAGACTGGAGTTGTTAGAAGTCAGCACAGGGGCGCCACAGGCCCATGCCTCCACAACCGGGAGTCCAAATCCTTCGTATACAGATGGAAACGCCACCAGCTTAGCCAAATTATAAAGCTCCAGCAATTCCTCATCAGTAACAAAATTGGTAAAAATAACTCTTCCTTCTATCCCCAGCTCTTGTGCTAATTTTGCGTACCGCACTATAGATTTCTGCTGCAACTTGCATACGACAACAAGTTGATACTGTTCTAATATTCTCTGTGGGAGCCGTCCAAATGCTTCAATCAGTCCCGCAATATTCTTCCGTTCGTCATCGCCACCAGTACACATAACATAGGGCTTGTCGATTTTATGTTTACGCAATAGCTTATCTCTTTGTTTAGGCTCTATATTGATTTGGCGAAATTGTTTTCCCGGCGCCCCCCATATCACATCAATATTCTTTGCGTTAAAATCCAGACGTTGAGTCAAATCATCTTTTACGCTCTGGGAGATAACCAGTAGCCGATTTACCCAGCGCAGCATGTCAACCCGTTCCATATACCAGGTCATATCAGATTTTTGAGAAAAATAGCGTTCGCTCATTATATACGGAATAATGTCATACACCGTTGCGACTACCTGTGCGCCTTCAAACCACTCCTTTTGATAAGGCGGTAGATGACCATCAAAAGGACTTGTGATATAGAAAATATCAATTTGATTTTTCTGGATATATTCTTTTACTAAGGCACCATACATCATTTCGAAATTCGGAATAGCTAGAGCAAAGTCATCTTTCACGCAACAAAAATCATCTTCCTGAAGCAATCCCTCTTGAATTTCTTCCTTAAAAATGTCTGTCTCTTCTAATACATTAAAAAAGAAATATCTATTTTCTTGATCCTGTCGTACAATCTCTCGAAATTGGTTAACTGCATAGTTCCCAATTCCGCGATTCTTCGACATAGCACCAAGTATAGCAATTCCATCAAACGCGATATTCATTCCAACACACCCAAATCTCTCATTTGTTTTTTATCTAGAAAAATCGAGTTGATGCCAGTAAAGGCATACTCTACATAATCCTTATCCGCCATAAATTGAAGTATCTCCTGATTTTTAATACCAACCACCAAATGACTGCGATAAGGAATCATTTCAAGAATAATGGCCAGAGGCCTATGTGCCTCAAAATCGATAGATTCAAGAATGTCCATCTCTGCCCCTTCAATATCAATATTGATAAATACAGGAGCACCATCAAAATAAGTATCCAATATTTCATTTACGGTAATCGTTTGGACTGTTATGACCTCTTCAATTTGGATTGCAGGATTATACGCCACAATTTTTTCCGCCTGTTCCCTGTCTGGTGTAGAGAGGCCATCCCCGCTCATAACACAAAAATCAATATTGCGGCCGCTTTCTCCAGCAATACAGCGATTCAGAATAACATCACCGCTCCGATAGAATTTTAATTCCGCAATAAGCTTTGGATTTGCTTCCACTAAAACGCCCCGACTGCCCTTTTGGTAAAAGTAATATGTGTTACTAAGACTCTTAGCGTGATTCGCTCCCAAATCCAAGTAGCTGCACTGCGACTCCGCAATACCGAGCATCATGAAAATTTGTGCCAATATGGCGTCCTCACCGGATTGAGACAGAGAACTTCTGCGGGTCTGTTGTTCAAGATTTATCGACGCAAAAGCACCTTCGTCCTCTAACTGCTGTAAGAGCTTTTCTGCTGCGCTTATTCTGCTGTTATAGTGGCTCTCTAATGCGACAAAGCGATTCTCCAGTGCATCAAGCCGCCCGTTGTGTTCCACTGTCAACCGCTCAATATATCCGGCGTGAGTTTGGATTATTTGCTCGTGCTGCTGAATCCTTTCCAATTGTTCCTGATGCATCTGCGTGTATCTCTGCTCCACTTTTTCGAAGGAATCCATAAAAATAGTATAGTTCTCCGAAAATACTGTCAGCTCGCTTTCAAGCAAATGCTTTAGCAACTGGATTTGGGCATCTATACTTTCCTGTATTCCATTTTCTAAACATTCAAATTTCGCTTTCCCTGTTTCGAGTTCTCCCTCTAGGTACCGAATTCTTTCGATGGAAAGTTGCTGCAATTCTGTGAGCCGGCCAATTGCAGGCGTGACCGCATTATTAAAATCTGTCTGTTGGAAGCACACAGGCTCCAAATACCATTTCAAGCACTTGCGGACTACGCGTTTAGAGAAGACGATGAGCCAACCGATAAATCTCCGGCAGGAGTATATCGGCCGGAACGCCAGATTTTCCCTAGTATCCTCCATTGTATCTAGCCTCTGGCAAATTTCTGCCAGGTATTGTTCTACCCGTTCCTTTTCTGTAACTGTTTGCTTATTTGCCACGTCCATAGAGGCAGATGTAGAGGCAGTTGCCGCCTCGTGTATGGCCGCCTCATTTGTTATGTGGATAGGAATACGGCCAGTCAATTTATCATAGATAATCTTTTCTTCCAGTGTGTCTTCTGTTTTGATTTTCTGATTGTCTGTATCCATTGATCTTCATTCCTCTCATATTTTCAATCTTCCACTCTCCAACTAAAAACCGCTCATATTTCGCGCAAACCGTCTTCGTCTCCCCGAACTCGACCTGCCTCCCCCTATGTAGCCACAGTACCTTATTGCACAGCTCCCGAATCTGCGCCAAAGAGTGGGACACCAGTATAGTCGCTGCGCCGCCGTCAATAATCTCCCGCATCTTCTTCGCGCTCTTCTCCTGGAAGGCGCCGTCGCCCACGCTGAGCACCTCGTCCAGAATCAAAATCTCCGGCTGTACCAGGGACGCAATGGAGAACGCCAGTCGAGACTGCATCCCCGTGGAAAGCTGCTTAAACGGCCGGTCCGCAAACTCCCGCAGCTCCGAGAAATCCAAAATCTGCTCATAGGTCTCATCCATGAACTCTCGGGTGTACCCCAGCATGGCTCCCCTCAGATACGCGTTCTCCTTCACCGTCAAATCTCCGTCAAACCCGGAGGCCAGCTCCAGCAGCGCGGAGATATTCCCATTGCGCTCAATGTGCCCCTCCCGGGGTTCCATCACGCCGGTCACCGCCTTCAGCAGCGTGGACTTCCCCGCCCCGTTGGTCCCGATGATCCCCAGCATGTCCCCCTCCATCAGCTCGAAGGACACATCCTCCACCGCCATGAACGTCTCCACCCGGTACTGGTGCTTCAGGTGCCGCATGGTCCACTCCTTCAGACCAATGTCCTTGAAGTCGCCTATTTTGTAGCTGATCGACACATGGTTAACCTTTAACATCGTCTTCATCGCAGTTCCTCACACATAGTAAAGGAATTCGTGGTTGTACTTCTTGTACATGTACGCGCCAACTCCCAGAGCCGCCAGCGCGTATCCCGCCGCCAGCAGATGGAACTGGAGCGTTGGAATGGTCCCGTCTATCACAATCTTCCGGAAATACCGGATAAACAGATAGAGGGGATTGAGCAGGAACGCGCACTGCACGGTATAGCTGTAGCTGTCAATCGTATAGAAGATGGCGGACATCCACATGATGAGCTGGGTCAATATCCCCCACAGGTACTGCATGTCCCGGAAGAACACGAACAGCGCGGAGAGGATCAGTCCTATCCCCAGGTTGAACACAATGAGACATCCCACCGGATACACCAGCAGGAGGAACTTCCAGGTAAACGGAATGCCGTCAATGGCCACAAAGGTGAAGAAGATCAGCAGCGTCAAGCCGAAATTAATCAGCGACGACACGTTCTGGGACAGCAGGAACAGATACTTCGGCACGTTCACCTTGGTAAAAATCCCCGCGTTGCCCACCAGAGAGTTCATCCCCAGATTGGTGGCGTCCGTAAAGTAGGAGAACACCAGCTGCCCCGCGAACAGGTACACCACATAGTGGTTCACATTGTTTCCAAAGAAGTTGCTGAACACCATCCACATAATCAGCAGGTTCATCAGCGGAGACAGGATGCTCCAGGCCATGCCCAGGATGGTCCGCTTGTACTTCTTCGCGAAATCTCTCTTCACCAGCTCGCTGAACAGGAACTGATGTTGTTTCAGTTTTTGCAATATCATAGTGTGTTGTTTACTCCCGCTCCCGCCATTCACGCAGGGTATCCGAGAGAATATCCTCCAAAGGAATTTGCGGCTGCCAGCCGGTGTCGGTTGTCAGCTTGGTGTGGTCGCAGCAGATGACCGGGGTGTCGCTGGGCCGCATTCTGGCCGGGTCCTGCTCCACGGGGATGGGACAAACAGCCATGGCGCATAATTTGTCCAGTATCTCCTGGGCGCTCCAGGTCACGCCGGAGCCCACGTTGTACACCTCGCCCGGCTTTCCCTTCTCCGCAATCATCCGGTAGGCCCGGACCACGTCCCTCACGTGGGTAAAGTCCCGGCGGGAGGTGAGATTGCCCACCTTCAGCGACTTTGCCTCGCCCCGCTCCACCTTTACAATTCCTGACGCAAAGTCCGGGATGAGGAACCCCAGCCGCTGTCCCGCCCCGCCGTGGTTGAAGGACCGGGTCATGCAGATGTTCATCCCGTAGGCCCGAACATAGACCTGCGCCATCTCCTCCTGTGCCTTCTTGGACACGGCGTAGGGCGTCTGGGGATGGGTCACCAGGCTCTCGCTGACCATCCTCCCCGCCTCGCCCAGATTGCCGTACTGGTCGGAGGAGCCCACCAGCATCATCCGGATCGACGGGTTAAACGCCCGCACCGCCTCCATCAGGTTGACGGCGGCGATGACATTGATTTCCATAGTCTTCTGGGGAATTTTCCAGGACCTTGCCACATCCGCCTGGCCAGCCAGATGAAACACCGCGTCCGGCTGCGCCTGCCGCACCGCCGCCGCCAGCTGCTCCGGGTTCAGAAGG